>ERZ1035001.548-NODE-548-length-19214-cov-45.317292_pt1 | contig 19214 bp, 24 predicted proteins | sample MGYA00520685_ERZ1035001 | MGnify/ENA primary metagenome ERZ1035001 (study PRJEB33766, sample SAMN09781749) | gut metagenome | biome: gut microbiome | host: Homo sapiens | place: Madagascar | study: EMG produced TPA metagenomics assembly of the PRJNA485056 data... | reverse complement strand
CACGGCTCACTTTCACCTTCACGCCGTCGGTGACGGACTGAACCTCCACGCTGACAGGATTGCCACTTCCGTCAACCAGGCTTATCAGCGTGGTACCGGAGGATGGCAGCGTGATTTCACGGTCGAGCGTCAGTGTCCGGATCTGGCTGTTCACCGCCAGCACGCGACCACCGGTGCTGATACCGGCATAGTCATCATCACAGATTTCAATAACATCGCCCGGTACATGGCGAAGCCCTTCTGCGCCGACGCTGAAATCCACGGTCTGCGTTTCCAGCAGTTCTGTTTTAATCAGCCACAGCCCGGCGCGGTGTGCCTGCCCCCGGCTGGTACAGCCAAAGGCATCCATCTTCGTGACATTACGACCGTAACGGGCAATGGCCTGCGTATCTTCAACAAGCTCTGTCGCCGTCTCCCAGCCGTTGTTCGGGTCAATCCAGTTCACCTCAACGGCATTATGGCGGTCCTTCAGGGCGCTGAAGCTGTAGCGGAACGGCGCGCCATCATCCGGCATCACCACATTACTGCGGTTATAGGTCCACACCTTATCCGACGGTCGGTCCTGCACGAACGTCAGCGTCTGCCCGTTCCATACCGGCATACAGCGCATCGCCGAGCAGAAATCACTGAGCACATCCCACGCCTTGCGCTGTGTGGTCAGGTACGCATTACAGGTGATGCGCGGCTCCGTGCCGCCAAAGCCGTCCGGCACTGACTGGTCGCAGTACTGGCCGATGACATACAGCGCCCATTTGTCCACATCCGCCGCACCAAGACGTTTCCCCATGCCGTAGCGCGGATGGGTCAGCATATCCCACAGACACCAGGCCATGTTGTTGCTGTATGCTGGCTTAAACGTTCCGTCCCAGATACCGCTGTATTGCCGCGTCTGCGGGTTATAGTTCGACGGCACCTGCAGAATGCGCCCGCGCAGATGATAATTACGGCTCACCTGCTGGCTGCCGAACTGCTCCGAATCCACCTGCACGCCGACCAGTGCCGTGTTCGGGTAGCACTGTTTCACATCGATGATTTCGGTGTATGACGACCAGAGCGTTTTGTTCTGCAGCTGGTCTGTGGTGCTGTCCGGCGTCATCCTGCGCATCCGGATATTAAACGGGCGCGGCGGCAGGTTATCCACCACCACCGAGGCCAGATACTGCGAGGTGGTTTTGCCCTTAATGGTGATGTCTTTTTCCGTCACCCAGCCACCATTACGCTGGATCTGAACCAGCAGGCGGACTTCCGACGGATTCCGGTCCCCCTTTGAGGTGGTTTCCACCAGTGCCTGCACACCGAAGGTAAAGCGCAGACGGTCGATGTTTGCAGACGTGATGGTCCGGGTGATCGGCGTGTCGTATTTCACTTCCGTACCCAGCACCGTCTCGGAACCGGAGGATTCAAATCCCTCCGGCGGTGTCTGCTCCTGCTCACCTGCCCGGAACACCACCGTGACACCGGAGATGTTGGTATTCCCCTCACTGTCCAGCACCGGTGTACTGTTCAGCAGCACGCTTTTTAATCCATCCACCGGACCTTCAATCGGCCCTTCGCTGATGGCATCGATCACACTCAGTAACTGCGTGGATTTCAGGTTATCCTTCGCTTCGCGCGGGGTATGCCCCTTACTGCTGCCTTTACCCATTCGTCATGCTCCATAAACGACAAAACCGCCCGGGGGCGGTTTCACATAAAACGTTTTTCATCAGCGACCAATCACCACAACCTGACCACCATCACCTTCATCTGCCGTGCTGATCTCCTGAGAAACCACCCGCGACCCCACGCGCATTTCGCCATACAGCACCGGCAGCGAATTACCCTGTGCAACCATGTTATCCAGTGAGGAGAAATAGGTGTTCTGTTTGCCGTTATCTGTTGCCTGTGTGCGGGGAGTTCTGGCTTTCGGTGCCAGCATCTGCGCCACACCGCCCAGGATCATACTGGCCCCTGCCGCATACATACCCGATACAGCCGCGGCACCCAGCCAGCCCACAGGGTTCCACCATGCCACCGCAATCAGCGCAGCCCCCAGCACAGCCTGAAACACGCCGCCACTTTTGGCTCCTGCCAGACGCGGCACGATATGGATCACAGCACCATTTGCCAGCGGTTCATTAAGACGGGCTGATAATTCCGTTTCACCTGCATCACGCCCGGCAATGCGTACCTGATACCAGCCGTCGCTCAGCTTCTGACGAAACGCCGGGATCTGCATGGCCAGCGCCCGGATGGCTTCGGCCCCCGTTTTCACACGCAGATCGATGCGGCGGCCAAATCGTTGTAAATCCCCGTAAAGGCAGATGCGTGCCATGCCCGGTGACGCCAGAGGGAGTGTGTGCGTCGCTGCCATTTGTCGGTATACCTCTCTCGTTTGCTCAGTTGTTCAGGAATATGGTGCAGCAGCTCGCCGTCACCACAGTAAATAGCGGCATGATTCGGCACTGATGAACCAAAGCAGCACAGCAGCACATCACCCGGCTGCGCCTCTGTCAGTGCGACACGGTAAAAACCCGTCGCCTCCATATTATCCAGATAGAGATTCTGGCCGTTACGCCACCAGTCATCCTCACGATGAAAATCCGGCATCTCAATCCCCGCCAGATGATAAGCATCCCGGAACAGCGTGTAACAGTCCGTCACCCCGTGCTCAAAGCGCCGCCCGGTGAGATGCGGCACACAGCGGAACTTATGAATCTCACCCCGGCAGACCAGCCACCACGGCAAATCACTCTGCACCTGCAGCCGCCGGTCGGCCTCACTCAGCCAGGGCAGACCACCGGGGTGACTGTGGACCAGCGCCACAATCTCACCATGCATTTCTGCCTGCAGCCAGTCTTCCGGCGACATACGGAAATACGCCTCCGGCTCACCGGAGATATTCACGCAGGGAAAATATCTTTCCCCCTCCGGCGTGCTTACCACGAAGCCGCACGACTCCGCTGGCGCACATCGCCGGGCGTGCGCCAGAATCGCTGATTCTGTCTGTGTCATGGGATTTACTGCGAAAGTTTGTTAATGGAAAGGAAGCCGCCAAAGTTGCCGACGTTATTGCGGAACTTACAACCGCTCAGGCATTTGCTGCATTTATCCTTCGTGATATCGGACGTTGGCTGGTCATATTCATCCGCGACCGCCGGACCGCTATAACCGCACTCGTCACCGCGATAGGTCCAGGTGCAGGTGTTGGCCAGCATGATACGTCCCGGAAAAACAGCGCCATCCGTTTCCGTCGGCGTGGACAGTACAAAGGAGGCACTCACCGCGCTCAGTTCGCTGCACTGCTCAATGCGCCAGCGGCTGATCACCTCCTGCTCCGGATCGGCGTAACTGTTTCCGTTGACGAAGTTCACCGCATCCAGAAAACGGGCGTAAACCTTACGCCGGACCACCGTTCCGCCGACCAGACTCTGCAGATCTTCCGCCATCCCGGTGACCATGCCGTGCAGATTAGAGACTTTCAGCGTTGGCCTTGCACTGGCTCCTTTGCCGTTCATCTCAAATCCACTTCCCTGAATGGGATAGGCCTGATACTGCCGCCCCTGCCAGGTGACTGGTTCACCTTTTTCGTTCTGCTCATTACAGAAGAAATAACGATCTCCGCCGACCTCTGTCAGATCAATTTCCCAGAGCACGACCAGCGCGGATTGCTCCGTTTTAGTGCACTCATTGAGTGTTTCCTGCTGTATATCCTGCATCAGTGAGTGACCTCTTCAAAGGTGCAGTTAAAATCGGTATACATGGCATTATCCGAAATGCTCCACTCCCTGCAGACAACCCGGACAGTCCTGTTGTGTTTTGGCGGACGCCACAAAAAAGCACGAATCCCGGCATGACGGGATAAAAAACTGTCCAGCGCGGCACGGGAATATTCATCTGTGACACGAAATACCGGTTTAAACGTTTTCAGATCCGCATTCAGACCACCAGCCCGTCGCTGTTCATATCCGTCACCAAACTTTACCGTAATAACTGATGGCTTTCGTGTCGTCTCCATCCCCTCACGGGGGATCCAGTTAAAAACTTCAGGCTCAGGCACTGTACAATCCTCCATCCCGACGCGATGACTGCATAATTGACACAACCCTGCTGTCGATCAGATCCACCAGTCCCCTGGCTGAGCGCGCATCTATCTCGCCATTGCTCCCTTGATTCTGAATGCTGATGTGATACACGGGAGAATAAACAAATCCACTGACACCATTCACATTGCCAATGGCTCTGACCCCAAGAGAGCCGTCCGCTGCCCGTGTCAGTGGCATGATAGCTTCAGGCCCGGCCTCACCCATCAGCCCGGCACCTTTCGCAAAAGCAAAATACGTCGGTGTATCCACAATAGTGTTACTGTAAGCACTCAGATTTGCCGATGTGTAAACACCACCTTTTGCGTTTGCCACCGCCCCCGAAATCCATCCGCCGACCGTACCAAGCCACCCTCCGGCACCGGAGAGTGATTTCAGTCCGTTAACAATGGCTGCATTCATCAGAATTTTTGAAACTTCCCGGAGAACTGAACTCCCCCAGTTCCTCCAGTCCACAACATTCCCGGCCAGTGCATCGGAAATATTTGATACCAGCCCGTCCATCGTGGAAACGACAGCATCTGCCGCCTGTGAAGCATAATCGGTGGCACTGTCTGCCCAGTTGGTCAGTCCCTCCTGGAGTCCGGCATTCCAGTTATTACGTAAAGCATCGGCCTTTGCATAATAATCCTGCTGATCGCTGAGACGCTCTTCCAGATATTTTTTATTCAGTTCTTTCTCCTGTTTCCACAGGGCTTCTTCAATTTCTCCGGCCTGATACTGTCTCAGCAGCTCGTTATTTTTCTGCTCAAACTCATGCCGGATACTCCACATTTCCTGGAGTCGTTCACGCATCCGTGAGCCTTCACCATATCCCAGCAACTGCGCGTCGTCAGATGCCCGGGCACTGGCATTACTGTCCGCCAGACTGCTTTCATACGCGGCAAGCTGCTCACGAATCTTTTTCTGGTCGATGAGTGCTGCATTCTGCAAAAGCGTTTTTTTCTGCGCTTCTGACAGGGTTGATAATTCGCCCTGACTGACCTGATATTTCATCTTAGCCAGTTCAGTATTCTGCCCTGCCAGTGCTATCTGTTCTTTTTGCTGTTTAATCAGCCGCTTATAAATATCTTCTGTTTTTTCCGCTTCGGTCTTTTTATGCGCTTTGGGTTTATTTGCCTGGTTATTTCGCCAGGCATCCAGTGAGTTATTGATATAATTCTGTCTGGCTGTCTGATACGCATCTCCCACAAAGCCGAGATCATCCGCAGCATAGCCCAGTCGGGCACGCTCACGCGCTTCCCCCTTAAGGCGGGACAGAGCCAGTTCGCGCTTGCTGTTATTCAGTGCGGTCTGCTGTTTATCATCCAGGGTTGCCTGTGGTAGCCGTAACGGTACATTCACCAGCCCCTGTCGCTGCTGAAGTAATTCATTACCAAGCCCGAGAAGGCGATTAAACTCGGTATGCTGCCCATTCATGATCAACAGGGACTGATACGCTTTGTTTTGTTCCGCTGCCTGTTGACGGATCAACGCCACCCGTCGCTCCTCCAGCCCGGCAAGCACATCCTGAATGGATTGCGCTTTGCCCTGCATTTGAGTGAGACGGGATTGTTCAACTGCCAGTTGATTTGTTGCTTCGGCAAGCCCTTTAAGGATGATTTCAGCACCCGAACCACTCTGCGAACTTTCATCAAGCCAACGTTGATAATCAGCAATTTGATTTTTCAGTCCGCGAATTTTTCCTTCCTGCTCACCAATCAGGCGATTCTGCTCCTCCAGTGCCTGCCGCGTCTTTTCCTCATTATCTGACGCTTCAGGAAGCGACATTGCCGACGTTTTTTGGCGAATTTCGTCGATTGTTGCGGCATACTGACGTGCAGATTCTCTGGCCTGCTCCTGATTCTGATACATCGTGTACCAGGCCGCAGCCCCCAGCATAACAAGCCCCGGCACACCACCAACCAGTCCCAGTGCTCCACTTAACAGACGACTCCCCACTGACGTAACATTATTCAGCGTTGTCTGCGCTGCTGTTCTGGCCGCAATATTACGGGTAAGTGACGCCTGGGCAGCTGTCAGCTTCGCTTCTGCTGCGGCCTGCCTTTCGGTACCGCGAGCAGCAACAACCGCCTGTTGCGCACGATAAACCGCCGCACGCGCCCTGGCGGTTGCTATCTGTGTCCCCCGAAGTTGCGCTTCCGCAAGAGCCACTTCGTTTCTGGCTGCAGTAATTAATCCGGCAGTTGCAGATCCAGCAGACGACGCCATATTGCCAAAATATCGGGCTACCCCGACGGCAACCAGAGCACCGGTAGCGGTTGCCACGGTGTCAATATTGCCTGCAAGACCATTCAGCACCCCGGAGAGCGTCTTCGTCACTCCGCTTGCCTCGTTCGCACCACCAACCCAGGCCATAAAGGCGTTTTCAACTTTGGTTGCAGAGGATGAAACTGTATCAGGCATTGCTGCATATTCATCACGCAACGCCCCAAGCTGGCTAATCAACGCAGGAACAACCTTATCGGCGGTCAGTTTTCCGTTATCCGCCATGGCCTTCAGATCCTTACGGGCAACGCCCATTCCCGCAGCCAGCGCACGAATAACACGATCGCCGTTCTCATTCACAGAGTTAAATTCTTCACCGCGCAGCACTCCCTGCGCCAGTGCCTGACTGAACTGCGTGATCACCGAACTGGCTTCTGCTGTACTGGCACCGGATAATTTCAGGCCCGTGGAGATCGCCTCGGTGACTTTCAGTACCTCCTCAGAACTGTAGCCATACTCCCGCATGGAAGCTGCAGAGCGGGCAAAAAGGCTGGCGTTATCAGAAAAAGCCGTCCCCGTTCTCTGGCTGATTGCCATTAATTCACGTTGTGATACCTGAAAATCATCGCTGGACTGCGTGGCCTGCTTCAGACGGGCATTGACTGAATTCCACTCATCGGCGAGAGAAATAAGATGGCCGGTAGCAAAAGCCCCGGCAAATGCCCCAGCCATATTCAGTGCCGAAGATTTAGCTGTATTTATCTGATCCGTCACTTCTGCCAGTGCACGCCGCATTTCACGGGATGCAGCAGCGGACTGTCGGCCTCCGTTCTGCATGGTACGGTAGTAATCCTGCCCCATACGCGAAGCCCGGGAGATCTCTGACTGGAATGACCGGGAGTTTGCCGAGATTTTAATAATCAGTTCACGTAATGTCGCCACACTCATTCTCCGGACGAAAAAAAACCGCCGAAGCGGTTTTTGTATTCTTTAAAGAAGTCCGGCCTTACGCCTTGCTTCCTGAAGATATTCATCATCCGTTTTTTGTGAAACGGAACTATCTGCATTGCAAATTAAATCACTACCGCAATGCTTACATTTAATAGCCTCTTCTTTGATCAACTCCGCACAGTAAGGGCATTTCTTCATGCCATTGCTTACCATTTGTTGTTCATGTGCCTTCTCATCTCTTTGGATTACAAGCGAATGAACCAGAGCAACAATAAAGATCATCGCTCCATATACCCACCACCCTAAAAATGAGCGACCTTTGCTTTTCGCAATAATAGCTGGAATTAGTCCCAAAACTATTGAAATAAGTAAAAATTCCATCAATGTTTCCTTACTTTCTCAATAAAATGGGAATAATAATCCAGTCAAGTGAAAAGATCATCGAGCTGCAACAAATAATGCCTTCTCAATCTCAGCAAATGGATCTGAGACGCCTTCTGCCTGCTCTTTTTCCCACTGAAGAAGCGCATCATTCAGTGGTACTTTGACACCCTGCGCACCGTAAACCGCAGAAACTATCTGGGCAGCCCGGATATCAGCCCGCTCGTCACCCAGCGGGCTGAACCTGTCAAATTCTGCCCACATCATGATTTCTGATGCGGACATTTCCCGGCGTAACTCTGACAATGTGCGCCCCATCCTGAGCGCCAGCATCATCAGAAAACGCATCCCCGGAAACTCTACTTTTTTTTAACCTCGCCGGTATCACTGATCAGTTCCAGAGACTGCCGAAGAAGCCGCGCATGCACCGGGCCATACACGGCAATCACCTGTTCACGATCATCCTCTGAAAATACAGGTTGCAGTCCGGTATCACACAGAACATCAATGAACAGTTCAACATCTGCCTCCAGATTTCGGCGGGCACGCTCTGCAACAGATGGCGATGTATCATCTTCCCTGGCTTTAACGATCTCCTGCCAGCGCAACCAGGCTTCTGCAGAAGGTTCCCGTAACACAACCGTTGCTCCCTCCCATTCAGGCACATCAACGGTTTTATGGCGAAACCCCGACATCGTTGCCAGTGCAAGATTACGGATATTTTTAGTCATCACATCCATCCTCGTTAACTGACGGTTACAGTGCAGGAAGTGGTGGTCACTTTGTTAACCGGGCTTGCTGAATCAGAAATCTCGCAGGTATACGCACCGGCATCACCGGATGCTGCTGATGCCTTACTGAACGTTGCCGCCGTCTGTCCGGAAACAGGAGAACTACCTTTCTTCCAGACATAAGAATAAGGCGGCACACCGCCGGCAGCCTCAACCACCATTTCGAGTTTCGCTCCGGCAGAAACCTGCAGCGTGCTGTTTAAATCGACCTTCACTTTCAGCGGTTCTGTCGTCAGCACAGGTTTACCTTTCAGGCGCAGGGAAAACGTTGCAGCCACAACACCATTGGTTCCTGCAGACCAGGTATGCTGACGCACCTCTGCCATAAAGGTAAATCCGTTACCTGACGGAAAAATAACTTTAAACCCATACGTGGTGTCATTGTCATAGGCACTACGCAACGCGTTCTGGGCAGCATTGAGGTAAAAGTTGCCTGACATGGAAATCTCTGACGCGGCACCAAGACCGTTAATATTTTCCTGCTCAACAGAACACAGCGTGGTGACATCAATATCCTGCTTTTGTCCTGCGGTAAACTGCACTTCTTTGATTGTACAGCTCAGCCCAAGAAAGCTGGCAGAATCCAGGGTTTCTGCTGTTACCGGTGCAGACGAAATCATAATTTTCGTCAGTTGCGAACGCTCAAAATTAGAGGACATACTCGTCTCCTGAAAATAAAAACCCGCCAGCGGCGGGTGGGTAAAATCATTAACGACCTCAGGCTATTACCTGAAATTCAAGCGTGGCTCTGCTCAGACGGGAATCAGGATCATAACCCTGCGTTTTAGAAATAACGGAGGGTGCCAGTTTCCTTACCGCATCAATCGCCTGCTCACGAATACCATCTGCGTCATCAGGTACCGTCGCCCAGACATCGATCTGCACGGTAATTCTGGATTCAGCCTGACCATCAAGCACATCAGACGCCGTGTCAGACACCACAGAAAACACCAGCCACGGCGGAGATACCGCAGGCTTTCCCTCCGTCAGCGGGACCACATAAGGATAAACCTGTCCTCCGGCCAGCTGAGACAGCAGGGAATACAGTGTGGCCTCTATCATTTACTTAAGACCTCATCAATAGCCTGATTCATTCGCTGTATGGCAATCTGTGCTGCCAGTTCCTCTGTCGTATCGAAAGCCGGGCGAATGAACGGATGCGCGGGCATGTTTATCGTTCCCAGCTCCACAAAGCGCCAGTAAAACGCATTTCGGGGATCGCTGGCTTTCATGCTGTTATCACTGTTTCCGGTTCGCAGGTTCCGTCCGCGAATGTGGACACCCGAGATAATTTCCCCCCGACGCTTTGAACGCTGAGTGAGAACAACCACATTTTTCTTCAGTTTCCCGGTTCGCTCCGGCGCACGTTCAACAACTGCATCCCGCATAACTTCAGCACCGGCACGGGTGGCATCGCGCAGAACCTTATTGTTTTCTGCCCTGCTGAGCGTCTCCAGATCCCGTGCAATATCCGCCAGGCCGGAAAAATCAAGACTGAAATCCATCACACATTCCCCTTCAGGCTGCAGAGTATTTCAAGCCGGGTGGCGCGTGCATCCGGTATTGGTGGCCCTTCTATACCAAGAGTGGCCCCTTTAAATGCGCCGGTCAGCACTTTCAGACGTGAAGTCGCTGTCACATCGCGCCGGAATCGCATCCAGACTCTGACTGTAGCCTGAGCGGTTTCTGCACCTCCTGATATTCTCTCTCTCCCGCTGATCCCCTTAACTTTTGCCCATACGGTTGCCCCCTCCGTCATTGTCTCCACCGGATGCCCTGACGGAGAACGGACGGTGGTGACATTAAGAATAGTTACGCGATCACGTAATCTGCCCGCCTGCATGATTCCTCCTACAAAGGAATAAAACGATAAGGCTCCAGCAGAGAAGAAAAACCAAACGGGACTGGTGCTTTGCTGACATCTGAGGAATTTTCCCGGTTTTCGTACCAGTGTCCGACCAGCAACATGAGCGCCAGCAAAACATCATCAGCTATAAGCACCCCGTCAGGATCACCTTCCGGCACCGTCTCCTCATAAAGCTTACGGTTGATAAAATTTTCTGCCTTACGGCAGGCAGCCCGGAAATACAGCATCAGTAACTCATCATCAGTTGCATCATCTGTATCAATACGGCACTGCGCCCTGAGTTTTTCCACTATTGCGGCCATCAGAAACTCCTGCCCGCAACACTGTGCGGGCATAAAAAACTGCATTACGCAGCGGCTTTCTGGCGGGCTGCAGCCCCAATTTTCATCAGCTTAATCGCCTGAGAATCCACCAGCATACCGCCGGTTCGTTTGGTGGTATAAAAGCCCACAAACGGCTTGTTGGTGTACGGGTCACGCAGGATACGGGTACCGATGCGATCAACGATGGTATAGCCACGTTTGAAGTTACCAAACGCAATGGCTTTTGCATCGGCGGCAATATCCGGCATCTGCTCATTTTCAACGATGCCATACCCTGCCAGAGAAGAAGGCTGACCCAACTCAATACCCGGACGCCACAGATAATTTCCGTCGTTATCCTTCAGCAGACGAATGGCAAACAGGCTGCTGTTGTTCATCATAAACTTCGCGCCGCTGCGGTGCGCCTTGCGCAGGGTGTAAATCAGTTTAATGATCGCATCAGCGGTCACGCCAGAAGCCGCACCGGAAGCAATGTGCTGAAGTTTGCCAAACGCACGGGTCTTGTCATCTTCATCGGTGGACTCGTAAGCCAGAAAACCTTTTGGTTTTTTGCTGCCGTCGCCACTGGTAAAGGCAATTTCTTCCTGTTCGGCAAATTCCAGCGCCAGTTCACTGTTGATCCAGTCTTCCACATTGAAGAAAGCATCATCGAGCATTTTCTGGGTAGCCTGCGGGTTGCCGTAGATTTCCCCCATAAAGGGTTCAATCAGCCCCAGTTTTGAGGTGGCGGTTTCCGGACGCGTATCCGTTTCCCCCACCCATCCGGACTTAGTGCCGCCCAGATTCACCAGTTTTTTATAATCCGAGCCACCGAGGGTGATCACAGTGGCTTCCTGGCGCATCACCACCTCATCTTTCAGCAGCGTCAGGATGGTACGATCCAGTTCTTCCGGAATGGCATAACCACCATCTTCATCGTTGCCCACCTGCAGCGCCTTACGCTCCAGCTCACGCAGACCGTCTTCACGCCCCTTGCGCATAAATCCGATAAACGCTTCTTTGTGTTCACCGGCAACTTTATTTTGCGTGCCGCCTGCCGGACGCTTGATGTCTGCCAGCTCTTTTTCCAGGTCGCTTTTCAGGTTCTCCAGCTCGCTGATTTGCCCGTTCAGGCTTTCCACCTGTTCGGCCAGCTTGCCTTTTTCCTGTTCGATCGCGTCAATGCGCTTGTCGTTTTTTGCCTTAAAATCGTCAAACTTCTGCTGCAAATCCTGCGCGACCTGTTCCACGTCTTTAATATCAACAGCCATTATTTACTCCTGATTAAAAAGTAAGATTTTTCAGTGCATTCAGTGCGGCATCCACATCCTCAGCATCACGCAGGGATAAAGCGCCATATCCCCCGGCCATGAATGCTTTGGCCTGGGTTCGCGAGAGTCCAACATCGCGCAGGACCCGCTCAATAATTTTCTGATCAGGGATCTCCCCACGCGCCAGCGCATTTTTCACATCGCTGATGCGTGCCTCATCATTGGAAGGAAACGTCACCAGACTGACCTCCCACAGGTCGATCTCTTTCAGCAGGAATACCCCTTTTTCACGGTCGTACTCCCAGTCTTTCAGGATGTAGCCAATAGAAAGGCCGGTTAAAGAACCGGCCTTCATATGGGCATGTGCACGTTTTGCCAGGGGATCATCATCAACGAGTAATCGCCCCCTGACATAAAGCCCGACATCGTCTTCTTTCATTTCGGTGTACACACCGATGGGCTCATCTATGCGGTGCTGCCAGAGCAACGCAGGCAGCGCCTTTTTTTCGCTCCATTTCTGGAGTGTTGTGGTAAAGGCACCGGGGACCACCACATCATCGTGGCTGTCCTTAACACCAAAAACAGAACCGTAACCTTCAAATTCCCCGGAATCACTGACGGATTTCAGGTTCAGCGGTATATCAAGACGCTGTTTTGTCTGCATCTCCACTCTCCTTTTTCTTACCGTTGTCATCGCCAGCAGAGGGACTGGTGGTCATGTTCATCGGTGTCAGATACACATCACCGCCCGGTCGGGGATTCATATCTTCCAGATCACGGCAGTCATTAGGGGAATAAATCCCCCAGTTGATCCCCGTGGCATACGCTTCAAAGCGGGATTTCATGTCGCCACGCAACAATGCTCCGGCATTAAATTTGGCGTAAAACTTCCCCTGCTTGCTCTCCCTGACCAGCCCTGTATTGATCCGCTGCTCAATACGGGTCAGGTACGGCACAAGGGAATAGTTAATGAAACCAAGCCCCAGCTCTTCAATATTGTTGAAGGTGGCGCGATCGGTGTTCTGCACCATATGCAGCGGTACGCGGAACAGGCGACAGATTTCTTCCAGCTGAAACTTGCGGGTTTCCAGGAACTGGCTGTCCTCGGCATTCAGTGCCACCGTTTTCCAGTCCAGCCCCATTTCCAGAATCATCGGACGATGAGAATTTCCCAGCCCGACATGCCGTTCCTCAAAGTCCTTTTTGATACGCGCATAAGCCTGATCAGAAAGTTGTTGATCCGTACGCAACACACCGGATGTCACAGCGCCGTTACCAAACAACCTGGCGCCGTGCTCCTCAGTTGCCGCTGCCAGTGAAATGGCCTCACGCGCATACGCAATGGGATTCAGCCCGACAAGTCCATCCAGCGTCAGAGTGCGCACATGCCAGATTTCATCCTGGGTCAACACATCCACGGAACCATCCGGAAACGTCACCTGATAAACCGGCTGCCACTGGCTGTTCAGCTTCGGTTCCACACAGCCCGGATCTATCGGAAGAAGCTCCACCACTTCCCCCAGAGCCTTTACCTTATAGGCGTAAAAATTACCCCGCAGACACAGGCAGACAATGACCAGTTCCCAGAATTCCTGCGGCGTCATGTAGCCATTGGGTTTTGCCGAAACCAGCTTATGCAGTCGTTCATCCACCGCCCGTGTTTTAAGGGTACCGGTGATTTTGTAGAGGCTGCAGGGCAGCATACCAACAGACTCCGCCAGCACCCTGACGCAGGAATAGACCGCCGTCAGCCGCATGGCCCGCTGGCTGCTGATCCGCTTTCCGGTATAGGTGTCGTATGACAATCCAAGTTCTTCCGCAAGCATCCCGGGCGTTGTGACGGGGGTGTTATTTTTGCGTTGAAAAAGCCCCTGGAAAAACATTACTCACCTCCGGAGGCGACCCGGTGACCGCGATCGAGATAACGCGCAACCAGCCACGACCAGCACAGACACAGCGCCCCGGCAACAACAAAACCTGCCGGGGGATAAATCAGCCATGTGCCATACGACAGCAAAAGCGCCCCCAGCACGCCCACCAGTGGCGTGAGAATTATCAGAAACATAATGCCCTCGGTTAAAGCGAGCGGATACCAACACTAATCAGGTGTTCAGACAGATCCGGCTCCGGTTCACCGCCATTGACCAGCATCCGGCTTATTGCTGTAAACATCGCAACAGGGCCATCGATTTTGGCTTCCGGCGTGGATTTATTCGGGAAGATATTGTCGTTTTTGTCCGGTTTCACCGTAACGTTAGACATCATCCAGTTCATGACCGGGTGATTGCTGTGGTGAAAACGCCCGGCATAGACCAGCGATTCCGTTTCCTTCATGGCCTCTGACAGATTGCGGACCGTCTGCGGAACCTCCACCAGCGGTATCCCTTCTTCAGCCAGTGCCAGGCTGAACTGCATTGCACTCCACGGGTCAAATCCCAGTTCCCTGAGGTTTTCACCGCCAATCCATTCCAGTAAGTCACTTTTTATCTGAGCATGATCGATAACATCACCATCCGTCAGGATGAGCTTATCCATCTCCGCCCACTTCCGGTAAAGTTCTGCCTGCTGCCGCGAGCATCGTTCCAGCCGTCCTTCCGGAAGCCAGAATTTAAAATCGGCATGAACATGCCCGTTATCCGTTCGCCAGAGTTTTGCCGCCGCACAGATATCAATCTTATGAGCAAGGTCAACGCCGACCCACATGGGATACGTTTTCAGCTCATGTCGTGGGGCAATGTATTCGCACTTCTCCCACTTAATCATGTCCATCCAGGCAGACTCTGCTGTTACCCACACATTCATGTGTTTGGTAAAAAAATTCACCCGCGCAGAGACCTGTTCTTTCGCTTTTTTCGCCAGACGACGCAGATCATCCCAGCGTTTACAGATGCCCAGTCCGGGATTCGCTTTCTGCCAGACCGTTTCATCAAACGGATCATCTCCCTCATCGAGGGTGTAAATAATCGCAAAGTAGGAGTCGTCTTTTACCGCGCCCTCCACGTCGCTGTTATAGCCACGCAATACCTTGATGGCGTAATCGCGTTGCTCGTAACAAATCCCTTCCTTGTTAAAGCCAGCCGTGGTGATACCAAATAACAGGGACTGCAGACGAGCACCGGTTGCCGTTTCCAGAACGTCCCACACGTCGCGGGTTTTATGTGCATGCAGCTCATCAATAATGGCGCAGTGGATGTTCAGACCGTCCAGGTTGTTTGCATCCGAGGAAAGCGGTTCAAATTTTGATGCGCTCTGCTCCTGGTAAATCGCCAGCTTGTTGAAATCAAACAATCGCCCGAGTGTCGACCGGGCTTTTCTGACCATATTTTTGGCGTCTTCAAACACGATTCTGGCCTGGTCACGCGTGGTTGCGGCTGAATACACCTCAGCCCCGCCTTCACCATCTGCCCCCGTCATATACAGACCGATACCCGATGACAGGGTTGATTTTGCGTTTTTACGGGCGACTTCGTTGTACGCTGTCCGGAACCGGCGCACCATCACCGGGCGTCCGCTGCCATCGCTGCGCATGACAACTTCCCCGGTCTCTTCATTCACCAGCGGAATGACAAAACCAAAAATATTAATGAGGATAAAAACATGCCAGTCCATCAACTCAATGGGCTGGCCTGCCAGCGCCCCTTTCACATGGGGCACAAATTTATAGAAATTCAGGATGTGCTGCGCACGGGGTTCACTGAAATAAATCCCCCGCTCTTCGCCGTACTTCAGATCATCAAGAAAACGCTGGCAGGCCAGACGGACAAATTCGCCAGCGACAATTTCTCCTGCAACAACACGTTCGGCGTAGCGGATCCCGTCAGCCACTTTTGCCATCAGTCTCTCGCTTTTAAAAGCTCCGCCAGCGGATCAACATCATCCGGTCCGGCGGTATTTACTTTCGCCCGGCTTGCCGGTGACATACCAAACTCTGCAAGCATCGCCCGGATCCGCTTCCAGGCATCCGCCTTCATCGCCGCAGCCGGATGTGCCTTGATCATCACATCGCCATTCTGCGTTTCTGTGCGATAGGTATAACCCTCAACATCGAGTGTTTCGCAGTGATGCCGGTATTCGGTGTAGGCTTCCACCAGTAACTCGAGTGCACGCGCATCAAGCTGAGAAATGATCCCTTCCGCATTCAGTTCTTCCGCCATTCGCCTGAACCAGTACTTTCCCTGCGCCCCTAAATGTCGCGGAGTTTTAGGTACCCCTTTTTCATCCTTTTTGGCGGTTTTTTTGTGGTCTTTAACGGGGCGCTTCGAGGGGTTGCCTCGAATCAAATGCAGGCGTGGCGGGGTTTTCGGGGGTCCTGACATAATCGGTTTTACCTATTAATCATTTAATCACATTCCAAAAAAAAGTTTTCGAACCTGCGGCGATGCGAGGAAAGGTCAGGCGGCGGTACTGAGCAGCCAGGGCTGCAGGGATTTGACCCGCCCCTCCCCCTACAGGTAAGAACGATTATCAGTTGATACGTTCGCGCGCTGTTTTCTCTTTGTGGCAGGGCCAGCACAGACTCTGCAGGTTGCTGTCTGCGTCTGTTCCGCCATGCGCTTTCGGGATGATGTGGTCGACAGTTTTCGCCTCGCGCACCACACCGACACGCAGACACAACTGACACAGACCTTTATCGCGCTTCAGAATACGGGCACGAATCACCGTCCATTTTGAGCCATAGCCACGCTGGTGGCGGCTCAGTCCGCGCTGGTGCTGCACCCAGCCTTCACCGCGATGCTTATCGCAGTAACCCGAACTGTCTGTTGTTGTGCCTGCACATCCACGCTTACGACAGGCGCGGGGTATTCGTGATGGCATATAACTTCACTCTTCTGATGTTAAAATTTCCACCCTTTAAAAAACCAATACGGAGGACAAATGAAAAACACGATTTCTAAAGGTTTTCACCGGGTAGGAATTCTGTTAGCTATTCTGGTGTTCATTTTCGGCCTTTTATCAACAGAGACTCGGGGGTTTTCACTGTTTGATATCCTTGTTTCCCTGATATGTGCCTTGTTGATATACAGCATCACGAGGCTTGTGGGATGGGTCATTAAAGGATTTATGAAAGGCAACTAAAGCATTATCGCAGCCCCTCACTGAAGGGCTGCTGTAATGCCTTAACCCAGTTTCGCTCGCACCAGAGCATCTTTTGCTTCAAGCAATTTACGTAACCCAGCCGACTTTTCCGGACCGTCTGGCAAAGATTCATCCATTACTCTTGCCAGATCACCAATTGGCTTACTCACTTCCTTTAACGAAGTCGGAAGATGCTCATAATTGAAATATTTCATAATTGGCGATTCCATCATTTCTCCTTAGTAAAACAATTATCAGGCGATCAGTTCTGCATACACTGCCGGACACCGTCGACAATTTCACAGACCTGAGAAGCTGTATCGAAAAGCTGGCGCGCCTTATCCAGGCTGACGCATCCCACCAATAAAAAAGGCACCAGTATCGCTACCAGTGCCCATTTCGCCGCCGTTCGCGGCATTCTGTGTGTCCAGTGTTTTCGGCTCATAACACACCTGGTTATCAGCGTTTCAACTGAAAGTGAGGTCCGTCTTTCAGTGTTTTCCAGTCCCCGCCCCATTCGATGGCAGTCCCCAGCTCTGCAGCAGCCTGCTTAAATGCCTGCGCGATTTTCTCGTACAGAGGCCAGTCCCATGACACCTGGCTGCCAATGTAGGCCACAACATCCACCGCATCACCGGTCAGGTGGCGGCTGTTCATGGTCTGGCTTTTCCCTTCCGCGACCAGCTGTTTCTGGCGATACTTACTGCGCAGGCCTTCCGTAATACCGAAATCAACTTCCGTCAGCTCAAGGGCACGGCGAACGACAGCAACCAGTTGTGGTTTGACGCCCTCCAGATTTTTCTCGCTCCGACGGCTGAATCTGAATTTACCCGGCATATTCACCTCAACAATGGAAAGATTTTTGTGACGTTCCCGCGTGCGCGTATCACCAGCACGCAGAACAGCAGGTTAAAAAACACTTCCAGCCAGCCCGTTGCTAACGGGCGACCACACAGATAGCTGAGGGGCGCAAAGGCATACAGCAGCATCAGCAGCCAGGCCAGCCATGACATCAGCGGTTTATGTCTGGAATCACGGCGACGATAAAAAAAGAGCGTCAGCACGATAACCGTGCATAACGCCACATTCAGTAATCCGGGAAGGTTACTTAACATTGCCGCCTCCTCCGCCACGCAGACGGGAGAACAGGCCGGACACCAGTGATGCAATATCCTGCTGGTGGATGAATGACAGAATCTTCACCGACACCACTGACACCAGTACTGCACACAGTGCGTCAACAGGTGCACCGTCAAACCCTGTATGCTTTACCAGCCAGGATGCCAGAACCTCTGCGCCCAGCACGCCGATAATGAACGACACCAGAAAATGCGCCGCCACACGCCAGGCTGAAAGCGCCTGCGGCATCGTTGCCACAAATAACGCCCCGGCGAACGCACCAAACACAATCCCGAAATCCGTTCCGGTAAACAGCCCGAATACCGTCGCCCCGCCGAGCGCCGCAGCCGTGCCGGAACCGGATAAGGGTTCAGACATACTTTTTTCTCCTGTAAATAAAAAGGGCCACCAGCGGCCCGTAAAAAAACACCCCATCAAAGGCACCCGCAGATGCCTTTTGTGCGGTGTTATCTGATGTGATGTGCGCCGGACGTGGCGCGGAAACAAAAAAGGCCTGCCGGAGCAGACCTCAAAAAAAAGCCAGCTCTGGGGGCTGGCATAAATGGAACAATGACTCTCGGGATTACTCGTCACAATGGTATTAACTTCGCACAGTCAGCATGCGCTTTTGCTGCGGATTCCACAACTGAAAACAGGTATTTTCAGATTTCGTTATCCTGCGTGCCGTAAAACCCAGCCCTTCAGGGCGTGGAGGATGTCAATGCAACTGGACCGACACCGGGGACTTGAACCCCGCACAGTCAACTTAGAAGGTTGATGCTCTGTCCGGATGAGCTAGCGGCGGTTTATGATCTTCCGATATGGGAATTCCCATATCGCTGAAAAAAGCCAGTCATCAAAGACTGGCTGGCAAGAGAACAAAGCTAAAATATATTCATCATACAGTCGTCGTTACAGGGGGAACCTGCGGAGCAGTAAAATACAAAAACACTGGCAGACTAACAATAAGCAGGCACACCATATCGGAATTAGTTATTTTTCCGGGTAACACTTATCTGCCTGATTAACCACCAGCGCATTTATCTCTTTCACTGTCTGGTTAAACCGTACAGCCTCCAGCTCCACACCTATCGCACGGCGCTCCAGCGACAATGCTGCTTTTATTGTTGACCCCGACCCCATAAAAAAATCAGCGACCAAATCTC
>ERZ1035001.544-NODE-544-length-19340-cov-5.719056_pt1 | contig 19340 bp, 24 predicted proteins | sample MGYA00520685_ERZ1035001 | MGnify/ENA primary metagenome ERZ1035001 (study PRJEB33766, sample SAMN09781749) | gut metagenome | biome: gut microbiome | host: Homo sapiens | place: Madagascar | study: EMG produced TPA metagenomics assembly of the PRJNA485056 data set... | reverse complement strand
TGACTAAACCTGACCTCAGAGCTTATATAGACGAACGCCTCGCAGAACTGAAAAACGAACGAACAGCCGATGCCCAAGAGGTGCTAGAGTACCTAACAGCTGTTATGCGCGGCGAGTACAAAGAAGCAACGCTAATTGGTGTAGGCGAAGGCGCACAAGCCGTTGTAGACATCGATGTGGGCGCAAAAGACCGTTTAAAAGCAGCCGAGCTTCTTGGTAAACGTCATGCGCTGTTCACTGATAAAGTCGATTTACAAACGGGCGATATTGTGATTAAGGTTGGTGAGTGGGATGCAGACGAAGAAACGTAATATCGTTTTAGAGTTTAACTTCCCGTCAAGAGTTTTTAACAAATCGTTTTATGATCGATTGGTGGATTATTCTAAATTCACCGAGGTTTATTGGGGCGGCGCTTCATCTGGCAAAAGTCACGGTGTCGTTCAAAAGGTTGTTTTTAAAGCATGTCAAAGATGGAAGAAACCAAGAAAGATTTTATTTACAAGAAAAGTAGGGCGTAGCTTAAAAGACTCTATCTTCGAGGATGTGAAAGCGTGTCTTTCTGATTGGGGACTGCTAGACAAGTGTAAAGTAAATAACACTGATTTTAGAATCACGTTACCAAACGGCGCAGAGTTCCTTTTCAAGGGAATGGACGATCCAGAGAAAATAAAATCCATCAAAGGGCTGTCCGATGTCGTGATGGAAGAAGCAACAGAATTTACGCTAGAAGATTATACACAGCTTACTTTACGTTTACGTGAACGTAAGCATGTGAAACGTCAAATCTTTTTAATGTTTAACCCAGTTTCTAAACTGAATTGGGTGTATAAATCTTTCTTTGATGAGGAAGCAGAAGTCGATCAACGAAGAACGGGTATTTATCACAGCACCTATAAAGACAATCGGTTTCTTGATAGTGAAAATAAAAAGGTGATTGAGGATTTAGCCAAACGAAACCCAGCGTATTATCGCATATATGCTTTAGGAGAATTTGCTACGCTAGATAAACTTGTATTTCCAAATTATCAGAGAAAACGATTAGACAAGCACGACGAACTGTTAAGACAGATTGATTCAGATTTTGGTTTAGACTTTGGGTATGTAAACGACCCTTCCGCTTTTGTGCATGCAAAGGTAGACGAGAAGAACAAACGTATTTATGTTCTTGAAGAATACGTCAAAAAAGGCTTGCTGAATGATGAAATCTCAACGGTTATTAAAGATTTAGGCTATGCAAAAGAAGTTATCACTGCAGATTCAGCTGAAAAGAAATCTATTGCAGAAATCAAGAAGAACGGAATTACTAGAATACGTGCAGCTAAGAAAGGTCCTGATTCAATACGACAGGGGCTTTCTTTTTTATTGCAATATGAGCTAATCGTAGATGACCGCTGCGTAAAACTGATTGAGGAATTAGAAAACTACACGTGGGCTAAAGACAAGAAAACAGGCGAGTACACCAATGAACCTATTGATAGCTATAATCACGTGATAGATGCTTTACGGTACGCAGTAGAACATCGTAGTAAAAAAGCACGTGGGATTAAATTACAAAGTGTGAAGGGGGTTATTTGATGACAGACAATGTAAGTAGACCGAACACAGAAGGTAAAATACGTGAATTTGTTGACCTTTTAGGAAATCGTGTCTTTTATTGTGATAAAAACGCAAAGATTGATGAGCGCTTGGTGGATAAATACATCAATAAGCATCGGAAACTAATTGGCTTTTACGAAGAATTAGAAAAGCTCTACAACGGTCAACATGATATTTATTATCAAAAAAGCAAAGGGATTGGAAAGCCCGACCATCGTATCGCGGTTAACTTTGCCCGTTATGTCGTAGATAGTTCTGCAGCTTTCTTTAACGGTAAACCAACAAAGATTACTCATCCAGACGAAGAGCTAAAGGAATTTGTTCAAGATTTCCGTAAACGAAACGATGAAGAAGACAACGACGCGGAGCTTTCTAAGTTAACTGCTATTTATGGGCATGCTTATAAGCTTTTATACCAAAACGAAGAAGCGGAAACGTGCGTGACTTATTTAAAACCTACACAAGGATTTATTGTTTACGCAGATGACTTATTAAAAGCGCCTATGTTTGCCGTGCTTTACAACAAAATGACAAACGACGAGCTAACAGCAACTGTTTATCCGCAAAACAGCACAGAAACGTTTATTTTTACACAAGATAAGACTTCTAAACGGTTAGAGAGTAAACAAGGACCAACCGTTTTTCAGAAAGCCTTATCTTATTTGCTAGGTGGAAAAGAGGCAATCGCTAATCCGTACGGTGAAGTGCCTATGATTGAATTTATGGAAAACGACGAGCGGCAAGGACGTATCGAATCTGTGTGGTCGCTGATTAATAATTACAACGAAGCTCTATCAGAAAAAGCGAATGATGTGAGTTATTTTGCGGATGCCTACTTGAAAATGATAGGGGTAGATTTAGCTGACGAAAACGTCGCTGCCTATTTACGTGACAACCGAGTGATTAATAGTGCCGAGCCTTTAAATGAAGGCGAATCGGTAGATATTAATTTTTTAGATAAACCTAGTTCAGATACAACACAAGAAAATCTATTAGACCGATTAGAGCGTTTAATTTATCAAATGTCGATGACTTACAACGCAAACGATGAAAGCTTTAGTAATAATGCTTCTGGGATTTCGTTAGAATTTAAAATGCAAAATCCTAGGAATTTAGCACAAGCGAAAGCTAGGAAGTTTAAAAAAGGGTATGCGCAAATGTACAAAATGATTTTTTCATTACCTACGAACGTACCTGCTGCTAAAGCGAAGGAATGGTTTAATTTAGAGTACAATTTCGAGTTTAATATTCCGCGTAATATTAAAGATGAAGCGGAAACCGCACAAAAACTTGAAGGGATTGTTTCAAGAGAAACGCAATTAGGCGTATTATCGATTGTTCCTGACGTAACTCAAGAAATGGAACGCATAAAGGACGAAGAAACGGACGAACGTTTAGATCCTCAAGTTGATTTCAGTAAATTTACTCAAACTACGGAAGAAGTGACCGAAGAACATGAGTAATTATTGGGCGGAACGAGAAGCAAAACACATCGAAGAAATGCTAAAGCGACATGTGAATTACGAACAAGAAATTCACCGACGATATTTAAAGCTGTGGGAAACGATAGAAGCTGAAATTCAACAGTTTTACGTCGCTTATGCAGGCAAAGAAAAGATTAGTATTGATAAAGCGAAACGACGTGTAAGTAAACACGATGTAGAAATTTTCGCGGAAAAAGCGAAACGTTATGTACAAACAAGAGACTTTTCAAAAGAAGCTAACGAGCAATTAAGGCTATACAATTTAACGATGAAGGTTAATCGTTTAGAGCTTTTAAAATCGAAAATAGGTTTGTATTTAACAGACAATACGAATCAGCTACAGACTTATTTTACAGCGATATTAACAGAGGAAGCTGTAGCGGAGTTTGTACGACAAGCGGGGATATTAGGCAGGTCCGTTCTTTCCGAAGAAACTTATCGAATGTTTGCTAAAGCGATTATCGAGGGTTCGTTTCATAACGCGACATTTTCGCAACGTTTGTGGGTGAATCAAGATGTTTTGAAAGCAAGTATCGATCGCTTGTTAACAGTTGGACTATCAGCAGGCAAACATCCAGATGTTCTAGCTAGGGAATTACGTAAATTAGTTGTGATTGATAGCTTGCGAGGAAAGGAAACGGCTGATTATGTCGCACGTCGGCTAATGATTAGTGAATCCGCAAGAATACAAAGCGAAGTACAAAAGCAAAGCTACGAAAAATACGGGTATGAAGAATACAACCTGATTGTAGAACCAAGCGCTTGTCCTATTTGTGTAGGAATAGCAAGTGCAAATCCACATAAGGTTTCTGAAATGAGCCCAGGAATCAACGCAAGCCCCATTCACAACTGGTGTCGGTGTAGTACTGCACCCGCTTATAAAGACAAAAAGTTCTAGCGAAAGTTAGGCTTTTTTATTTGCCTTCTTACTGCTTACAGGCGTTAAAGAGAAAGCTGTTTCGATTGATAGGCGTAACCTATTAATTTCGATTAGCCACGTAATGGCTGGAGGTTTTAACATGAACGAAGAAAAACACTTATTATTACCGATGGATTTACAATTTTTTGCGGATGAGCCAAATTCTGATGAGCCAAACTCTGGAAATTCAAACGAATCGGGGGATTCATCGACAAAGGATCCTCAAAATCCCAAAAATGAAAATCCGGACGGAAAAGAAACCGGGAAGACTTTTACCCGTGATGATGTTGCCAAGATGGTCGCAGCAGAAACTAAAAAAGCCGTGGCGCAGGCAAAATCTGATTGGGAAAAACAAAAATCTTACGAGCAAATGACTGCGGAAGAACGTGTTAAGGCGAAAGAACAAGAAGCCACTGACAAAGAAGCACTAGCGGAAAAACGAGAAAAGGAAGCCCAAGCCCGCCTCGACCGTTTAACGCGTGCCGAATCTGTTCGTAACGATTTATCTGAGAACGGTCTTTCCGACTACGTAAGTGCTGCACAAGCCGATTTATTGCTTGTGAAAGATACGGGCGAGGATACAAAGAAAGCTGTAGATGAATTAAAACAAATTATTTCAAAAGCTAGAGATGGTATCCAAAAAGAATTGCTGAAAGGTCAAACTGTAAACGTTGCTACAGCAACAAAAGAGACCGATTGGCGCAGCAATTTGACTAAAAATTTAGAAAAGAAATAGGAGATGAAAAATTATGCCAGTTATTTTAGATAGCAAAGATTTAAAAGCAATTGACAAAGAATTTGCCGCAGGCTCGCAAGTTTGGGATTTATTGAAAGGTGGAGCTGCTGCAGTAACAGAAGCGGATTTTGTAGGCGCAAAAGAAGTCCGCATCAACAAAATGAAAGGTTTTACGGCTAGTGATTATAAACGTAACGAAGACAATAAACGTTCTAAAATTGATGTGGCAAAAGAAACGGTCAAACTAGAGAAAGAACGTTGGTTCGGTTATGACTTAGACACATTAGATCAATCAGAAAATGCTTCCTATGAAGTTCAAGCGATTGTGGAAGAACACACTCGTTTAGTTGCGATTCCTGAAAAAGATCGCGTTGCGGTACAACGCCTATTGGAAGCGGCATTTGCGGAAGCAGCGGATGATGATAGCGAAGGAAAATACGTTGGAAAAACGGTAAAAGAAACCATTACTACAGAAAACTCTTTAGCTTCTTATGACGCAGCAGAAGCGTATATGACAGATGCAGAAATTGTCGGTCCGTTTATTATGTTTGCGTCCACTGACTACTATTCAGCATTAAAAAATGCAAAAGGTGTTTCAAAAACATTTACTACGAACGAGCAACAAATTTCAGGTATTAACCGTAAAGTTGCGCAGTTAGACGGTTCCGATACTATTATTCAAAAAGTAGCCAAATCTCGCTTGCAAGTTGATTCTACGAAGAAAATTAATTATATTCTTGTGCCTTTGATGGTTTGTTCGCCAGTTGAAAAATACAACTCTATTGATCTAATTCCAGCTTCACAAGACCGTGACGGTTACAGAGACACTATTAAAGGGTTGAACTACTACGATGCTATTGTAACTGAAAAAGCTCGCCCTGCCATTTACGTTTCTTACGATTCAAAGTAAGCGCCCCGACCGTTAAAAAGGTAACACCAACGGTAGATGGGGCAGTTATTGAAGCAGAGTAGGTGAGAAAATGTTTCGTTCAGAATATCGTGTATTGCTGGATATTTCAGACGATACCTACAAAAAAGATAAGGAAAAAATTATCAAAATCTGGGACATTACTGAAAAGCAACTGTTAGTAAAGCTAAAAACAGATGAGATACCAGAAAAATTGGACTATATTGTTCCATCAATTGTAGTGAAACGTTACAACCGTTTAGGTTTTGAAGGCATGGAACAGCATTCTCAATCAGAAGAAACAATTTCTTATAATTTGGACGACTTCGGGGAATTTCAAGATGAGATTAACGATTATCTTGAAGAACAAGGTTTGATTCGTAAAAGGAAGGTGTCCTTTTTATGAGAACCTGCATTAATTACTATAACAAAAAACACGAGCTGATTTCGGAAAAACTAATAGGCAGTGTAACCGAAGTCGGAACGGAAAAACAAATGACCATTTTCCCTAACATAAAGGAGCAGATAGTCATTTTTCGTTTTAGAGACCGCCTATCCATTCGTTCAGGTTTTCTTGAATACTACGACGAAGAAGAACAAAAAAATCGAAAATTTACCGTTGTTAAAAATTTGCGTGTTAGTAAAGGAACTTCGGTTTATGGAAGTGAATATCGATGACTTACCGAGTAGATATTACAGGATTGGATGATTTAATCGAAGCGATTGAAGAAGCGAAAAAGCTAGACGATGTAAAAGAGGTCGTCAAAAATGATACTGCTTATATGGCAAATCAAATTGCAGAAGAAACACCAGTCAGAAGTGGATACTTAAAACGAAGTGAGACACCTTCTATTAAAGATGATGGAATGACTGGTGAAGTCGAAGCGATGGCAGATTATTCAGCTTATGTAGAGTATGGAACGCGTTATATGTACGGACGTTTCTATATGAAAAAGGGCCATGCGGCAGCTGCTAAAAGATTTCTTGATAATATGGAGGCGTTAGTAAAATGACCTTTAAAGACCCGTATTCAGAGCTTTACGAAGCATTATTTGGCACTTTGGAACAAGCAGGCTATGAAACCTATGCGCATTTGCCAGATGATGAGGCTTCTTATCCGTTTGTTTTCTTAGGTGAACAATGGTCTAAGGATAGACAAACAAAAACAAGAACGTTAGGTTCAACCAATATTATGATTCATGTTTATGATCATGACGACAAACGTCGAGAATTAAATCAAGTATTAGCCGATGTGCGAAAAATCGTTCATGAATTGCATCAGACTAAGAACTTTAATTGGTTAGTGACAGAAAGTAGCACAGAAGTAATTTATGAAAATACAACCAATTTTGGTACGAGCCTTGCACACGGTGTACTTGACATCACGTTAGAATTTGAATAAGAAAGAAGGAAACTCGAAATGGAAAAAGCAATTCAAGGTAAAAAAATTAAGTTAATGTTTCGACTAACACGTGAACGTGCGACAACAGCAGCGAAGTTATTAGCTTTAGAAATTTCACACGAATATAAGTCAGAAACAAAAACAGATACGCAATCAACAAAAGACGGGAATGTTCCTACATCAGGAATGCCGTCAGCTTCCATCGAAATGGAATTTTTACGGACAGGCACAGAAACATACAACATGTTGAAATATGCGTATCGTAACGGGCTAGAAATTGATGTATGGCGCATTAATTTTGATAAAAAAGACCCAAAAACAGGAAAATACGAAGCGGAATTTGGCACAGGATTGTTGGATTCATTCGGAGATTCTGCCGAGTCCGATTCTAATTCAAGTATTAAACCAACTCTAGTTTTAAATGGTGACCTAGTAGAAGGTTGGGCAACGGTTGACGCCGAAAATGAAGAACTTGCGCGTGCTTTCTTCTACGACACAGTGGCTGGTGCGGAACCAGAAGAGCCTGTAGAAAAATATACACCAAAAACAATTGAAGTACCTAAAGTTGAAAGTGTAACGCCGACATCAGATGGCGCCGTTGTAAAAGTGAAGGAGGAAGAATAATCATGGCAAATACTTATCGTATTTACAAAGGTAGTGAAAAAGCAGTTGAAGGAGCAAGTCCATTAACTATTACAGGACTTGATGCAGGAGCAAAAGTAGCAGCAGGAACGTATTATATTGTACGTGTGCAAGATGAAAAAGAATCTGAAAAAGTATCCATTCCTGCTTTTACTGTACAATCATGACATTTTTAATAGAAATATAGAAGATATAGCAGAAGCGAGGTGGTTAAGATGAGTGAACTTTTTGAAAAGTTTCGAATCTATAAAAAAGAGAGAAGAGTTTTGGTAAGCGAAGGAAGCTCACCATTACGAATTTCTAAAATATTGTCAAATACGGCGGTAGCAACTGGTGAGTATATTTTGGTTAGCGTTTATACTATAAATGGCAAAGAAATAGAACTATCAGAAGTAGATATTCCCGCTTTTAAAACTGGTCTAATTGCCCCAGATGTCTACTCTATAGGTAGTAGTTACGTTACGGGAAAATATGAAGGAATATCACCGACAAAAATTGCTTTAATTGTGAATGATGAAAAGCAACAAACTGTAAAATTATCAGAAGAATTAACTTCTAAAAAACAATTCAGATATTATAAACAAGGTCTTAAAGCTTCGGATAGAGTGAAGGTTGTTTTATATGACGAGTCTTTAGAGTTAGGTACTTCTGATGTCGTTATACAATCTGCATATTCTATGAGCATGACGGCTAATGAAATGAAAGCCAAGTTAGATGAAAAAAACATAGAATATAAAACATCTGATACAAAAGAAACACTTTTATCATTACTACAGAAAAACGAATAAATAATTAGGAAGATCTAGTATAGGTCTTCCTTTTTTGGGGAGGAATTTTATATGGCAACAAACGTAAAACCAGTCGCAACAATTAACGGGAAAAAATATCCATTGATTTTCGGTTTTAAATTTTTAAACGAAATTAACGCGTTGAAACCTGACGTTGAAGAAGTAGACGAATTTGTTCAACTGATCGGAGGATTACAAGATGGCGATGCTTTTGCCTTTCGAAAATTAATGCACGCAGCGTTAATTACTTATGATGACTTAACAACGAAAGAAATAGACGAATATTTAGAAACGTCAGATGAGGTTTTAACGTTATTTGAAAATTTTATCACTTTCTTGAAGCATGCGCCGTTAATGGCTCTTCGGACGAAAAAAGCACTAGAAGCAATCAAAAAAATCATGGCTTACGTGGAACAGATGGAGCAAATGGAAGTCAATCAACAAGAGACAACAGATTAGATTATGACGAAATAGTTGTCACTTGTTTTCAACATTTCCCCAATATCACTTTAAAAGAAATTGAGCGTATGACTCCTTATGAATTTAATTTACGGATAAAAGCTGTAAATTTACGTGCAATTAACGAGGAAAGGAAACTATACGTTAACGCGTTAGCTACGCGTATTTTTACAACACCAGATGAAAAAGGGCAACGCTATATTTTTAACGAAGTGAAAGATGTCTACGACTTTGAAAAGCTTGAACGCGATGTGCGAGGGGAAATTTCGCAACGAGAAGCGGAAAAGCTAAGTGAGTTAGAAGAAAATTATCGTCGATTAGAACAAGCAAGAAAAATTGTTGAGGAAAGGAGGAAACAACGTGGCACAAAGTAAAACGGTAAAAGCAACCCTTTCGGCAGTTGATAAGGGTTTTACGAGGACAATGAATAGCGCTGTAGGCTCATTGAAAAGATTTTCTGCTGGAACCTCAGGACTATCAGGCCAAGCCTCTAGAGTAAAAAGTAGTTTAGGCTCGATAGTTAGCGCAATAGGAATTTATAAAGCTGCTAGTATAGCGGCAACTACTGTAACGAACAGTTTTACAGGAGCCATTAGCCGTTATGATACGATGAATAACTTTCCTAAAGTTATGAAACAGTTAGGCTTTAGTGCGGAGGAATCTACGCAAGCTGTAAATGATTTGTCAAAAGGCGTTCAAGGGTTGCCTACCCCGTTGAATGAGGTAGTGTCTACGGCGCAACGGTTAACTGTATTAACAGGAAATTTAGGGAAATCTACGAAGTTAACAATTGCGTTAAATGATGCATTTTTAGCTTCTGGTTCAAGTAGTGCGGATGCTTCTCGAGGACTACAGCAATTTACTCAAATGTTAGCAGTAGGAAAAGTGGATATGATGGCTTGGCGTACACTTCAAGAAACAATGCCTATTGCGTTAACAAAAACCGCTAACGCTTTTGGATTTGCGGGACAATCTGCTCAAACAGATTTTTATAACGCTTTAAAAGAAGGAACTATTACGTTTGATCAATTTGCTGATAAACTGATCGAACTTGATGGCGGAGCTAGTGGTTTTGCGGCAATGGCACGTTCAGCTACAGATGGGGTAGCAATGGCAATGTCTAATGCTAAAACAGCAGTAGTACGTGGAGTAACGCGTTCAATTGAAGCTTTTGATAAATTTAATAAAGCTGTGGGTGGAATGACTGTAGCAGAACTAATTACGGCTGCAGGTGCTACTATAGAAAGCGTATTGAAGAAAGCGGCAACTAGTTTTGAAAACTTCGCCTCTATTGCTAAGCCCTATATAGATGTAGTCAAAAATGCTTTTACAGAAGTTGCCCCTGTGGTAAAGAGTGCGTTATCTAGTGTAGTAGGTGAACTAACTAACTCTAGTAAAAATTTCTTAGAGTCATCTAGCACTGTCGATAAATTTAAATCTATTGTTAACCAGGTTTCAAGCGCGATTATTCGATTCTCAACTTATATCCAAGAAAATGCTAGCAAAATAGCGGATTATGCAAAAAAAGCGATAAAATTATGGGCTGCATTTAAAGGATATACAATTCTAAAAGGTGCAACAGGAGAAATTGTTAATTTTTCCAGAAATGTTGCAGGAGCTTTAAGTAAGGTATTTAGCACATCGACTAAACTTGATAGTAAATGGAGTCAGTTTGTGTTAAACCCTTTATTGCGAGCGATTGCTTCGGGTGGTAATACGGTTAGAACGCAAATGCTTGTATTTTCCGATTCATTTAAAGGAAGTATGCAATCATTAAGCAGCCAAACTGAATTTAGTACCGTTCGTAGAGGTTTTATTTCGATAAGAAACGCTATTTCAGAAACTTTCCCAACATTTTCTAAATTTTCTTCGGTAACAGCTTCTGCTTTAAAAAGTTTTGCTTTGAGTGTTAGACACCCCGTTACTGCATCTAAAAATCTTTCTAGTTCTATAAGAAATGCCTCTCAAAATATGAGGCTGTCTTTGATGAATTTATCTACTATTTCGGGTAAGTCAGGAACCGCAGTAAGTGGAGCTTTAATTTTGATTGGTAGAGGATTTAAAACAATGTCAGCTACTGCAATAAAAGCAGTAGGAAAACTAACATTGACCCTATTAAGTAATCCTATAACAGCAATTTTAGTAGCTATTACCACAACAGTTGTTGGAGCAATTCAGGCGTGGAAATCAAATTTCATGAATGTGCAAGGCTTTGCTAAAAGTGCATTCAGTGGTATAGGACAATCAATAAAAAGTGTGATACCACATTTTAACAATGTCACGAAAACAGTAAAAAGCTTTGGTAATATCTTAAAGTGGTTAGGTACTGGCGTGATTGTTGGTGTTACTTTTGCAATAGCAGGTTTTGTAGATGGATTACGTGCTATCGTTACTGTAGGAAAAACGGTAGTAAATGCAATTATGGCACTAGCTAACGGATTTAAAGGATTATGGAAAAGAATCACGGGCGATTCAAAAGGCGCGGATAAAGCTTTTAAAGATATGAAAAAAAACATGTCTGATATAGGCAATGACTGGGATACAATGTTTTCTGATTCTGCCTTAAAAAAGGCTGCTAAAAGCACTGAAGAATTAGGTAAAAAGTCCAAAGACACTACGAAAGCAATTTCGTTAAATATGGAAGAAGCCTCTTCAAGTGTTGAAAATTATTCTTCAAAACTTGATGAAGCTAAACAGGCAATGACTGAACTTTTCTCACAGCAAAACGGTAGTACGGCTGGCGTAGAAGCTTATTTCAATAATACGCTGGATTTAGTTACGAACTTAAAAGAGCAACAGAAAAAGGCTGTTGAAACCTATAACAAGCAAATTGAAGCAGCAGAAGGAAAATCTGAAGCAGAGAAGCAAAAGATTTTTGCCAATGCTTCAAGCCAGTATATGAAAGCTGTTCAAACGAATAATAGTGATTTATTGAAGGTATATACTGATTATTCTAACCAATTGAAGAATAATAAAACAGTAGAGGGTCAAGAATTGACAGAACAGCAAAGAGCTACTTTGCAAAATCAAACGAATATTATTCGGGATCAATTATTACAACAGAACCAACAATTTGTTGAGGCTGGTATGAATAAGTTGGCTAATAACCAAGCATTAAGCGAGCAAGAAAAAGAACAAACTTTGACAAGCTTGCGAACGCTTGGGGAAATTCAAGCGCAACAAGTGCAAGAAAATAACGCCCAAATTCAGCAACTAGAAACACAAAAGAACCAAGCAAAAACGGAATCTGAAAAAGCAGCTTTCCAAAATCAAATCACACAATTGCAAACGCAAAATGATCAAATACGCCAAAGTGAATTAGAGCAAGGAGCGCAACTTCTAGCGATTATCTCACAAAATGGTGCAAATAAAATTGCGGTGACGGCTGATAATTTAGCACAGCTTAAAGGTGTGACAGACCAACAGCTTTTAGGCATTTATCAATCTTATGTAAATAATGGTGCTAGCATTGACCAACAGATGGCTTTATTAGCTGGCATATTACGCCAACGGGGGATTGAAGGCTCTAACGGTTTAGTTCAGGGGTTGCAAAGCAATGACCCTAAATTATGGGCGAGTATGTCAAGAGCTGACATTGTTAATACTTTACAAGCGTTGCCTCCTGACTTATTTAGAAATGGTCAAGACGGAAAAAACCAGTTAATTGATGGGTTAAACTCTGGAAAAACACAACTTAATAATGTTGGTAAAGAATTGATGTCTTCGATGAATAGTGGTCAATCTTCGCAAAAATCTAATTCTAAGAAAGCTGCCGCTGATAATAGTAGTGCAGCTGCTTCTGGAACAAGAAGTAAAAGTAATGAACATAAAAATGCTGGTAAAAGCAATGCTCAACAGACAAATGCTGGAACGAATTCTGAAAAAGGAAATGCGAAGAATTCTGGAAGTCAGCTAGGTGCGGCAACAATTCAAGGATATTTGACTCAGTTACCCCCTGCAAATAATGCTGGAAGGTCTTTAGGAAATGCGGTAAGTCAGGGTGCTGGTTCTGTAGATATGAGCCCTGTAGGTTCAAATATGGCCAGAGGTGTTGCTTCTGGTATTCGGGCAAGCCAAGGTGAAGCTGTGTCCGCCATGCAAAATTTAGTAGCTGCAGTTAATGCCGAAGCACAGAAAAAAGCAAAAATTAAATCACCATCACGTTTATTGAAATATGACGTTGGTGTTTTCCTTGCACAAGGTGTAGCTGCAGGTATTCGAGAAGATACGTCGGTTGCCGTACAAAGTGCAAAAGATATGATTTCAAGTATCCATCAATCCATTACGGGTAGCCGTTTGATGAAACGTTCAAATGCAATTGAGGTAAAACATTCTATAGATAATACGCCAATGGGAAAAATGGTAGAAATCTTAGAAGAAATACGACATTTAACTGTTGTTATGGATACTGGCCAAGTAGTGGGAGCGCTAGGTAGCCCAATGAATCTTAATTTAGCAGAACAACAAAAGCAAGATGGGAGGTATCGTAGTTGATTGAAATTGTAGAATATATGGCCAAAGGTCGTTTTAATAGCAAAGAACACGGTTTCTACATTATTGAACACGATGCTCCTTCCGCGGAAGAAGTGGAAATTATTGAACAGATCCCTTTCATGCAAGGGCAGTATGATTTTTCCATGCTTACAGGAGAGCGAATTTTTAGTAATCGGACTGTTACAGTTACCTTTTGGCGACCTAATACGCCTTATGAAGAACGAAAGTCGTTAGAGGCGAAAGTAAAAGAAGAATTGATGATGGATGGAATTGATTACATTGATGATTCTTGGTTACGTTCAGGGCTTCGCTGGTATGGAAAATGCAAAAGTGTGAAAGCAGAAGATGACTCGTCAAGTAATTCATTAACGTTAACCGTAGAATTTGACGTGTATCCTTTTGCTTTAAGGGAAAATATTTCTTATTCCGATGTCTTTGACGAGGACTATTTCACAGACGATAGCGCCGATAATTGGACAGGCTACTATATCCACGGGCAAAGGGGAATTTTCCTTATTAATATGGGAGCGAATGCCTCTAGCCCGACGATAAAGGCGACATCTGCTATGCGATTAACTACTGATGACGGAACAACAATAAAAGTTCCGAAAGGCGAATCGCAAGATTATTTCTTTAAATTAAAAAGAGGGACCAACCGCTTAACTATTTACGGCGAAGGTCATATCTCTTTCTTTATGTCTAGTGAGGTGATGGTCTAATGTATCGAGTATTATTGTTTGATAATCCGAACAGAAAGAATCCAAAGATTGTTCATGAGCCATATAGTTATGGCGAGAAAATCAAAGATAGTGAAGTATATTTATCGCTTAACGGATTAGGAATTTCTACTTTTGAATTTACCTTTAACATTAACAATAAATACTATCAAAAGATTGAGCCGATTATTCACTTTATCCAGATTATGGATGTTACAAGAAATAAAGAAATTTTTTATGGTAGAGTTGCTAAAATCACGAATAAAATGGAAGCATCAGGAAGCTTTTCTCAAACTCTCTTAGCGGAGGATGAGAAAGCTTTTTTATATGATTCTGTTCAAACCTATATGAAACCAACACGGATGACTGTATCTGCTTATTTACAAAAAATACTCGATGCACACAATAAACAAGTTGAAGCACATAAGCAGTTTCGGCTTGGTGAAGTGAATGTTGTAGATAATGGGGACTTGCTAAGAGGATTAGGCTATCAAAGTACAGCTGATACCATTAAAGAAAAATTGTTGGATAGGCTGGGCGGTACGTTAACACTTCGACGCGTTGGAAATATAAATTATTTAGATTATCTATCTAATTATGGTGTGAACAGTGAAACTCCTTTACAGTTAACCAAAAATCTAAAAAGTGCTACTCGAGATATTGATATTTCTGAATTGTTTACAAGGATTGTGCCCGTCGGTCAAGATATTGAAGATACGTCAAATACTGATATTGAAGTGGGAACAGATTTTTCACGACCTAAATACACCATCGAAAAAGTAAATGGCGGTAAGAATTACCTTGATGATGAAGCGTTAATCAAAAAATTTGGATTAAACACGGGCATTGTAGAATTTTCAAATGTCAAAGACCCATCAATTTTAAAACGTCGAGGGTTGCAATGGCTAAAAGACCAAAGCTTGATGCTGGTAACTTGGACAGTTGAAGCCATTGAGTTAGGGCTATTGGATAAACGGTATGAATTAATCACTTTAGGAAACAGTTATAAAGTAGATAATCAATTTATTTATGCTGTAGAACGATTACAAGTGATTGAGAAAAAATTTAGTATTTTAGAACCGCAAAAGGTTACTTTGACTATTGGTTCGAAAAAGAAAAAACTGACCGATTATCAAAACGAAATAAAAGCTATTCAATCCGATTTAGTAAACGTAAAAAAATTTGCGACGGCAGGAGTTCAAAACATATCAGAGTTGATAAAAAGACAGGAAGAATTTGACAATGATTTATCTGTTCAAAGTAGTAAAGTTAGTTCTTTGGAAGACTTAACCAGTGAATTATCAACAACCGTGACAGAATCGACGGAAGCCTTTAAACAATTAGCAAGTGATTTAACAAATACAGTCGAATCTGTAGGCACTGCTCAAACTGAGATGAAAAAAGCGTTAGACGATTTAATCAAGCGTGTAGAGAATTTAGAAAAATAAGAGAGGTGAGACGGTTGACACAAGAATTTAAGGATACTCGACCAACAAATGAACCAAATACAACAGTTGATTATCAAGACCCGACCGATGTCGATGAGGTGCAAGATGAAATAAAAAATGGTGTGATTGATCCTATTTCTCAAACGTTCGCTTTGTGGATTCGAACAAAGATGTATCGACGACATGTTCGAGAATCTTTAGCTCGTATGATGGAGTATACCAGTGTTTTATTTAATAAAATAAAGGCTATTTCTGAAAATACAGAAAAACGCCAATCTAAAGTAGAACAACGTCAAACCAATTTAGAGGAACGTTTTAAAGATGTAATCGCAAATGCTACAACGAATAGCGAAGTTATTGATGCTCGAAGTAGTGAGAAATTCGGAAAGTTTAAAGTTTTAGATGAACGAATTGAATATCTTGAAAATATCATCGCTTCTGTTATTCCAGTTGGTTTTGATGTAACTATTGTTCACAATTTAGGAGCTCAACCCGTCGTTAATGTTCGTACTTGGACGCACGGCATAGGTGTGCTGCCTTTAGGTACAGAACCAACAGGATTATTTGGCGGTAGTGCTTCTCAATCAATTCAATGTACGGTAAAACATGTGAATTCTTCTGAATGTATTGTGACTATTCCGCTAGATTATAAAACAGATTCTCTACCAGTAAAAATTGATGAGCATAAGTATTTGCTTATTGATGGTCAGAATAGCCGATCTATTGTATTTGACTTAATTTTATAAGAAAGGACGTTGTGAATATGGATTTAACTAGAATTTATAGAGGGATGGAGAACGGGGCAGAATCGATTGAAGAAAATTTCAATAAAATTGGTGCAGCCGTTGATAGTACCTCAAGAACTTTCCAAAAAATTACAAAAAAAGAACCGTTGTGGACAGGTGCATGGTATGGAGGAGCTGCAGGAAACGGTCAAGTGCCATCTAAGTCTCTTTCGCAGTGCGAGAATGGTTGGGTTTTGCAATGGCAAGAATATACCAAAGAAGGAACTTTGAACGGCGCATGTTATCACTTTTTCGTTATTCCTAAACAACATGCACAAAATGCAGGTTCTAAAGGTGTTATTTTTCTTTTGCATGGGTATTACGCTAATTTAGTGCGGAAGTATTTGTACATCACTGATACTAAAATTACTGGAAACGACTTGAATGCCTCTTCTAGTGATGCAGCTGGTTCAGGCAGTAAAATGTTTGCTTTAAGTGCAGTTTATGAATGGTAGGAGGAAAGAGAACATGAAAATTTGGATTGATGATATTCAAGGTTATTTAGACGGATATTCCACAATGGAACAACCGAATAAAATTGAACTTGAAGTAGAAAAAGAACCAACAGATTTCTATAATTATCGCTGGAACGGGACAAGCTTAATATATGATCCTGACAATGTGCCAGAACCAGAGCCAGCACCAGCACCACCAACTGAATTGGAACTTTTACAAGCCGAGAATAAAGAATTGAAAAAACAAGTGTCTGAATTAACGGATTCTGTATTGTTCTTATCTGAACAAGTGTTAGGAGGGGCTGAATAATGGAAGGACTTTGTCAAATTTGGGCAAAAGCAATTACACAAAAAACAAAGAAATTAACTGATTGTCCGAAAGTGTTAGTTAAACGAGTAAAAGAAATCTTAAAAGAACAAGAAGCGGCTGAATAGCTTCTTGTTTTTCTTTTTCGGAAAGGAGGGGGATTGTGTGCATAATAAAATTAGCCAATTAAAAGTAAGAACTTCTGTAGCGAATCAGCATGATATAGAAACAAACTACGTTTTTTATAGCTATGATAAAGGTTCAGCTGCTTTCGATTTTCGTTTGAAAAATCAAAAGAATGAAGCATTGGATTTAACCAATGTCTGGATAGATGTCAATAAAGTAGACACAAAAAGAGAAGATACTTAAAGACATTCAAAGTACAGAGCCTCCTTTTCATTTGGTGTAAGCATATCTAAGGTGCCATGAGGACGTTTGGTGTTATAGAATCCTTCAATGTAAGCGAAACAAGCTAACCGTACTTCTTCGATTGAATGAAATGAACGGCGGTTTAATTCTTCTTTTTTCATATATTTAAAAAAAGCTTCGGTGACAGCGTTATCCCACGGATAACCTGGTTTAGAAAGAGAATGGACAATCGGATGATTCTCTATAAACTTTCTAAATTCTAAAGAGGTATATTGAGAACCTTGATCTGTATGAAAAAGAACAGGACTCATTAAATTTCGAGAATGAAGTGCTTTATCTAATGTTTTAATAGCTAGGTTTGTATCAATCGTTGATTCTACGGTCCAAGCAATTACTTTTCTAGAAAACAAATCTAAAACGACACACAAATACGCAAATGTTTTCTTACCGATGGGGATATAAGAAAAATCACTTGTCCAAACTTGATTTGGCGCAGGCGGATTGAATGCTTGGTTTAGATGATTTGGACGTGTCAAAGAAACCTTGTTTTTCCTTTTTTTGAAAACAGGTTTTATTGTAGACATTTTTGGAAGGTCCATTGATTTCATTAAACGATAAACGCGACCAATACTAATCGAAATACCATAATCACGCAAAAGGATCCGGCGGATTTTTGCAGCGCCAAGACGTTTTTGAGAAGAAGTATAAATTTCTAAAATTATTTTTCTTAAGCGTTGATTTTCTTTTGTTCTTGGGGCTACTTTTCCAGAAAAACGTTTGTAATAGGTGGAACGATTGACTTTGAGTACACGACAGAGTGTAACAATACTGTGCTCATATCGAAGAATGTGTATGGCTTTTAATCGTTCGTCGAGTGAGGCGTGAATATGGCAATCGCTTTTTTTAGGATTAAATTTTCCTCCTCGAGTTGCGCATTTCGTTTTTGTAGCTGTTTGATCTGACGAGCCGTAAGAATCGTGTCATCGTCAATTTTTACTTCGGAATATTGTTTGACCCAACGAGCAATTGAAGAAAGAGCGATGCCGTACTCCTTAGCTAAAGCATTTTGAGTTTTACCACTTTCGTGAAGTTTTACAATGGATTTCTTAAACTCATCGTCAAATTTACGTGGTGATTTTCTGTTATTTACCATATTAAAAAGTCCTTTCAAAATTTGTGTCTATTTATTTAAGAGTATATCAAAAAATGTGTCCACTTTATTAGGATACATGCATATATCTTGTATGTTAGCAGTGTATCTTTCACGATTTGGGAACACATGCTTGGTTGATTCAGATGAAAGCGGGAATGCAACCAAACGATTTACTGAAGAAATTGAGGAACAAGCAGAATTAACACGATTATTTAGGCGTCAAGAAGTGGTCCCAATGGCAGTAAGAGAGCAGTTGGATTTGATTGCAGGTACAGCTGAATTAGAGTTAGTGAATACGGAGTTGATTCAGCGGATAAATAATACATTGATTTTTAGTAGCTATTTACGACAGTTTGACACATTCAAGAAGTATGAGTATGTCGTAATTGATACACGAAACGACAGTAATATCATTACGAACAATATGCTCGCAGCGTCAGACCTCGTTTTAGGTGTGTCTGATCCAAGCGCAGACGGCTTTGAAGCACTGCTAAATTTAACCGACCATATCGAGTATCTAGCGAACGAATTAACAGATGTGTTTACTGGAAAAAGCTATGTGCATGCGAAGGTACGTTATGTAGGAAACCAAATTGCGCATAATACCGATGTTTCTCGGCAATTTAAACAAATTATCGAAGTAAACGACACGTTTTTAGGTTATTTCCAGGATCGTACCG
>ERZ1035001.542-NODE-542-length-19382-cov-7.942878_pt1 | contig 19382 bp, 7 predicted proteins | sample MGYA00520685_ERZ1035001 | MGnify/ENA primary metagenome ERZ1035001 (study PRJEB33766, sample SAMN09781749) | gut metagenome | biome: gut microbiome | host: Homo sapiens | place: Madagascar | study: EMG produced TPA metagenomics assembly of the PRJNA485056 data set... | reverse complement strand
ACTCGCGACCCCGACCTTGGCAAGGTCGTGCTCTACCAACTGAGCTATTCCCGCAAATCTGCACTGCTTTTGTTGCTGTCGTAACGTGTAATTCTCTGTCGTTACGGGAGGCGCATTATACGAGAAATCCTTTTAGCTGCAACCCCCCTTAAAGCGATTTTTTCGAAATTCAGTTCAAATGCTTATTTAATCGGCAAGCTGAACAATTTAACGACAAAAACCCGGCCACGCAAGGCGCCGGATCTCAAAATCACAGCTTAATAAAGTTTTCGCGGTAGTAGGAAAGCTCCGCCACGGACTCCCGGATATCGTCCATCGCCTGATGCGTCCCCTGCTTTTTAAAGCCGTCGAGGATTTCAGGCTTCCAGCGACGCGCCAGCTCTTTCAGCGTGCTGACATCCAGATAACGGTAGTGGAAGTAAGACTCCAGCTCCGGCATGTACTTAAACAGGAAACGACGATCCTGACCGATGCTATTCCCACAAATAGGCGATTTGCCCGCCGGAACCCACTTTTTCAGGAACTCAAGCGTCGCCAGCTCCGCCTCACGGTCACCCATGGTGCTCGCCTTCACGCGCTCCACCAGACCACTGCCGGTGTGGGTACGCACGTTCCACTCATCCATCAACGCCAGCTGGTCATCGGACTGATGCACCGCTATCGTTGGCCCTTCCGCCAGGATATTCAGGTTGGCGTCCGTCACCAGGGTTGCAATTTCAATGATGCGATCGCGCTCGGGATCCAGCCCGGTCATTTCGAGATCGATCCAAATCAGGTTGTTTTCATCCGCGCTCATGTTATTTTCCACCCTTCTCGCATAACCGGCAGTAGCAGGTTAACTAGTATTAATTAGAGTGTATCATAGAGGTTTTGCCCCCTACGGGCGACCAGGAGCCAGTGCGATTGAGTAAAAATAAACTCTCCAAAGGGCAGCAGCGCCGCGTGAATGCCAATCACCAGCGCCGTCTTAAAACCACTGCGGAGAAGGTCGATTACGACGACAACCTGTTTGGCGACCCAACGGAAGGCGTAGTCATCAGCCGTTTCGGTATGCACGCTGACGTGGAATCCGCCGATGGTGCGATTCACCGCTGCAACATCCGCCGGACCATTCGTTCTCTGGTGACCGGCGACCGCGTCGTCTGGCGGCCGGGTAAAGAGGCGGCGGAAGGCGTGACGGTAAAAGGTATCGTTGAAGCGGTCCATGAGCGCACATCCGTGTTAACCCGTCCCGATTTCTACGACGGGGTCAAACCGATTGCCGCCAACATTAACCAGATTGTTATCGTATCGGCGATTTTGCCCGAACTGTCGCTCAATATTATCGACCGATACCTCGTCGCCTGCGAAACGCTGCAGGTTGAGCCGATTATCGTGCTGAACAAAATCGATCTGCTGGACGACGACGGAATGGCCTTCGTCAATGAGCAGATGGATATCTATCGCAAGATTGGCTACCGCGTCCTGATGGTCTCCAGCTACACCAAAGATGGCCTGAAACCGCTGGAAGAGGCGCTTACCGATCGCATCAGCATCTTTGCGGGCCAGTCCGGCGTGGGCAAATCGAGCCTGCTGAACAACCTGCTTGGCCTCCAGCAAGAGATCCTCACCAACGATGTCTCTGATGTCTCGGGCCTGGGCCAGCACACCACCACCGCGTCACGCCTGTATCACTTCCCGCACGGGGGCGATGTCATCGACTCCCCGGGCGTGCGAGAGTTCGGTTTATGGCACCTGGAGCCGGAACAAATCTTTAACGGATTTGTCGAATTCCATGATTATTTAGGCGCTTGCAAGTACCGCGACTGTAAACACGATAACGACCCAGGCTGCGCTATCCGTGAAGCGGTTGAGAAAGGCGAAATTGCGGAGACCCGCTTCGAGAATTACCACCGTATTCTTGAGAGCATGGATCAGGTAAAAACGCGTAAAAACTTTTCTGATTCTGATAACTGACAACTAAGCTAAGCATCGCTAAAATCGTCCCCTTTTTTCAGGTTCCGGCGGCTTAACGCCGGATCAGGAACGACAAAACAATGGCCTGGAGGCTACCTTGTTAAACGCATTTAAACTTTCGCTTCAATACATTCTGCCAAAACTGTGGCTCACTCGCCTGGCGGGCTGGGGCGCGAGCAAACGCGCAGGCTGGCTGACCAAACTGGTCATCGACCTTTTCGTAAAATATTACAAGGTCGATATGAAAGAGGCGCAGAAGCCGGATACCGCCAGCTACCGCACCTTCAACGAATTCTTCGTGCGCCCGCTGCGTGACGACGTGCGCCCGGTGAACACCGACCCTAACGTCCTGGTGATGCCGGCAGACGGCGTGATCAGCCAGTTGGGTAACATCGAAGACGACAAAATTCTGCAGGCGAAGGGCCATAACTACAGCCTGGAAGCGCTGCTGGCGGGTAACTACCTGATGGCGGATCTGTTCCGCAACGGTACCTTTGCCACCACCTATCTGTCACCGCGCGACTACCACCGCGTGCACATGCCGTGTAACGGCATCCTGCGTGAAATGATTTACGTCCCGGGCGATCTGTTCTCCGTGAACCACCTCACCGCGCAGAACGTGCCAAACCTGTTTGCCCGTAACGAGCGCGTCATCTGCCTGTTTGATACTGAATTCGGCCCTATGGCACAGATTCTGGTCGGTGCGACCATCGTCGGCAGCATCGAAACCGTCTGGGCTGGCACCATTACCCCACCGCGCGAAGGCGTGATTAAACGCTGGACCTGGCCTGCCGGTGAAGCGGAAGGCTCTGTAGCCCTGCTCAAGGGTCAGGAGATGGGGCGCTTTAAGCTTGGCTCTACCGTGATCAACCTGTTTGCACCGGGCAAGGTGAAGCTGGCTGAACAGCTTGAAAGCCTGTCGGTGACAAAGCTGGGCCAGCCGCTGGCGGTCTCTACTGAAACCTTCGTGACGCCAGAGGCAGAACCGGCTCCGCTGTCACAAGAAGAGATTCACGCCGAGCACGACGCCAGCCCGCTGGTTGACGACAAAAAAGACGAAGGCTAACAACAGAAGGATCGCTGACGTGCGCCCGATTATCGTTTTACTGATGGCCTGGTGCCTCAGCATGGGGGCGTACGCAGCGACAGCCCCCGACGCCAAACAGATAACCCAGGAACTGGAGCAGGCAAAAGCGGCCAAACCCGCTCAGCCAGAGACCGTCGAGTCGCTCCAGTCCGCACTGAACGCGCTTGAGGAGCGGAAAGGCTCTCTTGAGCGCGCTCAGCAGTATCAGCAGGTTATCGACAACTTTCCCAAACTCTCGCAAACGCTGCGCGCGCAGCTCAATAATTTGCGTGACGAACCGCGCGATGTGCCCGCAGGGATGACCTCCGACGCACTGAACCAGGAGATCCTGCAGGTCAGCAGCCAGCTTCTGGAAAAGAGCCGCCTTGCTCAGCAGGAGCAGGAGCGAGCGCGCGAAATTGCCGACTCTCTCAGCCAGCTTCCGCAGCAGCAAACCGACGCCCGTCGCCAGCTTAATGAAGTTGAGCGCCGCGTGGGTACGCAAAACGGCAACACGCCCCAGGCACAGGCCCAAAATCTGGGCCTGCAGGCAGAATCGGCTCGCCTGAAGGCCCTTGTCGACGAGCTTGAGCTGGCGCAGCTTTCCGCCAATAACCGCCAGGAGCTGTCGCGGATGCGCTCAGAACTCGCTCAGAAGCAGAGCGAGCAGCTGGACGCGTATCTTCAGGCCCTGCGCAACCAGCTCAACAGCCAGCGCCAGCGTGAAGCGGAGCGCGCGCTGGAAAGTACCGAGCTGCTGGCAGAAAACAGCGATAACCTGCCTGCCGGCATCGTCCAGCAGTTTAAGGTCAACCGTGAGCTTTCGGCTGCGCTGAACCAACAGGCGCAGCGTATGGATCTGGTGGCCTCGCAGCAGCGTCAGGCCACCAATCAAACCCTTCAGGTTCGCCAGGCGCTTAACACCCTGCGCGAGCAGTCCCAGTGGCTCGGATCGTCAAACCTGCTGGGCGAAGCGCTGCGCGCCCAGGTCGCGCGGCTGCCGGAAATGCCCAAGCCGCAGCAGCTGGATACCGAAATGGCCCAGCTGCGCGTTCAGCGGCTGCATTTTGAAGATCTTCTCAACAAACAGCCGCAAATCCGCCAGATCCGTCAGGCTGACGGACAGCCTCTGACCAGCGAGCAAAACCGTATTCTTGAAGCCCAGATGCGTACCCAGCGTGAACTGCTGAACTCTCTGCTCCAGGGCGGGGATACGCTGATTCTGGAGCTGACCAAGCTAAAAGTGTCCAACAGCCAGCTGGAAGATGCGCTGAAAGAGGTGAACGAGGCGACGCACCGTTATCTCTTCTGGACGTCAGACGTGCGTCCAATGACCTTCTCGTGGCCAATTGAGATTGTTCAGGATCTGCGCCGTCTGATTTCGCTGGATACCTTCAGCCAGCTGGGACAGGCCAGCGTGATGATGCTCACCAGCAAAGAGACCATTTTCCCGCTGCTGGGGGCGTTGATTCTGGTGGGCTTCAGCATTTACTCGCGCAGACATTTCACCCGCTTCCTCGAGCGTTCCAGCTCCCGGGTGGGGAAGGTTACCCAGGATCACTTCTGGCTGACGTTGCGCACCGTATTCTGGTCGATTCTCGTCGCCTCCCCGCTGCCGGTGCTGTGGATGACGCTGGGCTATGGCCTGCGGGAAGCCTGGCCCTATCCGCTCGCGGTAGCGATTGGCGATGGCGTCACCGCCACGGTGCCGCTGCTGTGGGTGGTGATGATTTGCGCCACCTTTGCGCGACCCAATGGCCTGTTTATCGCCCACTTTGGCTGGCCGCGTAATCGCGTGGCGCGCGCCATGCGTTACTATCTGATGAGCATCGGGCTGATTGTGCCGCTGATTATGGCGCTGATCATGTTCGATAATCTCAACGACCGCGAATTCTCAGGCTCGCTAGGCCGCCTCTGCTTTATGCTGATATGTGGAGCGCTGGCCATCGTCACGCTCAGCCTGAAACGCGCGGGTATTCCGCTCTATCTGGATAAAACCGGCAGCGGCGACAACATGTTCAACCGGCTGCTCTGGAACCTGCTGCTCAGCGCACCGTTGATTGCGATGTTGGCAGCCGCGGTGGGTTACCTGGCGACGTCGCAGGCGCTGTTGGCACGTCTGGAAACCTCGGTGGCCATCTGGTTCCTGCTGCTGGTGGTGTATCACGTGATCCGCCGCTGGATGCTGATTCAGCGCCGCCGTCTGGCGTTTGATCGTGCCAAGCATCGCCGGGCGGAGATCCTCGCCCAGCGCGCGCGGGGTGAGGAAGAGCCAAACCACGTCAACAGTACGGAAGGCACGACGGAGGCGGATGAGGTCGAGCTGGATCTGGATGCCATCAGTACCCAGTCACTGCGTCTGGTTCGCTCTATTCTGATGCTGATTGCCCTCCTGTCGGTCATCTTCCTGTGGTCGGAGATCCACTCCGCATTTGGCTTCCTGGAGAACATCTCGCTGTGGGATGTGACCTCCACGGTGCAGGGCGTTGAAAGCCTGGAGCCGATCACCCTAGGGGCAGTGCTGATTGCCATTCTGGTGCTGATCATCACCACTCAGCTGGTGCGCAACTTCCCGGCGCTGCTGGAGCTGGCGCTGCTGCAGCATCTGGATTTAACGCCGGGTACGGGCTATGCGATCACGACCATTACCAAGTATCTGATCATGCTGTTTGGTGGACTGGTTGGCTTCTCGATGATCGGCATTGAGTGGTCGAAGCTCCAGTGGCTCGTCGCAGCGCTCGGCGTCGGGTTAGGTTTTGGTTTACAGGAGATCTTCGCCAACTTCATCTCTGGTCTGATCATTCTGTTCGAAAAACCGATCCGTATTGGCGATACCGTCACGATCCGCGATCTGACCGGCAGCATCACGAAGATCAACACCCGTGCGACGACGATCAGCGACTGGGATCGGAAAGAGATCATCGTGCCAAACAAGGCGTTTATTACCGAGCAGTTCATCAACTGGTCGCTGTCAGACTCCGTTACCCGTGTGGTGCTGACGGTACCGGCCCCGTCGGACGCTAACAGCGAAGAGGTCACCCAGATCCTCTACACCGCCGCTGAGCGCTGCTCGCTGGTGATCGACAACCCGGCGCCGGAAGTCTTCCTTGTGGATTTACAGCAGGGGATCCAGATTTTCGAGCTGCGTATCTACGCCGCCGAGATGGGACACCGTATGCCGCTGCGCCATGAGATCCACCAGCTGATTCTGGCGGGCTTCCGCGAGCACGGTATTGATATGCCGTTCCCACCCTTCCAGATGCGTCTGGAAAGCCTGGACGGGCGTAAAACGGGAAGAACGCTGACGTCAGCGGCGCGTACGCGCCCGGCGGGCAGTCTGTAACGCGTCTCCCCTCCCTTTCGGGAGGGGAATATTCCCGCTACGCCACTTCTGCGATGTACGCCGTCGCGCGTCGACGGTAATTCTCATAAATCCCCATCGCTAACAGAGAGAAGAAGATTGGGCCGCCCACCATCCACAGCGCGCTGTTCCAGTCGTTCGCCTCAATCACCGGCTGAATAATGGTGAAGATGTTGGCAAACGCCACCACCAGCAGCACCACCGTGGTGGCCAGCAGCGTTGCCGCGCGGGTTTTGAAGATCACAAACGGACGTTCAAGGTCCTGCTTCGCCTTAAAGAACGGGAACGCCAGGGTCAGGAACAGGTACGGCAGGGTCATCGACACGTTTGCCATCAGGGTCAGCTTGTTGTAAAACGCAGACGCCGTATCGCCGCCAAATGACACCAGTAGAATGAACGCACATACCAGCAGGCACTGCATCCACATCGCGTTAGCAGGCATCCCCGTCGTGTTGAGCTGGGTCATGCGCGCAGGCCACAGCGCCTTCGGCGTACCCTGAATAATCGCTTTCAGCGGCGAATAGATCAGCGTGAAGAATGCGCCGGTATAGGCGAGGAACATCGACAGACCGGTAATACGCGCAAACCAAATGCCCAGCGTTGCCGCCGCATCCGGCGTCAGGTTCATCGCCTGCCCCAGCGTCATCCCCAGGCTTTTCATCAGCACATAGGTGATGTTCCCGAGGTTGGTGGTGCTGTTGCTCAACACCTGTTGCCAGTTGGTGCTGACGCCCCAGAGGAAAATCGCCAGCGAATAGCCGATGGAAATCACGATGGCGGCAAAAATAATGCCTTTGGCAAAGTTTTTCTCCGGGTTCTCGGTCTTGTCGACCAGACCGCCAACGGCTTCAATGCCGCCGTAAGCGAAGATGGCAAACACCACGAAGGAGAGCATAGCCAGCCCGGACTGGTAACCTGGATTAGGCGATGAAACGAAGTTTACCTCCTGCGCAAAATGACCACCGTTCAGGCAAAGGATAGCGATACTCACCAGCAGCAGCACCAGGTTCAGGCACATCACGGAAATACCGCCAACGGCAGTGATACGGGCAATTTTGTTGATGCCTTTAGACGCCACCAGCGTCACGACAACCATCCAGCATACCGCCAGAATCCCGACGACCTGCGTGGAGCTCAGCCCGGCTAACGACCAGACCTGGGTTTTATCGGCGCCGAAAACAAACGTCGAGAACGGCACCCAGACTTTAGCGGCCGTACTGACCATCCAGACGACGTAGGATGAAAACCACATAAACGTACCGATAAAGGCATAACGCGGGCCGACGCTGTTATTCATCCATGAGTAAATCCCGCCCTCTTCTTTCCGGTAAGCCGAGCCCATCTCCGCCATCATCAGCGCAAACGGGATAAAGAAGAACAGAGCAGAAACGGTATAAAACGGCGTCGCGCTATAGCCCATCAGATAGAACGCGGAGGGGCTGTTTGCAAAGCCAAACACTGAGGTAAATATCATCAGGATGAGCCCGGTGAGGGTCATCTTTTTGAGTGAGTGGGACATAGAACCATCCAAAGCGGAATTAAACTGCGCGGATGGTAGCAGAAGACCAGACTAATATTGTGGCTATAAGGGCCAAATTAAGAAAAACACCCGTATATTGATAATAGGGCAGTTTTTAATGTGGCAGGGCCAAGTGACCGAGTAGGCCGGGTAAGCGACAGCGCCACCCGGCAATTCTTTAAGCGCGATCGACCGTAAAGGCAATCACATCGCCCAGTTGCTCGGCGCCCAGCGCCAGCATCACCAGACGGTCTACGCCCAGCGCCACGCCGGAGCAATCCGGCAGACCCGCTTTTAACGCTTCCAGCAGGTTGGTATCAATCGGCTGCTGTGGCAGGCCGCGCGCGGCGCGCTTGCGGTTATCCTGCTCGAAACGCTGCGCCTGCTCGCGGGCGTCGGTCAGTTCGTGGAAGCCGTTCGCCAGCTCAATACCTTTGTAATAGACCTCAAAACGCTCTGCGACACGATGGTCTTCGGTACTGATCTGCGCCAGTGACGCCTGGCTTGCCGGGAAGTGATAGACAAACGTCGGACGGTCTTTGCCAATCTGCGGTTCCACGCCGAAGGTGAACAGCAGCTGCAGCAGCGTGTCGCGATCCTCTTCTGTATCCGCCACGTTGCTCAGATCCAGTTTTGCCGCCACTTCCCGCAGCTGGGTTTTGTCCGCCGACAGCGGATCGATTTCCAGATAGCGCTGGAAGGCCTGCTGATAAGAGAGCGTTTCAGCTTCAGAGCAGTCCAGGACCTGCTGCAGTAGATCGTCTACCTCATTCATCAGGCGGTACATATCATAATGCGGTCGGTACCACTCCAGCATGGTGAATTCCGGGTTGTGGTGACGCCCCATCTCTTCATTACGGAAACTGCGGCACAGCTGATAGACCGGACCACACCCCGCCGCCAGCAGGCGTTTCATGTGGTATTCCGGGCTGGTCATCAGATACAAATTCATGCCCTGAGAGTGGCCGGGACCAACAAAACGGGTTTCAAACGGGACCAGATGAATATCCGTTACCGTTGCCTGACTCATGCACGGGGTTTCCACCTCCAGGACACCGCGGTCGGCAAAGAAACGGCGGATCTCCGTCATAATTGCAGCGCGTTTTAACAGATTAGGGATGGATGCGCTCGGCTCCCAGGTGGCCGTTTCGCTCATGAGTTGTTCTCCGTTTTCAGACAAGGGCACGAAGTCTACTCGTTAGCAGGGACAGAGACAAATTTTGCGCAGTAAAAAAGCGCATTTCATTTAGGTGAACAATTGCGTGATGCAATTCATCAATCTCAATGATAAATCGCCGGACAGAACAGCAAAAAAATCGAACACGTCAAATTTCCCTGACATCTACACGGTTATACTGTTTTACCCATAAAGGAGCAGTGGAAACGCTTTCGCAATCGTCCTTTTGGACGGGTGAACTACCTTTAGTTTGTCGCGTTGCGAAATAACAAAAATCTGGAGGAATGTCGTGCAAACTTTTCAGGCCGATCTTGCCGTAATAGGCGCTGGCGGGGCTGGATTACGTGCTGCGATTGCTGCAGCGCAAGCTAATCCCAACGCTAAAATCGCATTGATTTCAAAAGTCTATCCAATGCGCAGCCACACGGTGGCCGCAGAAGGAGGGTCCGCCGCCGTTGCGCAGGATCATGACAGCTTTGAATACCATTTCCACGACACGGTTGCAGGGGGCGACTGGCTTTGTGAACAGGATGTCGTTGACTACTTTGTGCACCATTGTCCAACGGAGATGACCCAGCTTGAGCAGTGGGGTTGTCCGTGGAGCCGCCGTCCGGACGGCGGCTCCACGGACAACCCCACTGCTCAAGCTGGGTCATCTCCGTTGGACAATGGTGCACAAAGTAGTCAACGACATCCTGTTCACAAAGCCAGTCGCCCCCTGCAACCGTGTCGTGGAAATGGTATTCAAAGCTGTCATGATCCTGCGCAACGGCGGCGGACCCTCCTTCTGCGGCCACCGTGTGGCTGCGCATTGGATAGACTTTTGAAATCAATGCGATTTTAGCGTTGGGATTAGCTTGCGCTGCAGCAATCGCAGCACGTAATCCAGCCCCGCCAGCGCCTATTACGGCAAGATCGGCCTGAAAAGTTTGCACGACATTCCTCCAGATTTTTGTTATTTCGCAACGCGACAAACTAAAGGTAGTTCACCCGTCCAAAAGGACGATTGCGAAAGCGTTTCCACTGCTCCTTTATGGGTAAAACAGTATAACCGTGTAGATGTCAGGGAAATTTGACGTGTTCGATTTTTTTGCTGTTCTGTCCGGCGATTTATCATTGAGATTGATGAATTGCATCACGCAATTGTTCACCTAAATGAAATGCGCTTTTTTACTGCGCAAAATTTGTCTCTGTCCCTGCTAACGAGTAGACTTCGTGCCCTTGTCTGAAAACGGAGAACAACTCATGAGCGAAACGGCCACCTGGGAGCCGAGCGCATCCATCCCTAATCTGTTAAAACGCGCTGCAATTATGACGGAGATCCGCCGTTTCTTTGCCGACCGCGGTGTCCTGGAGGTGGAAACCCCGTGCATGAGTCAGGCAACGGTAACGGATATTCATCTGGTCCCGTTTGAAACCCGTTTTGTTGGTCCCGGCCACTCTCAGGGCATGAATTTGTATCTGATGACCAGCCCGGAATACCACATGAAACGCCTGCTGGCGGCGGGGTGTGGTCCGGTCTATCAGCTGTGCCGCAGTTTCCGTAATGAAGAGATGGGGCGTCACCACAACCCGGAATTCACCATGCTGGAGTGGTACCGACCGCATTATGATATGTACCGCCTGATGAATGAGGTAGACGATCTACTGCAGCAGGTCCTGGACTGCTCTGAAGCTGAAACGCTCTCTTATCAGCAGGCCTTCCAGCGCTATCTGGAAATCGATCCGCTGTCGGCGGACAAAACCCAGCTGCGGGAAGTGGCGGCAAAACTGGATCTGAGCAACGTGGCGGATACAGAAGAGGATCGCGACACGCTGCTGCAGCTGCTGTTCACCTTCGGCGTGGAACCGCAGATTGGCAAAGACCGTCCGACGTTTGTCTATCACTTCCCGGCAAGCCAGGCGTCACTGGCGCAGATCAGTACCGAAGACCATCGTGTCGCAGAGCGTTTTGAGGTCTATTACAAAGGTATTGAGCTGGCGAACGGCTTCCACGAACTGACCGACGCCCGCGAGCAGGCGCAGCGTTTCGAGCAGGATAACCGCAAGCGCGCCGCGCGCGGCCTGCCACAGCAGCCGATTGATACCAACCTGCTGGAAGCGTTAAAAGCGGGTCTGCCGGATTGCTCCGGCGTGGCGCTGGGCGTAGACCGTCTGGTGATGCTGGCGCTGGGCGCCGAGCAACTGGGCGATGTGATTGCCTTTACGGTCGATCGCGCTTAAAGAATTGCCGGGTGGCGCTGTCGCTTACCCGGCCTACTCGGTCACTTGGCCCTGCCACATTAAAAACTGCCCTATTATCAATATACGGGTGTTTTTCTTAATTTGGCCCTTATAGCCACAATATTAGTCTGGTCTTCTGCTACCATCCGCGCAGTTTAATTCCGCTTTGGATGGTTCTATGTCCCACTCACTCAAAAAGATGACCCTCACCGGGCTCATCCTGATGATATTTACCTCAGTGTTTGGCTTTGCAAACAGCCCCTCCGCGTTCTATCTGATGGGCTATAGCGCGACGCCGTTTTATACCGTTTCTGCTCTGTTCTTCTTTATCCCGTTTGCGCTGATGATGGCGGAGATGGGCTCGGCTTACCGGAAAGAAGAGGGCGGGATTTACTCATGGATGAATAACAGCGTCGGCCCGCGTTATGCCTTTATCGGTACGTTTATGTGGTTTTCATCCTACGTCGTCTGGATGGTCAGTACGGCCGCTAAAGTCTGGGTGCCGTTCTCGACGTTTGTTTTCGGCGCCGATAAAACCCAGGTCTGGTCGTTAGCCGGGCTGAGCTCCACGCAGGTCGTCGGGATTCTGGCGGTATGCTGGATGGTTGTCGTGACGCTGGTGGCGTCTAAAGGCATCAACAAAATTGCCCGTATCACTGCCGTTGGCGGTATTTCCGTGATGTGCCTGAACCTGGTGCTGCTGCTGGTGAGTATCGCTATCCTTTGCCTGAACGGTGGTCATTTTGCGCAGGAGGTAAACTTCGTTTCATCGCCTAATCCAGGTTACCAGTCCGGGCTGGCTATGCTCTCCTTCGTGGTGTTTGCCATCTTCGCTTACGGCGGCATTGAAGCCGTTGGCGGTCTGGTCGACAAGACCGAGAACCCGGAGAAAAACTTTGCCAAAGGCATTATTTTTGCCGCCATCGTGATTTCCATCGGCTATTCGCTGGCGATTTTCCTCTGGGGCGTCAGCACCAACTGGCAACAGGTGTTGAGCAACAGCACCACCAACCTCGGGAACATCACCTATGTGCTGATGAAAAGCCTGGGGATGACGCTGGGGCAGGCGATGAACCTGACGCCGGATGCGGCGGCAACGCTGGGCATTTGGTTTGCGCGTATTACCGGTCTGTCGATGTTCCTCGCCTATACCGGCGCATTCTTCACGCTGATCTATTCGCCGCTGAAAGCGATTATTCAGGGTACGCCGAAGGCGCTGTGGCCTGCGCGCATGACCCAGCTCAACACGACGGGGATGCCTGCTAACGCGATGTGGATGCAGTGCCTGCTGGTATGTGCGTTCATTCTACTGGTGTCATTTGGCGGCGATACGGCGTCTGCGTTTTACAACAAGCTGACCCTGATGGCAAACGTGTCGATGACCCTGCCGTACCTGTTCCTGACCCTGGCGTTCCCGTTCTTTAAGGCGAAGCAGGACCTTGAACGTCCGTTTGTGATCTTCAAAACCCGCGCGGCAACGCTGCTGGCCACCACGGTGGTGCTGCTGGTGGTGGCGTTTGCCAACATCTTCACCATTATTCAGCCGGTGATTGAGGCGAACGACTGGAACAGCGCGCTGTGGATGGTGGGCGGCCCAATCTTCTTCTCTCTGTTAGCGATGGGGATTTATGAGAATTACCGTCGACGCGCGACGGCGTACATCGCAGAAGTGGCGTAGCGGGAATATTCCCCTCCCGAAAGGGAGGGGAGACGCGTTACAGACTGCCCGCCGGGCGCGTACGCGCCGCTGACGTCAGCGTTCTTCCCGTTTTACGCCCGTCCAGGCTTTCCAGACGCATCTGGAAGGGTGGGAACGGCATATCAATACCGTGCTCGCGGAAGCCCGCCAGAATCAGCTGGTGGATCTCATGGCGCAGCGGCATACGGTGTCCCATCTCGGCGGCGTAGATACGCAGCTCGAAAATCTGGATCCCCTGCTGTAAATCCACAAGGAAGACTTCCGGCGCCGGGTTGTCGATCACCAGCGAGCAGCGCTCAGCGGCGGTGTAGAGGATCTGGGTGACCTCTTCGCTGTTAGCGTCCGACGGGGCCGGTACCGTCAGCACCACACGGGTAACGGAGTCTGACAGCGACCAGTTGATGAACTGCTCGGTAATAAACGCCTTGTTTGGCACGATGATCTCTTTCCGATCCCAGTCGCTGATCGTCGTCGCACGGGTGTTGATCTTCGTGATGCTGCCGGTCAGATCGCGGATCGTGACGGTATCGCCAATACGGATCGGTTTTTCGAACAGAATGATCAGACCAGAGATGAAGTTGGCGAAGATCTCCTGTAAACCAAAACCTAACCCGACGCCGAGCGCTGCGACGAGCCACTGGAGCTTCGACCACTCAATGCCGATCATCGAGAAGCCAACCAGTCCACCAAACAGCATGATCAGATACTTGGTAATGGTCGTGATCGCATAGCCCGTACCCGGCGTTAAATCCAGATGCTGCAGCAGCGCCAGCTCCAGCAGCGCCGGGAAGTTGCGCACCAGCTGAGTGGTGATGATCAGCACCAGAATGGCAATCAGCACTGCCCCTAGGGTGATCGGCTCCAGGCTTTCAACGCCCTGCACCGTGGAGGTCACATCCCACAGCGAGATGTTCTCCAGGAAGCCAAATGCGGAGTGGATCTCCGACCACAGGAAGATGACCGACAGGAGGGCAATCAGCATCAGAATAGAGCGAACCAGACGCAGTGACTGGGTACTGATGGCATCCAGATCCAGCTCGACCTCATCCGCCTCCGTCGTGCCTTCCGTACTGTTGACGTGGTTTGGCTCTTCCTCACCCCGCGCGCGCTGGGCGAGGATCTCCGCCCGGCGATGCTTGGCACGATCAAACGCCAGACGGCGGCGCTGAATCAGCATCCAGCGGCGGATCACGTGATACACCACCAGCAGCAGGAACCAGATGGCCACCGAGGTTTCCAGACGTGCCAACAGCGCCTGCGACGTCGCCAGGTAACCCACCGCGGCTGCCAACATCGCAATCAACGGTGCGCTGAGCAGCAGGTTCCAGAGCAGCCGGTTGAACATGTTGTCGCCGCTGCCGGTTTTATCCAGATAGAGCGGAATACCCGCGCGTTTCAGGCTGAGCGTGACGATGGCCAGCGCTCCACATATCAGCATAAAGCAGAGGCGGCCTAGCGAGCCTGAGAATTCGCGGTCGTTGAGATTATCGAACATGATCAGCGCCATAATCAGCGGCACAATCAGCCCGATGCTCATCAGATAGTAACGCATGGCGCGCGCCACGCGATTACGCGGCCAGCCAAAGTGGGCGATAAACAGGCCATTGGGTCGCGCAAAGGTGGCGCAAATCATCACCACCCACAGCAGCGGCACCGTGGCGGTGACGCCATCGCCAATCGCTACCGCGAGCGGATAGGGCCAGGCTTCCCGCAGGCCATAGCCCAGCGTCATCCACAGCACCGGCAGCGGGGAGGCGACGAGAATCGACCAGAATACGGTGCGCAACGTCAGCCAGAAGTGATCCTGGGTAACCTTCCCCACCCGGGAGCTGGAACGCTCGAGGAAGCGGGTGAAATGTCTGCGCGAGTAAATGCTGAAGCCCACCAGAATCAACGCCCCCAGCAGCGGGAAAATGGTCTCTTTGCTGGTGAGCATCATCACGCTGGCCTGTCCCAGCTGGCTGAAGGTATCCAGCGAAATCAGACGGCGCAGATCCTGAACAATCTCAATTGGCCACGAGAAGGTCATTGGACGCACGTCTGACGTCCAGAAGAGATAACGGTGCGTCGCCTCGTTCACCTCTTTCAGCGCATCTTCCAGCTGGCTGTTGGACACTTTTAGCTTGGTCAGCTCCAGAATCAGCGTATCCCCGCCCTGGAGCAGAGAGTTCAGCAGTTCACGCTGGGTACGCATCTGGGCTTCAAGAATACGGTTTTGCTCGCTGGTCAGAGGCTGTCCGTCAGCCTGACGGATCTGGCGGATTTGCGGCTGTTTGTTGAGAAGATCTTCAAAATGCAGCCGCTGAACGCGCAGCTGGGCCATTTCGGTATCCAGCTGCTGCGGCTTGGGCATTTCCGGCAGCCGCGCGACCTGGGCGCGCAGCGCTTCGCCCAGCAGGTTTGACGATCCGAGCCACTGGGACTGCTCGCGCAGGGTGTTAAGCGCCTGGCGAACCTGAAGGGTTTGATTGGTGGCCTGACGCTGCTGCGAGGCCACCAGATCCATACGCTGCGCCTGTTGGTTCAGCGCAGCCGAAAGCTCACGGTTGACCTTAAACTGCTGGACGATGCCGGCAGGCAGGTTATCGCTGTTTTCTGCCAGCAGCTCGGTACTTTCCAGCGCGCGCTCCGCTTCACGCTGGCGCTGGCTGTTGAGCTGGTTGCGCAGGGCCTGAAGATACGCGTCCAGCTGCTCGCTCTGCTTCTGAGCGAGTTCTGAGCGCATCCGCGACAGCTCCTGGCGGTTATTGGCGGAAAGCTGCGCCAGCTCAAGCTCGTCGACAAGGGCCTTCAGGCGAGCCGATTCTGCCTGCAGGCCCAGATTTTGGGCCTGTGCCTGGGGCGTGTTGCCGTTTTGCGTACCCACGCGGCGCTCAACTTCATTAAGCTGGCGACGGGCGTCGGTTTGCTGCTGCGGAAGCTGGCTGAGAGAGTCGGCAATTTCGCGCGCTCGCTCCTGCTCCTGCTGAGCAAGGCGGCTCTTTTCCAGAAGCTGGCTGCTGACCTGCAGGATCTCCTGGTTCAGTGCGTCGGAGGTCATCCCTGCGGGCACATCGCGCGGTTCGTCACGCAAATTATTGAGCTGCGCGCGCAGCGTTTGCGAGAGTTTGGGAAAGTTGTCGATAACCTGCTGATACTGCTGAGCGCGCTCAAGAGAGCCTTTCCGCTCCTCAAGCGCGTTCAGTGCGGACTGGAGCGACTCGACGGTCTCTGGCTGAGCGGGTTTGGCCGCTTTTGCCTGCTCCAGTTCCTGGGTTATCTGTTTGGCGTCGGGGGCTGTCGCTGCGTACGCCCCCATGCTGAGGCACCAGGCCATCAGTAAAACGATAATCGGGCGCACGTCAGCGATCCTTCTGTTGTTAGCCTTCGTCTTTTTTGTCGTCAACCAGCGGGCTGGCGTCGTGCTCGGCGTGAATCTCTTCTTGTGACAGCGGAGCCGGTTCTGCCTCTGGCGTCACGAAGGTTTCAGTAGAGACCGCCAGCGGCTGGCCCAGCTTTGTCACCGACAGGCTTTCAAGCTGTTCAGCCAGCTTCACCTTGCCCGGTGCAAACAGGTTGATCACGGTAGAGCCAAGCTTAAAGCGCCCCATCTCCTGACCCTTGAGCAGGGCTACAGAGCCTTCCGCTTCACCGGCAGGCCAGGTCCAGCGTTTAATCACGCCTTCGCGCGGTGGGGTAATGGTGCCAGCCCAGACGGTTTCGATGCTGCCGACGATGGTCGCACCGACCAGAATCTGTGCCATAGGGCCGAATTCAGTATCAAACAGGCAGATGACGCGCTCGTTACGGGCAAACAGGTTTGGCACGTTCTGCGCGGTGAGGTGGTTCACGGAGAACAGATCGCCCGGGACGTAAATCATTTCACGCAGGATGCCGTTACACGGCATGTGCACGCGGTGGTAGTCGCGCGGTGACAGATAGGTGGTGGCAAAGGTACCGTTGCGGAACAGATCCGCCATCAGGTAGTTACCCGCCAGCAGCGCTTCCAGGCTGTAGTTATGGCCCTTCGCCTGCAGAATTTTGTCGTCTTCGATGTTACCCAACTGGCTGATCACGCCGTCTGCCGGCATCACCAGGACGTTAGGGTCGGTGTTCACCGGGCGCACGTCGTCACGCAGCGGGCGCACGAAGAATTCGTTGAAGGTGCGGTAGCTGGCGGTATCCGGCTTCTGCGCCTCTTTCATATCGACCTTGTAATATTTTACGAAAAGGTCGATGACCAGTTTGGTCAGCCAGCCTGCGCGTTTGCTCGCGCCCCAGCCCGCCAGGCGAGTGAGCCACAGTTTTGGCAGAATGTATTGAAGCGAAAGTTTAAATGCGTTTAACAAGGTAGCCTCCAGGCCATTGTTTTGTCGTTCCTGATCCGGCGTTAAGCCGCCGGAACCTGAAAAAAGGGGACGATTTTAGCGATGCTTAGCTTAGTTGTCAGTTATCAGAATCAGAAAAGTTTTTACGCGTTTTTACCTGATCCATGCTCTCAAGAATACGGTGGTAATTCTCGAAGCGGGTCTCCGCAATTTCGCCTTTCTCAACCGCTTCACGGATAGCGCAGCCTGGGTCGTTATCGTGTTTACAGTCGCGGTACTTGCAAGCGCCTAAATAATCATGGAATTCGACAAATCCGTTAAAGATTTGTTCCGGCTCCAGGTGCCATAAACCGAACTCTCGCACGCCCGGGGAGTCGATGACATCGCCCCCGTGCGGGAAGTGATACAGGCGTGACGCGGTGGTGGTGTGCTGGCCCAGGCCCGAGACATCAGAGACATCGTTGGTGAGGATCTCTTGCTGGAGGCCAAGCAGGTTGTTCAGCAGGCTCGATTTGCCCACGCCGGACTGGCCCGCAAAGATGCTGATGCGATCGGTAAGCGCCTCTTCCAGCGGTTTCAGGCCATCTTTGGTGTAGCTGGAGACCATCAGGACGCGGTAGCCAATCTTGCGATAGATATCCATCTGCTCATTGACGAAGGCCATTCCGTCGTCGTCCAGCAGATCGATTTTGTTCAGCACGATAATCGGCTCAACCTGCAGCGTTTCGCAGGCGACGAGGTATCGGTCGATAATATTGAGCGACAGTTCGGGCAAAATCGCCGATACGATAACAATCTGGTTAATGTTGGCGGCAATCGGTTTGACCCCGTCGTAGAAATCGGGACGGGTTAACACGGATGTGCGCTCATGGACCGCTTCAACGATACCTTTTACCGTCACGCCTTCCGCCGCCTCTTTACCCGGCCGCCAGACGACGCGGTCGCCGGTCACCAGAGAACGAATGGTCCGGCGGATGTTGCAGCGGTGAATCGCACCATCGGCGGATTCCACGTCAGCGTGCATACCGAAACGGCTGATGACTACGCCTTCCGTTGGGTCGCCAAACAGGTTGTCGTCGTAATCGACCTTCTCCGCAGTGGTTTTAAGACGGCGCTGGTGATTGGCATTCACGCGGCGCTGCTGCCCTTTGGAGAGTTTATTTTTACTCAATCGCACTGGCTCCTGGTCGCCCGTAGGGGGCAAAACCTCTATGATACACTCTAATTAATACTAGTTAACCTGCTACTGCCGGTTATGCGAGAAGGGTGGAAAATAACATGAGCGCGGATGAAAACAACCTGATTTGGATCGATCTCGAAATGACCGGGCTGGATCCCGAGCGCGATCGCATCATTGAAATTGCAACCCTGGTGACGGACGCCAACCTGAATATCCTGGCGGAAGGGCCAACGATAGCGGTGCATCAGTCCGATGACCAGCTGGCGTTGATGGATGAGTGGAACGTGCGTACCCACACCGGCAGTGGTCTGGTGGAGCGCGTGAAGGCGAGCACCATGGGTGACCGTGAGGCGGAGCTGGCGACGCTTGAGTTCCTGAAAAAGTGGGTTCCGGCGGGCAAATCGCCTATTTGTGGGAATAGCATCGGTCAGGATCGTCGTTTCCTGTTTAAGTACATGCCGGAGCTGGAGTCTTACTTCCACTACCGTTATCTGGATGTCAGCACGCTGAAAGAGCTGGCGCGTCGCTGGAAGCCTGAAATCCTCGACGGCTTTAAAAAGCAGGGGACGCATCAGGCGATGGACGATATCCGGGAGTCCGTGGCGGAGCTTTCCTACTACCGCGAAAACTTTATTAAGCTGTGATTTTGAGATCCGGCGCCTTGCGTGGCCGGGTTTTTGTCGTTAAATTGTTCAGCTTGCCGATTAAATAAGCATTTGAACTGAATTTCGAAAAAATCGCTTTAAGGGGGGTTGCAGCTAAAAGGATTTCTCGTATAATGCGCCTCCCGTAACGACAGAGAATTACACGTTACGACAGCAACAAAAGCAGTGCAGATTTGCGGGAATAGCTCAGTTGGTAGAGCACGACCTTGCCAAGGTCGGGGTCGCGAGT
>ERZ1035001.537-NODE-537-length-19428-cov-13.283487_pt1 | contig 19428 bp, 25 predicted proteins | sample MGYA00520685_ERZ1035001 | MGnify/ENA primary metagenome ERZ1035001 (study PRJEB33766, sample SAMN09781749) | gut metagenome | biome: gut microbiome | host: Homo sapiens | place: Madagascar | study: EMG produced TPA metagenomics assembly of the PRJNA485056 data... | reverse complement strand
GTGGATTATCTAATATGGGTAAAACCACATTAACAAGATCAATGTTAATCCCAAGTACGATTAAATATGGGGAAAGGCTCGTTATAGCTGTAAACGAAGAAGGAATTCGTAAATGGCAGAGAGAATTACTTGTATGGGTTGCAAATAATATCTACAAACAAGACCTACAGAAGTTCGTTGTAAGAGATGGCAAATATTCAGATGAGACAAAAGATTTGTTAAAAAAATGTGCGGATTGGATTGTTGAAAAATCTGAGAATAATATGCTCACTCTTATTCCGTTTAAAAGATATAAAACTCAAAAATTCATAAAAGTTCTAAAGAAATATGCAAACCTCGGTGTTAAGTATTTCATTCTTGATACATATAAAGCCGATTCAGGCAGTCGTTCCGATAAGATGTGGTTAGATATGCAACAGAATATGGTTGATATTTATGACACAATTAAGTGCAAAGAAGAAGGTGGTTTGGAAGTTCATGTAACTATTACATTCCAGTTGGCAAAGTCTTCAGCACGTCAGAGATTTTATAGTCAAGATAATATTGGTATGGCGAAAAGTATTGTCGATCCTGCGAGTACATGTTTAATGCTGAGAGATGTATTTGAAGATGAATATACAGGCGAGAAAAATGCTTTAAAGGTATATAGATTTGATGGGAAAAACAATAAATCAAAAATACCTGTCAAACTGGACGAAGGTAAACATTATCAGCTTATATTCATTTGTAAAAACCGTGAGGGTGCTGCAAGTAGTATACAAATTGTATGTGAGCACGATATGAGTAGAAATATACTGAAAGAAGTTGGTTTTACTTCTGTACCAGTTGATTTTTAAATTTGTGATGGAGGCGGTGAGCGTGTATTAATGCAGATGAACTAAAGGAATACATTATAGAGAATAATTGTATAGAACAGATTTTATTATCGTTGGAGTGTCATGGACTACACGAATATCCTACTGAATGGAGAGCCGCCTTACCACAAGGCAATAATAAGACTGCAATATGTGTAAAGAAAGATACATTATCAGTAGCAATTAGAAGTTCGGAAGAAAATAAGCGTGGAGATATTTTTACATTGGTTATGACAATAAAAGGTATATCTTTTGGAAAAGCTAATAAATATCTCCACAATATTTTAGGTTTGAAATATTCATATAGCAAGAGTAACAACAAAGATAATAAGAAAGACCCATTAGCAATCTTCAAAAAGGTGAAACACCAAAGATACACTATAGATAAAGATGTTCCAGTGTATGATGATTCATGTATGAAAGAATATACTGATTTACCATATATTGATTGGGTTCGTGAAGGCGTTATGCCTTTTGCATGTAAAAGATTTAACATTGGATATTCATATGATAGAAAACGAATTGTCATTCCTGAACGAAAGTGGGATGGAGATGACAATGAATATATAGGTATCAGTGGAAGAACTACTGTACCGAATTATGAGATGTTTGATATTCCGAAGTTTTTTAAATTATCCAAAACATATCCAAAAGGAATAAATGTATATGGATTAAATGAGAATTATCAAACAATTCAAGAAGCTGGTTTGTGCGTTGCATTAGAAGCACAGAAATCAGTGCTTAAAAGGTATTCACGAAAAGATGGTACGGCTGTTGCAATAGGAAATTGTGAATTTACAGAAGAACAGGTTAGGATACTGATTAGTTTGAATGTAGAGATTGTCGTGGCATTAGACGAAGGAATTGATATAAACCATATTAGACAGGAATGTGATAAATTTTATCCTATTAGAAAAGTAAGTTACATATATGATCGTTGGGATTTGATTAAGAAAGGCAGTAAAGACAGTCCTGCTGATACGCCCAATAAAGTATACAATTTCCTTCTCAAGCATCGTGTTTTATATGATGAGTCAGAAAGGAGAAAGTTAAGAGATTGGCAAGAAAGACAAGTAAAGAATTAACAGAAATTTGTAACAAATTTGGTGTTGATACATTATGGTCATGGTCAAGATACCATTGTTACAAACAAGATAGATGGGAATATTTTTTAAAATATATCCTACACAAGAAAGAAGATAGAACAAATAGTATTTATTGTGTATCTGGTGGTAATGTACATGATATTATTGAGCAGCTATATACTGGCAAAATTAAATATGAGGATATGCCAGATTTATATGGAGATAGCTTATTTACAATGAATTGTGCAGAACTCAAATACAATCGCAGTGATTCTGATAAAAATGATGCAATAGCAAATAAATACGAAAATTGCATTAGGCATTTCTTTAAAAATCATAATCTGATTACTTTTCCACATAAAGTTGAGCATTTTATTACGATTAAAATTTCTGATGATATTTATATGCAAGGATATATTGACATGCTTTATATCGAGTCATACAAAGACGAAAATGGCAATGAGAAAAAGCGTGTGCATATTGTAGATTGGAAGACATCTACACGTTATCAGGGCGCAAAAATTGATGCAGAGTGTGGTCAGTTAGTTATTTATGCTGAAGGTATTAGACAAGCATTAAATATTCCATTGGAAGATATTGTATGCGAATGGAATTTCTTAAAATATGTCACAGTTACTATTGAACAGAAAAATGGTAAGAAAAAAGATAGATATATAGAAAGAAATTCTATAGGTGAAAGTCTTATTAATACGGCAAAGATGTGGCTGAAAAATTTCGGATATGAAGATGATATTGATAAATATGTTGATGAGATGGTGTTAAACAACAATATTGATTGCTTACCAGATGAGGTTAGAGAAAAATTTGAAATCCATGATTGTTATGTACAAGTACCTCTAACAGAAGAAAAGATTAACGATTTAAAAGAAGACATTATCAATACAGTCGAAGAAATTAACTCTAAAGAGAGAGAATATAAGAATAGTGAAGATGAAAATATCTTTTGGCAAGAAGTGACAGATGCCGATGAATTTAGATTGGCGACCCTCTCAGGATATTCTAGGGCATTACATAAACCGTATGACCAGTATTTAAAAGAGAAAGAATTGTTCAAAGAAGAAACTGAATCTGATTCTGATACAGACGAAGATGATTTATTGGCATTTGTGAATAGTTTATAGACATAGGTAGGTGAGAAGTTGAGTAATTTAACAGTATTGCATTTACATAGTATGGACTCTAACCCATATAGCGGTCTTGAAGTTGACTCAATCACACCTTTTCAGGCTTATATTGACAAAGCAAAAGAAGAAGGAATGAAAGCCATTGCTTTTACAGAGCATGGAGCAGTCCTTCATAATGTTGCAAAAAGACAGGCGTGTGAAAAGGCTGGATTGAAATATATCAATGCAGAAGAATTCTATGTAACAGAAAAAATTGATATGGATAATCTGCAAAGAGACAATTATCATTGTTGTTTATACGCAAAGAATTATGATGGGGTATTAGAACTTAACAAACTTTCTTCTGATTCATTTAATCGTAATGATGGTCATTTTTATTATAATCCACGAATTACCTTAGAGGAACTTGAGAATACATCAGATAACATTTTAGTATTAACAGCTTGTGTTGCAGGTATGTTATGCAAAGGAACAAAAGAAGTACAAGAAAGATTTCTGAAGTTTCTTATCAAAAATAAACATAGATGTTGGTTAGAAATACAGCCACACAACTTTGACGTTCAGATTTATTATAATCAGTATTTGTATAGAATTGCTCAGAAATATGGAATGAAGCTTATTGCTACAAGTGATGTACATGCTATCGACAAAGATCATATGATGGGTAGAGCCGTAATGCAGAAATCTAAAAATGTTAATTTCCATGACGAGGATTCGTGTGATTTATCATGGAAATCTTATGATGATATGGTTACTGCCTTTGAATTACAGAATGCATTACCTAAATCAATTTATCTTGATGCAATTGAAGAAACAAATAGATTCGCAGATAATATTGAATCATATGAATTAGACTATAGTAATAAATATCCAAGATTATATCCTGATGCTGAGAAAGAATTTAAGGCACGAATAGTTCAAGGCGTAAAAGAACGTGGGATAAGCAAACTCCCAAATTATAAAACAGAGTATATTCCAAGGATACAGGAAGAGTTAGAAACGTATAAACATAATGACGCTATTGATTTTATGTTACTCGATTCAGATTACAAGAATTGGTTGCTGAAAAATAATATGCATTATGGATGTTCAAGAGGTTCTGTATCTGGTAGTGAGATTGCATATTTGATTAAATGTACCGATGTTGATTCAGTTAAATATAAGCTTAACTTCTCACGATTTATGAATCCTGAAAGAATGTCATTGGCTGATGTAGATACTGATATTTACGCAGAAGATAGATATAAAGTGCGTGAGTATCTATTTAATAAGGAAGGTTTGTATTGTTGCAACATTATTACTTTTAATACAATTCAGTTAAAAGCAGCGATAAAAGATGTCGGTAGAGCATATGGGATGACTCCTGATCAAACTCAGGAATTATCAAATATGGTAGAAACTGATGATAAAGGCAAGGATTATATGCCAGAAGGAATCAGAGAACAATATCCAGAAATGTTTAAATATATTGATATGGTAATTGGAACAATTACATCACTTGGCAGACATGCAGCAGGAATTGTTTGTAGTCCTACAGATATAAGATATGATTTTGGAACATTGTCTATTACATCAGATCCACGTCCTGTAAGCCAAATAGATATGCACGAAATTGATTCTTTAAATTATGTAAAGTTAGATTTGTTAGGATTAAATGCTGTTGGATTAATTGATGGTGCTTGTAAGCTTGCAGGTATAGATTATTTAACACCTGATAAGGTTAATTTCTCAGATGAAAATGTTATTAACTCAATAGCAAAAGATACTACATTGATATTCCAGTTTGAAAGCGGTTTTGCAAGTGATTCATTAAAAAGAACACTTAGTAAGGAAACTTTGGAGAATATTAAAGCACAGAATGATAATATCTCATATCTTGATGTAATGGCTATGGTTAGTGGTGCTATTAGACCAGCAGGTGAATCTTATAGAGAGCAGTTATTTAATGGCATTTACAAGGACAATGGCAATGAAGCACTTAATGAGTTTTTAAAACCTACACTTGGTTATTTAGTATATCAGGAACAGATTATTGATTTCTTACATGACTTCTGTGGATTTACTATGGGGCAAGCAGATATTGTCCGTAGACATTTTGCTAAAAAAACAGGTACTGAAGCAGATATACCTATCATTGAAAATGGTGGATATATGGTAGACATTCATGGTAATAAAGATGATAGATATATTCCAGGATTTATTGCAATTGCACAAGAGAAGTATGGAATGACTGAAGCTGAAGCAAGAGAGGCTATAAAATCATTCTTGGTAGTAATTGAAGATGCATCTAATTATTTATTTTCACGAAATCATTCCGTTCCATATAGTATGATAGGTCTATTTATTGGATGGTTAAGGTATTACCATAAGATTGAGCTATTAACATCAGCATTGAATGTTTATGTAGACAATAATGAAAAAATGTCAAACATCAAAGAATATATCAAATCACAGAGAATAGAAATCAAAGGAATAAAATTTGGCAAATCCAAAGCACAGTATTTTATGGATAAAGACGAAAATGCCATTTATCAAGGAATCTCTTCTATAAAATATTGTAATGATCAGATTGCAGATGAATTATATGAATTGTCTAAAAATCATTATGATAATTTTGTCGATTTACTTTCTGATATTATTTCAAAAACATCTGTGGATGATAGACAATTACATATCCTTACGACACTAAATTTCTTTTCTGAGTTTGGCAAGAATAAATATTTGTTGTCAATTATTGATATGTACAATTTGTTAGGAAAATGTAAGACATTGAAAAAAGATAAAATTGCATCACTGAACATTAGAGAAGAAGATGTAAAAAAATGTGCAGAGAAAGAGACACCTAAACAGTATAGCAATGTTGATAAGGTTAAACTTATAAAACTTATAATAAGTGGCTTAGAGAATAAACCGTTATCAATAAAAGAACAGATTGTATATGAGCAAGAATATCTTGGAAATATAATGTACAAAAATCCAAAAGCACCAAAAGACATGTATTATGTTCTTGAGTGTAAGTTCTATAAGGATAAAACAAAACCGTACCTTATGCTTTATAACATGAGAGATGGTGAATATCTTAAAACAAAAATCACTTCTGGAAAGTTATTCATTGAATCCCCATTTATAGCAGGAAATGTCATTAATGTAAAAGAATTTGGTGAGAGAAATAAAATGAAGAAAGTTGGTGGCGATTGGATTAAAACAGATGAAAAAGAGAGAATAGTAAAGAAGTGGGACGTATATTAGAAGGAGATGTAAAGTTGGATAAAATAATTGAGTTTAAATGTGTACCAGAAAGACTTGTATATAATTCTACTGACTTCAAAATATATGGCGTTTCTGTCAATTCATTTGAATATCCTGATGTACAGATTGGCAAATATGGCACAGCAACTATTAAAGGTAATATTTCAGAACTTAATCTTGGTGTTGATTACATTGTAAAAGCAAAAGAAGTATCCGATTCGCATGGAGTCGGATACGATGTAATCAATATTAAAAGAGAGAAACCTACTACATTAGCTGCAACACGAAATTTCTTATATGAAATTCTTACACCAAATCAGACAGATGTGTTATTAGAAGCATATCCTGACATCGTAGATAGAATAATGAATAACAGATTAGATGACATTGATTTATCAAAAACAAAAGGTATTAAAGATTATACATTCAATGTTATTAAGAATAAAGTCATAGAGAATTTCAAATTAGCTGAAATTGTAGAAGAATTCAGAGGATTATTCAATCTTTCAACAGTAAAAAAACTGTATGACAAATACACTTCTGTTGACAAAATCAAGGAAGTTATTAGAGAAGAACCATATCAGTGTCTTTGCAGGTTAGGTGGGATTGGTTTTAAAACTGCTGATTCTCTATTGTTGACATTGGATAAGGACGGTAAAGAATGTCAGAAGACTGGTAAAAAGCCAGTTTTGTTCTTTGGATTTGATCTCGTAACATCATATCAGAGAGCAAAAGCTTGTGTAGATTATCTGCTTGATGAGAATGAAAATAATGGTAATACATATATGCATGTTGGCGATTTGAAGAAACAGTTTGATGTATTAGTTCCAGAAGCAAAAAGTAATTTACCTCTTATTCTCAAAGGTGATAATGATGTGGCATTTGACAGAGAGTTATTAAGCGTATGTAAGAAAGAAACATACGAAACAGAGAAATATATAGCAGAGAGAATAAAACAAGGATTACAGATACATACAAAATGGGATTGTGATTGTTCAAAGTTTCAGGAACTTGATGGTTTTAAACTAACTGAGAATCAGTGTAAAACATCACAGTATATGTGTGAAAATAACATTGTTCTTCTTGTTGGATATGGTGGTAGTGGCAAATCTTCAAGTACACAGGCATTTGTAAATATGTTAAATGTTTATAACAAAAGACATTTGCTTTTAGCACCAACAGGCAGAGCTGCAAAGGTACTGTCAGGTTTTACAAATGAAAATGCTATGACAATTCACAGAGGTCTTATGTATATGCCACCTACTGATTGGGGATTTAATGAAGAGAATAAATTACCATACGATGTAGTAATTGTTGATGAGTTTTCAATGGTAGATATTTTTCTTTTCAGAAAATTGCTTGAAGCTATAGATTTTGAAAAAACAAAATTACTTCTTATTGGTGATGATGCACAGATTCCTTCTGTTGGTGCTGGTAATGTACTTTATGATTTGTTGAAATGTGAGGATATTCCTACTATCACGCTTGATAAGGTATTCCGTTATGGTAAAGGTGGTTTATCTACTGTTGCCACAGATACACGAACTGGTACTGAATATTTAGATAAGACAAAAACAGGTATGCAAGTATTTGGTGAGGATCAGTCATATATATTTATGCCGATTCTTCAAGATAAACTTGTTGGATATACTGTAAAACTTTATCAGACATTATTATCCAAAGGATATTCTGTTGATGATATTGCAGTTTTGTCTTGTTATAACGTAGGTGATTATGGGACAGTAGCATTAAATAAGAAGATACAAAACGCAGTTAATTCTAATCCAAAGGCGAAAATCACATTTGGAGATACAGAATTCAGATTGAATGACATTGTAATGAACTATGCTAATGATTACAAAGCAATTATTTACAATGAGGAATACATTGATGAGAAAAATACAACATTCATTGCCAATGGTGAATCTGGTAGAGTTATAAAAATTCTAAAAGATGCAATGGTTGTTGATTACGATGGAACACTTATCTATATCCCAAAAAGTTCTATGAAAAATATTCGATTGGCTTATGCCATCAGTACACACAAATCTCAGGGTGGTCAGTTTAAGGTGGTTGTTTTAATTACACCTAAAGCCCACACCTTCATGTTGAATTCCAATTTGTTATATGTAGGAGAGAGTAGAGCAAAAGAAAAATGTTATCACCTTGGAGAGATTCGTACAGTAAATAATGCACTTAAAAAGAAGGAAAATTTTGATAGAAAAACAATGCTTCAAATGTTTATGAAAGCAGAATAGGAGAATATATGAATAGTAAGTCAAGTATTTTTGATTCGATTTTAAATACAATTGAATCAGAAGATATTAAAAAATTTGCAGAAAGATGTATTGAAACAATTCCAGATTATTTTTGGAATGTGGGTGCGTCAAGTACGGGAAAATATCATCCACAATATGCACTAGGAGAATTAGGTCTTGCTCGCCATACTTGTGCGTTAGTTAGATTTTTGAATTATATTCTGAATGTAGATTGTTTTGGTGACAAATTTACATCAAGAGAAAAAGATTTAATGAGGGTTGCAGGAATGATGCACGATACTCGAAAGAGTGGTGATGACGCTGATTATGCTAAGAGTAAATATACTAAGTTTGATCATCCACTTTTAGCAGCAAATGAGATAAGAAGTTTAATTGGATTTATTTCACCTGAAGAATTGGAAATTGTGGCAACTACGATTGAAAGTCATATGGGACAGTGGAATACCGACAAAAGAAGTTCTGTTGTCTTACCATTACCAACAAATAAATACCAGAAGATGGTTCACTTAGCAGACTACCTTGCAAGTCGTAAAGATATTGAAGTTCTGTTTGACGGATTTGAAGCACCAAAGAAAGAAACCGTTAAGTTAGAGGATTATGTTCTGAACTTTGGAAAGCACAGTGGCGAGAAGCTTGTTGGTGTTGCTCAGTCAGATCCAAGTTACATATCATGGGCTAAAGAAAATATGAATAGAGAGCCAATTAAGAGTTTACTAGCCAAGCTGTAGAGAATAATACAATAGAGGATTTCTGGAATGCCCATAAATAGGGCGTTTCAGAGACTTAAAAAGCCAAGGAAAGACGGATTTCTTTTGAAGTTATATACAAAATATAGTAGCGGTAGTAATGGTACACCACCATATATTGTATATAGAAATGAGGTGAGTACAATAAATGATACATGAACTAAAATCTAAAAAAGATTATCCACCTACGAGTACACAACTATTATTATACACCAAAAATCATGGAGTGCTAGTTGGTTTTTATGATCCAAGTACAATTGAATTATGTGGTGGATGTGGATTCTTTAAAAGATTTAAAGATAAGATGTTTGGATATGATGTTTATCCGCATGATTTTTATGCCTGTGAAGGTTTAACTGATGTTTATGCTTGGTCAGAAATTCCAGAAGCTAAAATATCAAATAAGGAATTTAGAAAGTGGCGTAGAGATGAAGAAATTTCACAAGGGTTAATTGCATTTTATGTTGGATGTAACAAAACAACAATTAGTCGTTGGGAAAAAGGACAAATAAATATTTCACTTGAGTTATATGAAAGAATAATGAAATTTTACAAGGAGAATAAAGACTATGATTCAGATGAACGAAGTAATTAGAGATTTAAAAGCAGGAATTAGTGAAAGAGACGTTCTTGATGAGAAAAGAACATATGTTAGCTGCGAGTGTGAGGATAACGATGAAAACTCTTTTGTGATTAAATATCACAATTTTGAAACCAATGAAAATGATAAATACAGAGTTATTGTAGAAAAATTATAAGATAGGAGAATAAATCAATATGGAAATTTTTAATGTGCCAAGAGGTTGTGGAAAAACAACGCATCTTATTATGGAAGCAACTAAAACAGGATGTCCAATTGTTGTTGGATTACAGACTCAGAAAAAGTATCTTGAAGAAACAATCAAGAAAATTACTGACAAACATGTGGATGTATATACAGTTCAGGAAATCTTAGATATGAGAAATAAACCAAAAGATATTCTAATTGACGAATTACCATTAGCTTTGAATATTTTACTTGATTGTAATGTTATTGAAGCAACTATGACAAATAAATCAAGAGAAATGTACGATATTCAGAGATGGAAAAATGGAGAAGTTAAATTTTAGGACAACAAGAATCGACAGTTTCTTTGGAAGATTTGGAGGTTATATATGATGGACGATAGAGCAATTACAGAATATAAGCTAATTATAAAAATTTGTGACCAGAAAAAATGTGCAGAATATGATCCGTTTGGATTATGTTATGTAGACGATTGTATGAGTTGTCCAAATTCAATAATAAAAATTATTCGTGAAGATGGAGTAGTAATGCGTGATGATTTTAAAGATAACAAGAATGTAAACGCAAAAGATAAATTATGGTCTTATCAAAGAATGTTTGAAAGAGATGGTGTAGAACTATTTGAAAAAATGTACAATGTTAATTTTTCAAAATGGCAGAAGAAATATCTTTCAAAAATATTCAATAAATTAAAGAGTAAAAAGAACAATTAAGCGGTAGATTCTTGTGAAAATTAAGGAGGTAAAATGAACAGAATAACTATTAATGGTAAAACAATCACATGTTCAGGAACTAATGTAGTCATCAACAATGGAAAGGTTATTGTAGATGGTGAAACAATTCAAGAGTGTAATAGTGGTGATATTAAAGTCACTATCGAAGGAGATGTAAATAAAATTGATTGTAGTGGTTCAGTAGAAGTTCATGGTAATTCAGGAAGTATTGATTGCGGTGGTAGTTGTGAAGTCAGTGGAGATGTCAAAGGAGATATAGATGCAGGTGGCTCTGTAACTTGCGGTAACGTATCAGGTGATATAGATGCTGGTGGAAGTGTGAGATGTAGAAGATAAGGAGAATAATATAATATGAAGATTTTAGCTTTAACAATTTTATTTATTTTGATGTTTTTCAGAATTAAAGGTACGCCAAGCGCATTAAGTAAAACATTGTGGCGAAAGAAAATAATTAAGCAGCTTACAAAAGATAAAGAGAATAATAATGGAGAGCCATTAAGTGATGCAATGCAAGGAGCTTCAATACTGATTATATTCTTTATAGAACTATTCTTAATCATCTTTTATATAGTGTTAGGAAACAAAATTGGAACAACTGAGTTTATTGTAATGTCTGCATTACAGGTATTCACTTGTTTATGGTCATTGGGTGTAAACTTGCCAGAAGTAAAAACAGTTTTTAGTTACGATGTTGAAAATTTTAAGTTTCACAGATTCCAGTTGTTGTTTAATGTGGTGTTAGATTATATCTATTATCCGTGGGCGATTTACATGTTATTGAAGTAACAAGAATCCATTATTTCGTGTGGTGATATTAGGAGACGATAGTATGAGAAGATGGTTAGTAAAACGACCAAATGATGAGGTTATTGTGACGATAATGAAGAATAAATGTGATGAAACATATTCTTTTATTAATCTAACAAAAGAACACATTTGTCCATGTAGATTTTCATCAATGGAAGAAGCATTGCTAGATATGGATAAAAAGATAAAAGATGGAACTGTATTAAAATATAAAAAAATAGGAGAATAAAATGGCACAGAGTGCAAAACGATTAATGTTTATTAGAGTCGTTAAATGTAAAGATGAAAAACCATTAAATTACATTTGTTAATATAAATATTTTTAAAACAATCACAACAACTATGCAGTAATAGAGAATACATATGTGGTGGTGGAATATGTAGACACAAAATATCCGTTGTGTAGCGAGAAATGTACTTAAGTGTACGACTGAACATGCGCCTGGCTGTTAACCAGGAGTACGGAAGTTCTTTTCCCATAGCGGTCACGTTAATAATACCTCTGTTTGTACAGTAATGTATATGTAGGGTGAAAATCCCTACCCACATATTTATAATAAAAATATAATATGTAAAAACTTATGTCTTAAAAATCTAAATTTTTATAAAAATCCCAAGAATAAAAATAAATAGAAAGGATAAAGTAAGGTCTTGCAAGATAAACAACGTTGTGCCTTTCTGTTTAAAAAATGATTAATAGTAAAGAAGTCTTATATAGCAAAGGCAATAATGATGAGTGTATGACTCCAAATTATGGAGTTGAACCAATTTTAAAATATATACCAAAAAATGCAGTAGTTTGGTGTCCGTTTGATAAAGAAGATAGTGAATTTGTTAAACAAATAAGGCAATCAGGTCATAAAGTAATTGCTACTCATATTGATAACGGAGAAAATTTTTATACATATGAACCCAATGAACATTGGGATTGTATTATAAGTAATCCACCTTTTACTAATAAGAGAAAAATATTTGAAAGAGCTTTATCTTTTAATAAGCCATTTGCACTAATAATGAGTAATACTTGGTTAAATGATTCTGCTCCCAAACAGTTGTTTAAAAATAAGGATTTACAACTACTTATGTTTGATAAAAGGATGAAATTTATGAATAACGGAGAAGTTCAAAACAAAATAACATTTAGTAGCAGTTATTATTGTTGGAATTTTTTACCAAAGCAGATAATTATGGAAGAATTATAACAAGGAGGATAAGAAATAAATGGGAACAATTACTATTTTACCAGAAACAACAAAAAATCCAATTACATTAATGGGGCAAAGGGCAGGATGTTGTTGGAATGCAAATGTTTCTGATGATGAAAAAAATTATAAACGTGGACTTGATTGTATTAAATCAGGTCATGGACGTGTTATGGAATATGCCAATGTGGAAATGATTATTGATGGATATTCAGCTCGTACAATCCGTGAATGGTATACTCACTTAGGAGGTACACCCACAAGATTACAGGCAAGCACTAGGTATATAGATTATAATAATTTTACATATGTAACCCCTACATCAATCAAAAAAAATACTATTGCTTTACAAATATATAAAGATATGATGTCTAATATTTCAACTTCGTTAAAATCATTAGAAGCTTTAAGCATTCCCAAAGAAGATGCTGCAATGGGACTTCCATTAGCAATGACAACAAAGATAGTAGATAAACGTAATCTTAGAAATCTTGTTGATATGAGCCGACAGCGTATGTGCAGTAGAGCCTATCATGAGTATAGAGAACTATTTAAAGATATCTGCAATGCTTTAAGAGAATATTCTGATGAGTGGAAGTGGATTGTAGATAATCTTTTCCATGCAAAATGTGATGAGGTTGGATATTGTACCGAAGCTAAATCATGTGGCAGGAAACCAAAGAGACAGTAAATGTTCATTTCTTAGGAGGTGATTAATACGAGAAATCCAAATAGATTATATGATTTTTATAATGAAGTAACAAGATTACATATGACATACATGCCTGATTGGAGAGCAGGTCAGTTTTGGATGAACTTTTTAGGTTGGATTCAGAGTAAAAAGAATAGAGATCCGTTCTTTCCAGAAGAGTCAGAAATGCTTACATATTTAAAAGAATATTGTGGAGAAAGGAGGATATAAATGGATAAAAACACTATTGAAACAAGAGTTGAAGAACTCAATAAAGCATCAGAAGCTTATTATAATACTGGACAGCCTGTTATGAGTGATGCTGAGTTTGATAATAAGCTTGAAGAATTAAGACAGTGGGAAGAAGAGACTGGTATTGTGTTATCTAACAGTCCAACACATAACGTTGGTGCAACAGTATTAGACAATATAAAAGAAGTCACTCATAAAACACCAATGCTTTCACTTGAAAAGTGCCACAGCACAAAAGAGATTGTTAAATTTGCAAATAATCATAATCTTGTGGCTTCTGTAAAGCTCGATGGTTTAACTGTACGTCTTACTTATAAAGATGGTGATTTAGTTTTAGCAGAATCCAGAGGGAATGGTACGGTTGGATCTGACGTAACAGAACACGTTAAACAGTTTATTAATGTTCCATTACATATTAATAAGGAAGGAACTTATATAATTGATGGTGAAGCATTAATTAAATTAGATGATTTTGCAGAGATTAACAAAAACGGAGAATATAAGAATAGCCGTAATTTAGCAGCAGGTACATTATCAAGTCTTGATACATCTGTTGTAAAAGATAGAAAATTATCTTGGTATGCTTGGGAAGTGGTTGATGGTTCTAATGTTAATGAGTTTCAAAAACAATTATTTGAAGCTGCTGACTTGGGTTTTGAAATAGTTCCAAATGTTTTGCTGAGTGAAGTAAAAAAAGATAATAATTTGCACGATGACAATTTAACAATTGATACATGCCTACGTCTTATTTTTAATATTGCCGATAATAATAAGTTACCTCAAGACGGTGTAGTATTTAAGTTTGATGATGTAGCTTACGGAAAATCACTTGGTAACACTTCACATCATTTTAGAAATGGTATTGCCTATAAGGTATTTAATGATTCAGTAGAAACAACATTGAGAAATATTGAATGGAGCAGTGGTAAGACTGGAATTTTAACGCCTGTGGCAATTTTTGATACAATAGATATTGAAGGAAGCAAAGTTAGTCGTGCATCACTTCATAATGTTTCTGTAATGAATGAGATTCTTGGAAGAAGTTGGAAAGGTCAGAAGATTGGTGTTTATAAAGCCAATATGATTATTCCTGCTATAAGGTGGGCAGAGCAATTTGATTCAAGCAAGTTTGACGATTTAGTTTTAGATGTGTCATATATCAATATTCCAGATAAATGCCTCATATGTGGTCAACCTACTAAGATAGTAAAAGATAACAACTCAGAAGTACTTGTATGTACCAATGATAATTGTAAGGGTAAGCTTCTTGGCAAACTTACACATGCGGCTAGTAAGAACGCACTTAACATTGACGGTCTTTCAGAATCTACAATAGAAAAATTCATCAATCTTGGTTGGTTGAATTCCATTGAGGATATTTATTACTTGTCAGTCCACAAAAATGAGATGAAAACTATGGACGGATTCGGTAAAAAATCAGTCGAAAAACTTCTCGCATCTATTGAAAAATCTCGCAATACAAGCCTTGAGCGTTTCCTTTACGCTTTATCTATTCCATTACTCGGTAAATCAGTAAGTCAGGATATTGCAAAAGCATGTAATCAAAGTTTAGATACTTTTATTGGTGCTTTGATGGATGGTGGTAAAAATGCATTTACTTATATTGATGGAATAGGTGATGCATTAGGTAAATCCATTATTGGTTATTGGAATAAAAATGGAAGCAAAATTATTGAGCTGTCAAAAGAATTTTATTTTGAAACACCTAATGTAGTATTAGATGAAATTCCAAAAACATTACAAGGTAAAACATTTGTGGTAACTGGTTCAGTTCATCATTATAAAAACCGTGATGAATTGAAAGCCGATATAGTTACTCATGGAGGTACAGTAGTAGGATCTGTAAGTTCTAAAACATCTTATCTTATTAATAATGATATCAGCTCAACATCATCTAAAAATCAAAAAGCAAAATCGCTTAATATTCCAATTATTTCAGAAAAAGAATTTCTTTCTATAATTCATTAGATTTGTTTATTATAGAAGGGAGGTGACAAAGAAACGTGAATTATATAAACGCAGGTAAACTAAGAAGTTTTCTTGAAAACGTACCTTCGAATTCTTATGTTGCTGTAGGTACAAGAGAGAATAATGAAATAGAAGAAATTAGACAAGAATCTGGCATTGTTGATATGAGCATAAAATCTGTCGGATTTGATTCTAGTAATTCTAACGAAGTATATATTAAGTTATATACAAATAAATATGATGGAAGTGGGTGTTTAAGATTTACAAGATAAGTAATATGGCTATATCTCTTGTATTAGTAAGTACACTTGTCGCCCCTTTGAGGGCAGAAAACATACAAGCTATAACTGCTAGTGCAGCACAGATTAACTATTATGAATCGCATTTTTATGTAAAAACCAGAGAAAAAATGCTTCAACGACAATTAGAAATAAATAAATGTCAAAAAGATATAGCAACAGAGAATAATGAAGTGGACGATAAAACTCCTGTCATCATTATAGAAGAAACTTACTATATTGATATGGATGTGCCAGGAAGTAAACCATTCAAATCATATATGGATGCAAGGTTGATAACAAGTACAAATTCAGCACAATATAAGCTTAAGTCTGAGTATGAGCTTGATGATTCAGGTATCTATATGATTGATGGACGTTATGCTTGTGCTATCGGTTCTTATTACACTACTGAAATAGGCACAAAATTTGATGTTGTTATGAAATCAGGCGAGGTAATTCCTTGTATTCTTGCTGATTGCAAGGCAGATGAACATACTGATAATTTAGGACAATACACTATAAGTAATGATTCGATTGTGGAGTTTATTGTTCATAGTCCTACATTAATCCCTAATATTTCAAATCGTTGGGGAAATACAGGTGATGTATCTACTTTAGGTGGCATTTTTGAAGGTGAGATATCTTATATAAGAATGTATTTTGATTAGAAAGGAACGAAACATGCTAGAAACAACAGCGGTTATTAGATTAGACAATATTAAAAGAATAAAGGATTTTGTTGATATTGTATCTAAATATGATGAAGAAATAACAATTAAATCACATAGGTATGAAGTTAATGCAAAATCTATCATGGCAATATTTTCACTTAACCTATTAGAGTTAGTAAATGTTTGTCTGTATTGTGATGATAGTAATGTAATTGAAAAATTTATAAAAGATATGGAGGGTTTCGAGTGATTGTATTAATTGGAAAAAGTTGTTCAGGAAAAGACAGCGTTGCAAAAATATTATGTTCTATGGGATATTCAAGAGTTGCCACTTGTACAACAAGACCTATGAGAACAGGTGAGATTGATGGTGTTGATTATTATTTTATTAGCCAGTCCGAGTTTATGAATATGATCGAAAAGGGCGATTTTGCAGAATATAGAGAATATGAAACAGAAAAAGGAATGTGGCTATATGGCAGTCGTTTAGGTGATTATAAATATGCATCTAATAAGGTCATTATTTTAACGCCTGAAGGTCTTAAAAATATTAAGAAAAAATATCCTTATTTGCCTATTGTTTCTATATATCTTGACGTATCCAATAAAGAGCTTAAAAGAAGAATGTTTGTACGTTCTAATGGCTCTGTTGAAGATATTAAAGAAAATAAACGTAGATATAAGGCTGATAAGAAAGATTTTAAGCATATAAAAAAATATGTTGATTACGTAGTTAGTAATGAATGTAGAGACGCTTATGATACCGCTCGTATCTGTAAGGAGTTAGATGAAATTGAAAAAAGAAAACATAGAAAGAATTTATTGTGGAAATCGTAATTGTCCACATATAGATTGTGTAAGACATAACAAGAACACACCATTCAATATTCAATTTCTTAGAGAAAATTATAGTTTTGATAAAAATGGTGAATGTAAATATAAATTAACCGATTGGAGTGATGCTATATAAAATTATTTGTTGATTTTGACGGAGTTATTGTAGATACAATTGCTGCAATATGTGATTTATATAATGAAGATTTTAAATATTACAGTGGTTATAAATATATTTTCCCAGAACAGATTAAGACTTGGAACTTTGAAGAACTTAACTGTGCAAGTAGGGAATATATAAATACATATTTCAATCAGCAACGATTCTTTGATAAGTTAAAATTTATGCCACAAGCTTATGAGGTGTTAAGAAAATTTGCTTTACAAGATGAAGTTACTATTGTTTCTTCTGGCTATAGTCCTAATCTCAGAGCAAAGGAAAAATGGTGTAAAGAAATTCTCCCATTTTGTCATTTCATAGGAGTTAATCTCAAAGAATATAAGAATAAGTCTCATATAGATATGAGTGGTAGCTTATTTATTGATGATTCTGCACATAATCTTGAGACTTCTAATGCAGAGATAAAGATTTGTTTTGGTGAAATTTATCCTTGGAATAAGAATTGGGATGGTAAACATTGTTGGAATTGGAATATGATTTATCAGATATATAAAGCAGAATTGGAGGATTAATTATGTTAAGAGAAACTACAAAAATTAATATGGATAATATTACTGTTGGTGATTGTATTGAGTTATTTGAACGCAAGAATACAAGAGTAATTATTAATGATGGTAAGATTATTGGATTTGAAGAGAAATAATTAATATTAAATGAAAGGTTGATTTCTTATGGAATCGAGAAAGGAGATAAATGGGAACGTATAATAAAGAAGATATCTATATGATAACTTTAGAAGGCGTAGAACAGGGTTTATTTATAGGGGTAAGTAATAAACACTATGATGAATTATATAGGTATTATGGCTATTTAAAAGTGTTAGATAATACTGATAATGTACAAAAATCAAATGAAGATAATGGAAAAATAAATAGATTACAAAAAGAACTAGAACAAGAAAAAGCTTATTGTAAATTCTGGAAAGAACTAACTTTAAATCTTAAATCGTCATTTGAGGGACTTATAAACAAAATTGAGGAAGGAGATATAAATATTGACAAAAGTAATTAAGAGAGATTGTTCAGAGGTTGATTTTGACAAATCAAAAATCTCAACGGCAATTCTTAAAGCTATGAAGAATGGTTCAGGCATTGTAAAGTCAAAGATTGCGGATGACATTGCAAATGAGATTGAAGAAGAGTGTAAGGATAAAGAAGAAGTAAGCATCTCTGATATTGAATCAATGGTTTATGATAAATTAATTACCAAAAAGCAGAGACTTACTGCAAAAGCATATGAGGGATATAGAAGTATTCGTGAGTTTCAGAGAGAAAATGAGAATACAACAGATTCCGAGATTGATGAACTGTTAGATGGTGAAAGTGAATATTGGAATACTGAGAACTCCAATAAAAACTCAAAAGTATTAAATACTCAGCGTGATTATATGGCAGGAATTGTTAGCAAAGATATTTCTCGTAGATTTTTACTTCCACCAGAAGTTGTACAAGCGCACGATGAAGGAATTATTCATTTCCATGATATTGATTATTTTGGTATGAATGCGATGAGTAACTGCTCACTTATTAATCTCGAAGATATGCTACAGAATGGTACTTGTATTAACAAGGTAATGATTGAAAAACCACATAGATTTATTACTGCTTGTACAATCGCCACTCAGATTATTCTTGGTGTTAC
>ERZ1035001.536-NODE-536-length-19514-cov-24.535074_pt1 | contig 19514 bp, 20 predicted proteins | sample MGYA00520685_ERZ1035001 | MGnify/ENA primary metagenome ERZ1035001 (study PRJEB33766, sample SAMN09781749) | gut metagenome | biome: gut microbiome | host: Homo sapiens | place: Madagascar | study: EMG produced TPA metagenomics assembly of the PRJNA485056 data... | reverse complement strand
GGCGTGAGGGGTGGGGTGGGTGTAGAAAGAGAAAAGGGCGCGTGACGAATGGGAAGAGGGTGATTTGGTGGCGCGGAAGAAGAAAAACGAGTATCTGGAGCGGGATGCCTGCAAAAAGCTGAAGCAGGACATGCTGGACGACCTGGAGGTCCGCGGACTGGTGGGAACCCAGTATACGGACAAGGTAGAGGAGTACATCAACCTGTGGAGCTGGCTGCAGATGCTCAACGATGATGTGGTGAACCGCGGTGTTTATGTGAAATACCAAAACGGCGCGAACCAGATGGGCACCACCGAGAATAAAAGCCTGACCATTGCCACGCGCGTGTCCGCCCAGATGCTGAACATCTGGACGGCGCTGGGATTCCGGGAGCAGGCGAACAGTGCCAAGCCGCAGAATGGCGGTGAGGATGATGAGCTGTAGAATGCCCCCAGAGGTACTGGCCTATGTGGAGAGCTGCGAGACAGACAAGCCCTTCCGTGTGGGAGCCGAGCAGAAAGCGCTGGCCGCCTATGTGCGGCGGGTGTTTGAAAACGAGAATATTTACGTTGACGAGGCCCAGGCGGCGAAATACCTGGGCCTCGTCAAATATTTCCCCTACGGCGATTTGCTGCCGTGGGAAAAGTTTTTATTGGTCCTGTGGAACTGCACCTACCGGGCCGATGGAACGCCGCGGTGGAAAACCGTTTTCTGCTTTGTGGGACGCGGTGCGGGCAAGGATGGCTACATTGCCTTTGATTCCGCATGCTCGCTGTCGCCCTACAACCCGGTGGGGCACTACAATGTGGACGTATGCGCCAACAACGAGGACCAGGCCACGCAGCCGAGCCGCGATTTGGTGGAGGTTCTGGAATCCACAAAATGGGCCACAAAGCTGAACCGCCACTATTACCACACTAAAGAGATCATCCAGGGGCGGAAGAACAAGGGCGTGATGAAAGGGCGGACCAACAACCCCAAGGGCCGCGATGGTATGCGCAGCGGCAAAATCATCTTCAACGAGGTGCACGCTTATGAGAACTACGACAACATCAAGGTGTTTACGACTGGACTGGGCAAGGTCGCCCAGCCGCGGTGCGGCATCTTCAGCTCCAATGGTGACGTAAGCGATGGGCCGTTTGATGACTATCTGGCCCGCGGTCTTCGCATTTTGTACGACGGCGAGGCAGACAACGGCTTTTTGCCGTTTATCTGCCGGCTGACGGAGAAGAGCCAAATCCACGACCCCGAGAACTGGACGATGGCGAACCCGTCGCTGCATTACTTCCCGAATTTGCAGCAGGAGATCGCGGATGAGTACAAGGACTGGTGCGAGCACCCCGAGCAGAATGGCGACTTCCCCACGAAGCGGATGGGCCTGCGCGAGGGCGTAAAGGAAGTGAGCGTCACCAGCTACGAGAAGATCAAGGCGACGAATAAGCCGCTGCCGGAGCTGCGCGGCTGGAGCTGCACGGTGGGCATCGACTACGCCGAGCTGAACGACTGGGCGGCGGTGAACCTGCATTTCCGCCGCGGGGCGATGCGGTACGACATCAACCACGCCTGGCTTTGCCGCGAGAGCAAGACACTGACGCGGGTGAAGGCCCCGTGGCAGGCATGGGCCGCGCGCGGGCTGGTGACGGTGGTGGAGGACGTGAGCATCCACCCCGATCTGCTGGCCGCCTACATCCGGGAGGCTGCGCAGAAGTACAGCATCCGCAAGCTGGCTATGGACCATTACCGGTGGACTATGATGAGCGAGGCGCTGCGCAGGATCGGCTTTGACGCCAACGACAAGGAGCGCGTAAAGTTGGTGCGTCCCAGCGACATTATGAGCATTGAGCCGGTGATCCAGGAATGCTTTGATCGCGAGCTATTCTGCTGGGACGATAACCCCTGCCTGCGGTGGGCCGTGAACAATACCAAGCGGGTGCGCAGCAGCCGGAAGCTTGGCGTGGACACCGGCAACTTTATTTACGCGAAGATCGAGGCCAAGAGCCGGAAGACCGACCCGTGGATGGCGCTGGTCGCCAGCATGGTGGTGGAGCCGGAGCTTGGGACCGGGGAGACGGCGCAGCCGCCGCCCATCGGGGCCATCGCGTGGTGAGAGGAAGGATAGAATGGGCTTAAAATTCTGGGATGCCTTTATGAGCCGGAAGGCCAAGGGCGGCGGGGACGACATTGTGATGAAGGAGCTGTACGCCGCGGCGGAGGAGTACCGCATCCGTGAGCTGTGCTGGTCGATCTGCGTGAACATGATCGCCAATGCGGTGGGGCGGTGCGAGATACGCACCTTCCGGGACGGGGCAGAGTTCAAGGGCCGGGAGTACTGGCTGTGGAACTTTGAGCCGAACACGAACCAGAACTCCACGGCCTTTCTGCACAAACTGGTTGCCAAGCTGTACGAGGACAACGAGGTGCTTATCATCAGTACCCGGCGCCGGGACGGCGGGGAGGGGCTGGTGGTGGCAGACCAGTGGATGCTGCCCGAAAACTACCCCAGCAAACAGAACGAGTACCGGGGCGTTGTGGCCGGGAATGTGAGCTACGACAAAACCTTCCGCGAGAACGACGTGATGCACCTGAAGCTGAACAACAGCAGCATCCGCCCGGTGCTGGAGGGGATGTACAAATCCTATGTTCGACTGGTAAACGCTGCTATTAAGAATTACGAGTGGAACAAGGGCCAGCACTGGAAGGTGACGGTGGCCGACATGGCCCGCGGCCAGGATGGCTGGGCCAAGAGCTTTCAGGAAATGATGCAGGAACAGGTAAAACCGTTTTTTGACTCGAACGGTGCGATTTTGCCGGAGTTCAGCGGCTATAAATACGAGCGCATGGAGGATACGAGCGACGACAGCCGCGACATTTGGGCGCTTGTGGAGGATATTTTCAACTTTACCGCGCGGGGCTTTTTGATCCCCGCTGTTTTGGTGAACGGGCAGATCGAGGGGACCGCGGATGCAAACAAGCGCTTCCTGACAAACTGCATCGACCCGTTATGCGATCAGCTGCAGGAGGAGGGGACACGAAAGCGGTACGGCTTTGCCCAGTGGCAGGCCGGGAACTACATGATGGTCGACTCCTCCAGCATTATCCACTTTGATATATTCGAGAATGCGGCCAACGTGGAGAAGCTGGTCGGCAGCGGCGCGTACAGCATCAACGATGTGCGCCGCGCCGCGAACCAGGCCGCGATCACGGAACCCTGGGCGGACGAGCACTACATGACGCTGAATATTGCGACCATGGACGAGGCTGCCCGCCAGCTGGACCAGAAAGGGGGAGAGGAAACTTGAAGAAAAACATGTGGGAATTTAAGCAGAGCGCGGACCCGGCTGTAGCTGAGCTGTATATCTACGGCGATGTGGAGAGCGACAGCACCGACTGGTGGACGGGCGAGGTCAAGCGCAGCGAGACCAGCGCGAACGCCTTTAGAGCGGCGCTGGAAAAAATCCCGGAGCTTGCGCAGATCAACATCTACATCAACAGCTACGGCGGCAGCGTGTTTGAGGGCACGGCCATCTACAACCAGCTGCGCCGCTGCCCGGCGCACAAGACCGTCTATGTGGACGGATTTGCATGTTCGGTTGCCTCGGTCATCGCGATGGCCGGGGACGAGGTGGTGATGCCCAAGAACACGCTGATGATGATCCACAACATGTGGTGGGGCGCAGTCGGGAATGCTTCCGAGCTGCGCAAGTCGGCGGACGACCTGGACACCATCAACGCGGCAGGCCGCAGGGCTTACCTGACGAAGGCCGGGAAGAAGCTGACCGAGGAGAAGCTGACCGAGTTGATGGACGCCGAAACCTGGCTGACTGCCGAGCAGTGCATTGCGCTGGGGCTGGCGGACCGCTACGCCGATGCCGACGCCGACATGAGCGGCGCGGCAGAGCTTTTGAAGAAGGCCAACCTGGACGCGGAGCAGCGGCTGACCATGCAGAAAAGCCTGGCCGCCCAGCTGCGCAGCCTGATGCGCCCGGCAGCGGACCCTGTGCCGCCGCCGAAGAAACCAAAGCCCGCGGGCATCATGCAGATGCTGGCGGGGACACAGTAAACGTTGAAAGGAGATACCATGAGAAGCAACGACATTAAAACGCGCGATGAGATCCGCGCCAGAATGCAGCAGGCCCTGCGCGGCAATGATACAGAGGGCTTTTACGCCGCCTTTGATGAAATGCTGGGCGACATTGAGCAGAGCCTGCGCCAGGAGTACGCCGACCAGCTGGAGGATGTACGTCAGGAGATGGATGGCCGTATTCTGGCGGCCCGCGGCGTGCGCCAGCTGACCAGCGCCGAGCGCGAGTACTACCAGAAGTTTGCCGCAGCGGCCCGGAGCGACAACCCCCAGCAGGCGGTGGCAAACCTTGATGTGGCGCTGCCGGAGACCGTCATCAACTCCGTTTTTGACGACATGCGCGCCAACCACCCGCTGCTGAGTAAAATCAACTTTATGCCCAGCGGCGGCGCGGTGAAGATTTTGGTGAACACCAACGGCGTGGAGAGCGCCGTCTGGGGCAAGCTGACGGATGAGATCGTCAAGAAGGCCACCGCGGGTCTGAAGGAGATCGACACGGTGCTGTACAAGCTGAGCGCCTTCCTGCCGGTGGCCAAGGCCATGCTGGACCTGGGTCCCGACTGGCTGGACCGCTTTGTGCGCGAGACGCTGTACGAGTACCTGTCCAACGGCCTTGAGGTGGGCATTGTGACCGGTGAGGGCAAGGACCAGCCCATTGGTATGATGCGCAAGGTGGGCGACGATGTGACCGTGACCGGCGGCAGATACCCGAAGAAGGACGCCATCACGCTGAACGATTTGTCCCCCGCGACGGTGGGCAACTTGATCAGTCTGATGGCGGTAACGCCCAATGGCCGACCCCGCACGGTGAGCGACGTGATCTTTCTGGTAAACCCGCAGGACTACTACCAGAAGGTGATGCCCGCCACGACGGTGCAGGCCCCGGACGGCACCTACCGCAACGATGTGCTGCCCTACCCGATGACGGTGATCCAGAGCCCGGCGCTGAAGCGCGGCGAGGCGCTGATGGGCATTGCCGGACGCTACAAGGCATTTGCGGGCCTGGCCAAAGACGGACGCATCGAGTACAGCGACGACTACCACTTCCTGGAGGATGAGCGCGTCTACCTGATCAAGACATATGCCAACGGCATGCCGCTGGACAACAACGCCTTCCTGCTGCTGAACATTGGCGGCCTGCGCCCGGCGGTGTGGAAGGTGGAGACCGCTGACGCCCCGACGCCCGGCACCAACGCTGCGCTGAACAGCCTGAGCCTGGGCAGCGTAAGCCTGTCCCCCGCGTTCAGCGCGGCGACGGTGACCTACACCGCGGCTACGACCAATGCGACGAATACGATCACGGCGGTGCCCGCTGATGCGGCGGCCAGCGTGAAGGTCGAGGTTGGCGGCAAGGAGATCGACAACGGCAGCGCCGCGACCTGGGCGAGCGGTGCGAACACGGTGAAGGTGACGGTGACGGCTGAGGACGGCACGACCACCAAGACCTACACCGTGACCGTGACGAAGAGCTGATGACCCGCGACAAGGTGCCCGCGGGGCTTTTGGACGACGTGAAGAACCAGCTGGACATCACCTGGGACGATGAAGCGACGGACAAGAAGCTGTGCGGGCTGATCGCCGCCGGTGCGGACTATCTGGACGGCAGGCTGGGCACGCGGGCGGACTACACCGCCGACGGCGCACCCCGCACCCTGCTGATGGAGTATGTGCGCTATGCCCGTGACAGCGCGCTGGATGTGTTTGAGGCAAACTATCTCTCCCTGATTTTGGGTGCGCAGCACGAAAGGGCGGTGAACCGGTTTGAGAAAAACACCGTTTACGCGGCAGAATAATGCCGTGATCACCCAGCCGTTTGCGGATGGCATTGTGACGATCTACGCCGTGGCCGACACGGCAGAGCCGGGCCGGACGCCCGTGGAGAAGCTAACCGAGAAGGGGCGGCTGCGCTACGATGAGCAGCGCCTCGGCCTGCAGCGATACTATCAGGGGCGGCAGAACCAGGTGCAGATCGAACGGGTGGTGCGGGTGCCGCGGGGGCTGGACATCAACAGCCAGGACGTGGCCGAGACCGAGGACGGGCGGCGCTACCGCATCGACCTGGTGCAGTCCACGCAGGGCGTCTACCCGCCGTGCCTGGACCTGACGCTGGCCAAGATCGAAAGGGTGCGTGGAAAATGAGCTGGAGCGACGCGATCATAGCCGTACATACGAGCGTCACCGACCAGGTGAGCCACGCCGCGAGGCTGAAAAGCGAGCGGTATTTCGTCTGGCAGGAGGACGGCGGCAACGACGACGGCAGCGAGAACCGCCACAGCGAGCGGGCCGTGACCGGCACGACGGACCTTTTCACGCCGCTGGAGTTCGACCCATGGGCGCGGGCCTTTGAGGCGGCGCTGGACGCGGCACCCAGTGTGGGGGCGTGGTACAAAAACAGCGTGCAGTACGAGGAGGAGACCGGGCTGACCCACCATGAGTGGGTGTGGGAGGTGTACGACGATGGCAACGTTCAAGACGCAGGGGCTTGACAAGTACGTGGCCCAGCTGGAACGGCTTGGGAAGAAAACCGACACCGTGATCAGCGAGGCCGTGTACGAGATGGCCAAGGTGGTGGCGGATGAGGTGAAGGCTAATCTAATTGCTCTGCCCAGCGTGCCGGACACGGAGGGCTTAAAGGCGTTTGCCTCCAAGCCACAGCAGAAAATACCTATCACAAAGGCCCAGAAATGGGGACTTGTTCATTCTTTCGGTATTGCCTCTTTGCGAAACGAGGGCGGCTTTATCCATGTGAAGATAGGCTTTGACGGATACAATGAGGTCAAGACCAAAACATTCCCCAATGGCCAGCCCAACGCGCTGATTGCCCGCAGCATTGAAAGCGGCAGCAGCACGCGCGAAAAAACACCCTTCCTGCGCCCCGCCTTGGCGGCGGCTCGAAAGCAAGCTATTGAGGCTGCGCGGGTAAAATTTGACGAAGCGATTCACGATACATTTGAGTAATACGGGCGTGTCCAGAGTGGACACGCGGCGCGATGGCCCGGCAGAAATGCCGGGCCATTTTTGGAAAGGAGAAACAAATGGCAACTGTTGGTTTGAGCCGCGTTTATGTGGCAAAGTACGATGCGAACGGAGGCAACCCCACTTACAGCGGCGGCACGCTGCTGGCAAAGGCCGTGGAGATGAACGTGGAGCTGGAGAGCGCCGATGACAACAACGACTACGCCGACAACGAGATCAGCGAGAGCGACACCACGTTTGGCGGCGGTACGCTGACGTTGACAACGGACGACCTGCTGCAGGAGGGCAGCGCCCTGATCCTGGGCATCACGCCCGCCGCGGTAACCGGGCTGACGCCGGAGGCGAAGGAGCTGATCTACGACGACGACATGGTCCCGCCTTATCTGGGCTACGGCTCCATCATCAAGAAAATCAAGAACGGCGCAGTCAAGTGGCGCGCTGTGATATTGCCGAAAATCAAGTTCAGCGTGCCGAGCGATGCGGCGACGACTCAGGGAGAGACCATTGAGTGGCAGCACCCCGAGCTGACGGCCACGATCTACCGCGATGACAGCGCCAAGCACCGCTGGAAGCGGGAGGCGACCTTTGACAGCGAGGCGGGGGCCGAGAGCTACATCAAGAAGCTGCTGAACATTGAGGGGGAATAAACTGTGCGCAGAATAACAACATTTAACTTCTGCGGCCAGGAGCGCACCGTGGCATTTACGGTGGCCGCCGCCGAAAAGCTGGATGAAAAGGCCGGCAGTTTGGAACGGCTGGGAGAATGGCTGGCGGGTGACGGCGGCCAGATGGCCGCGCTGGGCCGGTGTGTGGAGATCGTGCAGCTGCTGATGGCTGAGGGAGAGAACTACGAACGGCTGCAGGCCCGCTACAGCGGCCAGGAGCGCAAGGACCTTGCCGTGCCGACGGCGGAGGAGTTGAAGAGCCTGTACACCGTGCAGGACTTGGCTACGCTGAAGGATGTGATCTTTGGCGCGATCTCTGCCGGGCAGCAGCAGGAGGTGGAGAGCAAGGCCGTGGAGGCCACGGGAAAAAACGAAAGCGCCACATCGTAAGGCCCGGCACGGCGTGGCTGAAGTTTTTTGGGATGCGCGCCGGCTTGAGCAAGGCGGAGATGCTGCATACGCCCATCGGCGAGATTCTGGATTATGTGGCATGTGAGGCCATCTTCAACGGCGCGGACCAGAAAACCGAGGCGGATGACGATCCGTTCCCGGACTGGGCGTAAAAAGAGGAGGTGAGGAGCTTGGCCGAGAATATCGGGCCCAAAATCGGCATTGAGGGCGAGGCCGCTTTTAAACAGAGCCTGAAAAACATTGTGCAGCAGACAAAGGCGCTGGACGCGGAATTTAAGATGGTGACTTCCACCTTCGGCAAAAATTCCGACGCGCAGGCTAAGCTGAAGGCACAGGCCGAGGTGCTGGGGCGGCAGCTGGCGAACCAGAAAAACCGGGTGACCCTGCTTGAAACGGCCTATGAAAACAGCAAGAAAAAGCTGGACGATCTAAGCGCGGCGCTGAACAAGGCCACCAATGAGCACGGAAAGAACTCCACCGAGGCGCAGGCCGCGAATGCCGCCTACCAGCGGCAGATCGGCGTGGTGGCGAAGGCTAAGACCGAATGGATGAATGCTGCGACGGCGGCCAACAAGATGGCTGACCAGCTGGCCGACACCGAGGACGCGCTGAGCAAGGCGGGCCAAGAGACCCAGAGCACCGAGGAGGAGACCAAAAAGCTGGGGGCCGCCATGGAGGACACCGGCCAGAAGAGCAGCGTTTTTGGCGACATGCTGAAGGCAAATCTGCTGGGTGATGCCATCAAGGCGGCCATCGGCAAAACGGTGGATATGATAAAGGAGCTTGGCAGCGCCTTTGTGAGTTTGACCAAAAGCAGTCTGGAGGGCTATGGCAACTACGAGCAGCTTGTGGGCGGCGTGAAAACGCTGTTTGGCACTGAGGCGGGCAGCGTGGAGGAATACGCCCAGAGCGTAGACCAGAGCGTGGCCGAGGTGACCGACAAGTACAACAGCCTGCTGCGCAGTCAGGAAACCGTGCTGAAAAATGCACGGGACAGCTGGAAGACCACGGGCCTGTCCGCCAATGCCTACATGGAGACCGTGACGAGCTTTGCGGCAAGCCTTGTGTCCTCGCTGGGCGGGGACACCGAGAAGGCCGCACAGTACGCCGACATGGCCCTTGTGGACATGAGCGACAACGCGAACAAGTTTGGCACGGACATGACAAGCCTCCAGTATGCCTACCAAGGATTCGCAAAGCAGAACTATACCATGCTGGACAACTTAAAGCTTGGCTACGGCGGCACAAAGACAGAGATGGAGCGGCTGGTGGCAGACGCGGCAGCGCTGACGGATGTGCAGGACAGGCTGGGCGTTACGGTGGACGCCAACAGCCTGAGCTTTGAAAATATTGTGGCGGCGATCCACGTGGTGCAGGACAACATGGGCATCATGGGGACGACGGCACGGGAGGCCGAGAGCACGATCCAGGGCAGTGTGAACGGCATGAAGGCAGCCTGGGAGAATTTTTTGACCGGCATGGCCGACCCGGAGCAGGACTTTGACGCGCTGGTGCAGAACCTGGTGCAGAGCATTCAGACAGCGGCGAGCAACATCGTACCGCGGCTGCAGGAGATCATCCCAACGCTGATCGAGGGGCTGGGAAAGCTGGTGGACCAGCTGAGCCCCTATGTAAGCGAAACCATTGAAGAGCTGGCCCCGACCATCAAGGAGGCGCTGTTGGCGCTGGTCGACACGCTGCAGGGCGTTTTTGCCGAGGCAGCACCGCAAATCGGCGAGGCGGCCAGAGTGCTGGGCGACGCCGCTATTGAGGGGATCACCGCGGCACTGGATGAGCTGCTGGCCCCGGTGCAGGAGAAGATCAACGCGATCCTGCCGATGATTGCTGCCATTGGCGCGGCCTTTGCGGCGTGGAATATCGTGAGCATCATTGCCGGGGTGGTATCCTCTCTGGGGGGACTGTCCGGCGCGATCACTGCGGTGTTTGCGGTGCTGGCCGCAAATCCGATCGGCATTGTTGTGGCGGCCATCGCGGCGCTGGTGGCCGCGATCATGACGGCGTGGAATACCAACGATGCATGGCGCGAGAGCACGATTGAAGTGTGGGGCGTCATCAAAGAAACGGTAGCGGGAACCATTAATGCGCTTGTGGAGCTGATCACAGCATTTGGAAAAAGCGCTTGGGAGGGCATGAAAAAAGCCGGAAAGGCCATGAAAGACGGACTGATGGACGCGCTGACGTTCATGGCGGAACTGCCCGGAAAATTTTTAAAGTGGGGCTCTGACATGATCCAGGGCCTTATCGATGGCATCCGGGGCATGCTGGGAAACCTGAAGGAGGTCGTCACGGACGTGGCCGGGGCAATCAAATCGTTTTTGCATTTCTCCCGCCCGGATGTGGGGCCGCTGCGGAACTATGAACAGTGGATGCCGGATTTCATGGCCGGATTGGCCAACGGTATCGACGCCAACAGCTGGCGGGTAGAGGATGCCATCACCCGCCTGACCGGCAGGATGGGCGTGCAGCTGACGGCGGCCCAGACCGGCGGGGCCATCGTGAACCAAACGATAAACTTTGGTTACGAGGTGCAAGCCCCGGATGTGGTGGCGCGCGAGGTGCGCCGCATAACAACCAGCGGATTGGCAGGTGCTTAATATGGCTTATCCATCACAGGTGCGCGTTGAGCGCAGCGACGGCCAGAGCTTTTTGTTCGGCGGGCAGGACTGGAGCCTGTACGGCCTGACGGGCCTGGATGCGGCGGACTATGCCGTATTTACCGAGGATCGCGGCAGCGGCGACGGCGGCATTATCACAGGCCGCCGCGTGGCGGCCCGGACCATTGAAATCAAGGGGCGCAACCGGAACACGCCTGATAATGCCGCGAACCGCGCCGCGGCGCTGGCCTTTTTTAACCCAAAGCTGGATTACAAAATCTATATCACATATCTGGGCCGCACGCGGTGGATCGCGGGCGTTGTGGAGAAGGCCAGCTGCCCGTTCCGCAATGTCTACGCCCTGCAGCTGCTTACGGTGAGCTTTTTATGCGTGGAACCCTACCTTTTGAGCGTGGATGACTTTGGCCGCGACATTGCGGCGGACGAGCCGCGCTGGGGCTGGCCGTACATGGATAATCTTACCTACAAAACTATCGTGAGTAAATTTGCCTACTCGGGCAGCGTGCATATCGACTACGACGGCGACGCCGAGGCCGACCTGCGGATGACGCTGTCCGCGGCGGGCAAGGTGGTGAACCCCAAGATCGTGAAGGGGGACAGCTTTGTGCGCGTCCTCCACACGATGAAGGAAGGGGATGTCATCGAGATCGTCACGTCGCCGACGCCGATGGTGAAGTTGAACGGGGACAACATTCTGAATCAGGTGGACCGTCTGAGCCGCTTTGCGCCCCTGAAAGTTCAGCCGGGCGGCAACGACTACAGTTACGAGGCCGACTACGGCGACAATGTGCTGCATGTGGTGCTGCACTACTACAATCATTATTTGGGGGTGTGAGCTATGGAGCTGCTGGCGCTGGATGCCGATTTTGAGCCGGTGGGCTACCTGCCCTACATCAATCTGCAGTGGACGCGGGAGTACTACACGGCGGGCCAGTACAGCGTGCAGGTGGCGGCGGGGGACTACGACCCGCGCATGGCCTACCTGTACACGCCGGAGCGCCCGGAGATGGGTATTATCCATAAGGTGGAGCGAACCGAGAACATCAAGGGGCGCTTCATCCAGATAAGCGGCTACTTTTTGGAGCGGTTATTGTGGGATAAAATCCTCTGGCCGACATACTACGCCAGCGGCGGCACGATCCCGGAGGCGGTGACGGCGATGATCCAGCAGTACAAGGGGGACATACCGCTGCTGGAGGTGCTGGACGCCCCGGCTGTGTCCACCTTGGACACAGCGGTGTGGCAGGAGACCGGCGGCGAGCTGGGGGATGTGGCCTACAAGCAGCTGCAGACAGTGGCCTGCAGCCTGCGGTGCCGCTACGACTACAACGCGAATAAAATTTATTGCGGCGTATGGCAGGGCACGGACCGCACCCAGAGCCAGACGGCCAACCCGTTTGTGACGTTTGCGGACAGCTTTGGAAATCTGATCTCTGCCGAGGCTAGCCGGGACAAAAGCAACTACAAGAATTATGCCATCATCGCCGGACAGGACAAGGCCGAGAACCGCATTACGGCAGTGGCTGACCTGTCCGGCGGCGGCTATAAGAAGATGCTGTACAAGGACAGCCGCGCCAGCCGGTGGGATGAAAACGAGCAGAGCCGTGAGGACTACATTGCCGGACTGCAGCAGGAGGGCTATGAGGCCCTGTTGGACTACCAGATCATCAACAACGTGGATGTGAAGGCCAGCGCGGGCGGCTACAAGTATCTGGAGGACTGGGATCTGGGCGACAAGGTGGATGTGATTGTGGAAGACATCGGCCTGGCGCTGGAGGCGCGCATCGTGACGGTGCGGGAAGTTTTTAAACAAAATAATCACACGATCAGCATCGAAATGGGCGACAAAAAGCTGACGATGCTGGACAAAGCGAGGCTGATACACTGATGATTTTTTATCCATTTACGAGCCGCGTTACCTACGACGCGCAGAGCTTGCCAATTTACGACAGGGCCGTAGATTCGGCTTTTCTGCGCCGATTCTATAAGGCGTACTGGGACGACGGCGTGTTTTACAAGCCGTCCACGAGCTTTGCCGTGACGGCCACCGGCACGGGAATGAACGTGCAGGTGCATCCCGGCATGGCGCAGGTGCAGGGGGCCTTCTGCCTGGAGGATACCGTGCAGACGCTGCCCATTGCCGCGGCGGACGCCAGCCTGAACCGCATCGACAGCGTAGTGCTGCGGCTGGACCTGTCGCTGGACAAGCGCGACATTTCGCTGGCCGTGGTAAGCGGTGTGGCAGCGGTGAGCCCGGTGGCCCCGGCGCTGACGCGCAACAATACCACCTGGGAACTGGGCATTGCCAACGTGCTGGTGAGCGCGGGGGCGGGTGTGATCACCCAGCGGGATGTGGAGGACACCCGGCTGGATGATACCCGCTGCGGCGCGGTGGCCCAGACCGTGGGGGAGCTGGACACAAGCGGATTCTTTGCCCAACTGACGGCAATGATCGCACGGCTGCGGGAGGAGATCGGTGACGTGGAGACCGGCACCGCCGCCATGCTGCGCAGCGTCTACGACCCCGGCGATGACGGGGTGAATATCTGCGTGCAGGAATATGCGTGCAGCAAGAGCGGCAGCGTGTATGCGCTGACGGGCGAGGGCGCAGTTGGACGGTTTAAGGTTCCGGCGGCATGGAGTGCGGGCGATACATGGACGGTAAACGGCAAGGCTGTACCGGCCTACTGCGGCGCGGATGCTGCGGACGGAGACAGCGTGGTGGCCGGGCGGTGGGTGTTGTTTACCTTTGACGGGAGCCGGCTGGATTTTAACGGCGGCGGTGGTTTATCCAATGCGAAGCTGGCACAGGCCACCGCCGCAGATACCGATGTGCTGACCGGAAAGAAATACTACGCAGGAGGCAAAACCATCAAGGAAGGGAAAATGCCAAACCGAGGCAGCTGGGGCACAACGATTGCGCCGGGCGGTGCGGTGACGGTCCCCATCGGCTACCATAACGGAAACGGACAGGTAGCCGCCAGAGCCGCCAGACTCAGAAGAAAGGTCTTGGGGGATTTTAGCACAAACCGATACGAAGGCCCCTTTAGCGCGACTTTTAGCGTAAAGGATTTGCCCGGATGGCAAAGCTTTACTGCGGACAATTTTGCATTTAGCTCCGCATCTGTTAACGCAAACGCGCAGGATCAAAACACAGGGTTTTCGTATGCGCTGTCTTACAATCCGAATTCTGGGATCGTGACGGTCACGAACAACTACAGCTATTCAGGTACTCCGTACTTTGAGACCTCTGGAACGGTAACCTGTGTCTGCTATTATGCCGAATAAAGTAGAGACGAAACCATGGCAGAAACTCTTATTCATGAAAGCAGCCTTGCCGGGTACAAAGCTGCTTCCACGGGCGTCATGCTGGATTTAGGCACACTGTATGAGAAATGAAACCATGAGAGAGCCAATCGTAATCAACGCCGAGAAACTGTTGTGCTGTTAAGGAGATAGAACATGGTACATACTTTGAGACTTGACAACTACTACCCCAGCCCGCGGAAGCTGGTGCTGGGGACTAATTCCAGCTTTGGCACGGAGAGTATTAAGATTGAGCGCGGGGCCGGGTGGGACGGGCTGAATCTAACCGCAACGTGGCACATCCCCGGGCGGGAAGAGCCGCTGCGTGTGGCCCTGCTGGATGGGGATGCCATGGACGTTCCGCCCGAGGTGACGAAGGAGGCCAAGGATGGCGTGCTTGTGCTGGCAGGGCTGGCATCCGGCGTACAGCGGGCGAGTTGTAACGTGGAGTATCTTATCCTTGAGCAAGCGGGCGTATACGGCGGCGCGGATGCAGAGCCGACGCCCGAGCTGGCGGCGCAGGTGCTGGAAGCTGCCTTGCAGGCCAAGGCGGACGCAGAGGCGGCAGCGGAGGATGCGGCGGCTGCTAAAGCCAACGCGAACAAGGCCCAGGCCGATGCCGAAAAGGCACAGCAGGCGGCGGATAAAGCTGCGGAGGATGCTGCCAAGGCCGGGCCGTATGCAGAGGCCGCGTGGGCTGCTCAAAAAGCGGCAGAGTTGGCCCGGAATGGAGCGATTGCCGCGCAGCAGGCGGCGGAAAATGCGGCTGCTGCCGCGGCGGCCAGTAAGAGCGCAGCGGATACGCTGGCGGCGGAGGCTGCGCGGGCTGCCCAGGCGGCAGAGAATTCCAAGGCAGCGGCCAACAATGCGGCCGGCCTCGCCGGAGAGAATGTCACGGCGGCACAGCAGGCAGCGGCCACGGCCATAGCTGCCGCCAATGATGCAGGCCAGATCGCCAGCGACGCAGCGGCAAGCAAGGCAGCTGCCGAGGCCGAGGCCAAGACTGCCCAGAACGCCAAGACTGCTGCGGCGGCTGCCAAGGAGGAGGCCGTAAAGGCGCAGGTGGCGGCGCAAACGGCGTCCAAGAGTGCGCAAGATGCCCAGGCGGCTTCCGAGAAGGTCCGGGACGATGCCAAGGCCGCTCAGAAGGGCGCGGAGGCTGCCCGGGATGCAGCTGCAAACAGTGCCGCCGCTGCTAAAGACAGTAAAGATGCAGCGGCAAAGAGCGCGGCAGATGCAGACAGCACTGCCAACAGCATCAATGAGTCCATGACGCAGATTGCCGCGAACAAAGAAGCGGTTAGTCAGCTAAAGGAAGATTTATATGATGTCAGTAAAAATCTTATCAATAATAAAGCGATGGTTGATGGATACTATACTACTACAACCACAGAACCTACTATAAAAGAAAATGCTGGATTAAAATGTATTTTGGTTAAAATTAAGGGAAATACAGTTTATACATTATCTAGTGTTTCATATTCATCGGTATTTTATGATGCAAACAAACAGAAAATTTCTGCATTAGAAAAATCAAATTCAGCCTTTACATTTACCTCGCCATCTAATGCTAAATATATATCTATATCTGCCTATAATGAATACGCAAAAACTGTAATGCTTGTGGAAGGCAATACATTACCAGTTGAATTTGAAAATTATAAGTATGAAAACGCAATGACAATCGCTAAAAAAGCGCTAGAACTCACGAAATCAATCGATTACAAGGTTTATCATGTCGGAGTTGGGCAGGAATATACTAATTTTACTAATTTAATTAAGAAACTTGATGGGGACGCGACTAAAAAAATAATTTATATACACCCAGGGATTTATGACATTTTTGCTGAATATGGTGGAAGTAGTTTTGCCAAATCAATTGCTGATACCGATTGGCGAAAATGGTGTGCAGTAGTTCCACCAAACACAAGGGTAATTGGTTTGGGTCGAGTTGTCTTTAATTTTTTGCCATCGAGAGATGAGTGCACGGCAAATAGTATATCTGTATTATCGCCAATAAATACAAGCGGAAGTTGCACCATTGAAAATATTACAATTAACTGTAAAAATTGCAGATGTGGAATACATGACGAAACAAGTGGATTAAGCGAATTTTATTTTGCAGAAAAAATGTTTAAAAATGTAAGGGTGTACCGTACTGCTAACGATGCTGGACTTTCATCCCCTTATGGGCACGCGTATGCAAGTGGATTTGATGTTGGTGTAAATGTATCTTTCGAAAACTGTATTTTCGAATCACCATCATTAGCATGGTCTGTCCATGACAGAGTGGTGAAAAACATTATAAATAATGGTGGGATTTTCAACTTAAAACACTCTATTTTTAAAGGAGATAGCTATGCAGGTGTACAGTTTTTAAACAACAACACTGACCCGTCAGAAACAATAGTTAATATTATAGATTGCGATGTAAATAAACTTAGGGTGGAAAAAGTAAGCAAATCTTCAGCACAAAAAAATGGATATAATATTACAAGTAGATTATGCAAAAATATTCCAGTAATCACAGATTTTGATGATGACAACGATTACCCATACAAAGCATTTAATGTTATTAGTTAACTAAAGAGGGCTTTAGCTGACCAACAAACAGAAAGGACAACAAATCATGAGACTTTTAAACGGCGAAGTGCTGCTGCGCTGGCCTCTGGCCCAGCACATCATCACGCAGGGGTGGTACTACAACGATGGCAGCTTGCATCAGGCCATCGACCTGCGCACCCAGATCGGCAATACCAGTACGCAGCCGGTCTACGCTGCCGAGGACGGCACTGTGGATCAGGTGCAGGACTGGGACGGCCACACCCGGACGGGCATGCAGAGCTATGGCAACATGGTGCGCATTAGGCACGCGCCCTACAAGGGCGGTGCGCTGCAGACGCGGTACGCGCATCTGAGCGGCTATTGCGTCAAATACGGCCAGCAGGTCAAAGAGGGCGACCTCATCGGCTACAGCGGCACTACCGGCAATGTGTTTGGGGCGCATTTGCACTTTGAAGTGATCCTGAACGGAAAACGCACCAACCCGCTTGTGTGGCTGGACAGCGATTTTACCACGGCAAGCGGGCAAGTGTTTACATACCGCGCCGGGGAACATGCTGTGGAAAAGCCTGCGGACTCTGCACAGCCCAGCGGCGAGGAAGTGCTGATTGATGTGTCCCACCATCAGGGCACCATCGACTGGGCAAAGGTTCCCTACCGCGCCATTGTTCGCATCGGCTACCGTGGTTATGGCAGCGGAAAGCTGATGAAGGACGAACAGTACGATGCCAACCTTGCGGGGGCGAAAACAAGCGGAAAGCTGCTCGGATTTTACTTCTTCTCGCAAGCCATCACGGTGGATGAGGCCCGGGAGGAGGCAGACTTCTGCGCAAGCCTTGCACCGACAGGCTACCCCTTGTTCTTCGACAGCGAATGGGGACACACAACCAAGACCGGCGTCCACGATGGCCGCGCAGACAGCCTGACAAAAGACCAGCGCACGGCAATCGCAATGGCGTTCTGTGAGAGAGCCAAAGCGCACGGATTCACGGCGGGCATTTACACCTTCACAGCATTCGCAAGCGCGAACATTGACTACATCTATTTGTGTGAAGATTACATTGGATGGTTGGCCGACACGCGCACGAACTACAACAAAACACTGCCGCGCTACATCCACCAGTACAGCCAGACCGGCAAGGGCGGCGTGCCGGGCATCACAGAGGTGGTTGATTTGAATCATTTGGTCAAGGCCCTGCCCGCAGCGGACAAGCCTGCAAACAAGCTGCAGGTCATCACGGTAGGGCCGGTATCGCAGGGAGACGCAGACGCGATCTACCTGCTGTGCAAGGAACGCGGCCTGACGGATGCCGGGCTGTATAAATCTGAATGGGCCTGACGCCCGGAACGGAAGTGAAGAATGACGGATTGGGATATCGTCAAGGACATTGTTGTGCTTGCTGGACTGATTGTCACTGTCACAACACCGCTTTTAAAACTAAATACCAGTATCACGCAATTGAAGTCGCTGCTGGACAGTGTTGTAGAGCAGGTGCAGGATAACGACAGGAGCAACAGTGCGAACCATAAACGGTTGTGGGAACACAACGAAGAGCAGGACGAACTTTTGCAAAACCATGAAACACGAATTCATGATTTAGAGAAAGGAGTTAAACTATGAACATCGACTACATGAACTACATTAAACCGGAGCTGCTGGTACTGATTCCGGCGCTGATTTTCGTTGGGTACTGCCTTAAAACCAGCACGGCTGTGGCGGACAAGCTCATCCCGGCGGTGCTGGCCGTGGTGGGCGTTGTGCTGGCCGCGCTGTACGTTTTGGCGACGTCGCCCATCGGCGGCGGGCAGGACGCGGCCATGGCGGTTTTTACCGCTATTATTCAAGGCGTGCTGTGCGCGGCGGGGGCGGTCTACGCCAACCAGTGCGTGAAGCAGAGCACGAAAGATAAATAATCCACTGCGTGCGCCGGTTTGACTTTTGTGTTGACTTGGCGACGTATAACAGAATTTGCTTTTTGCTGACCGACGACGAGCGGGCGGTGCTGGATTACAGGCGGCGCGGCCTAGGCAACGCAGAGATTGCTGCGGAAATGAACTGCAGCGAACGCACGGTCAATCGGTTGGTGCGGGCGGTCGTGGATAAAATCAGGAAGATATAAAACAGCGGTCGTGCTGGGCGTTTGCCCGGTGCGACCGCTGTTTTTTTTATTCTGCTTTTATAAAAAACACGATGCCGGAAGAGTAGTAGACCTGAAAGGAACCCTCGACCGTTTCGGCGATGGTGCTGCCGCAATCGTAGTCATAGATGTTGAATTTACCGGAAATCAACGTGAAGTATGTGAGGGGTGCGGTGTCTATCTCGCCGTCGTTATAGATGCAGAACGCGGAATCGCCGTCGCCTGCGCCGGTGGGAAGATGTAGCGTAGATATAGCGTAAATATGGCATGAATATAGCATAAATATAGCATGAATATGGCGTGAACATGGCGTAGATGTGGCGCACAAAAAAATGTGCGCTGCGTTACAATAATAATAAAAGAGAGGTGAGCACGATGCCCTACTATAACAGCCCTATGGCCTATCCGGCCATGTACGGCCAGCCCGGCGGGTACGGCCAGATGCCCTACAACCCGGGCGGCACAATGCAGCAGACCGCGCAGCGGTACGAGATTATCCACGTCAACGGCGAGCCGGGGGCGCGGGCGCTGCAAATGGCCCCTAACAGCAACGCTATTGTTATGGACGACACAGCACCCATCGTGTGGCTGTGCCAGACCGATGGGGCAGGGTACAAGACGGTGCAGCCGTTTGACATTGCCCCACACCAGACCGCCCCCGCGGTGGATGTGTCCAGTTTGGACACGCGGCTTACAAGATTGGAGGAGATCGTAAATGGCAAGCAACCCTCTGATGCAGTTCCTGCGGCCCCAGTCAAA
>ERZ1035001.534-NODE-534-length-19563-cov-6.871079_pt1 | contig 19563 bp, 16 predicted proteins | sample MGYA00520685_ERZ1035001 | MGnify/ENA primary metagenome ERZ1035001 (study PRJEB33766, sample SAMN09781749) | gut metagenome | biome: gut microbiome | host: Homo sapiens | place: Madagascar | study: EMG produced TPA metagenomics assembly of the PRJNA485056 data set... | reverse complement strand
ACAATCTAAATTGTAAATATTTATGTATTTATGTTATGAAAATAGCAAAAAAATATAATTTCTGCTTTAATATAAATATAATTAAAGTGTGAAAGGTAAGGTGTATATATGCAAGTTAATTCTGTATCGTTGGCAAATGCAAACTCTAAACCAGTATTCAAAGGTCCTCGTGAAGATTTAGAAAGCTTTGCATATATGGATGAAGAAAGTACAAGAAACCTTGCACTAGCAAGAACTTCAAAGGATGTTAAGGACAAAAAACATAAAGCAATTTCTAGAGCATTGTATTTAGCTGCTCCATTATCTGGCGGTTTGGCAGCTGCTTGTTCAGTTCCTTCAAAGGTGTTAACAAAAGTTGGGGGCGTTAATGTATCAAGAGCTACAAGAATTGCAGCTGGTGCGGCTGGTGCTTTAAGATTAGGTGCGTTATTCTTAGGAATTGATGCAATTTTTGCCCTAAAAAATAAAATTGATAATAGCAGTGAAACAATGAGAGAATTTTCTCAAAAACATCCATTGATGTCATTCTTTGGCACTGTCGCTGCTTCACTTGGTGTTTTTTATGGTTTGAAACGTGGAGTAAGTTTCCGTATTGCTTTTAAAAATATTCCTGTAAAAAATATAAGAAGTTGTTTGAAATTTAGTGAAAAATTACAAAATAGTAAAATTTTGAACAAAGCCTCAAAATGGATGGATAAAGTTCCTAGCTTCGCAAAATCTATGGCAAAATCAACATTGAGTTGGGGACCTGTATTATTCATCCTTGGTTGTTTAGTTCATGATCAAAATCATGCTAAGCGAAAAGCTATTGCATTCCAAGATAATTATAACCAAATTAAAGGGGAACAAGCAGTTATTCGTGCAGCTTTAGATGTTCATGATGAACTTGCTGCTTCTGTCGATGCTGAATAATATAAGTTCTAAAATATAATAAAGTTTAAGAAGTGTATCGAATTTCCTTTTGATACACTTTTTATTTATAATAACTTTATGAAAGTTGTAATTCTTGGAAAAGGCTTAATGCTTGCGAATATTATTTTAGGTGCGATGGATGCTGGTGCTGAAATTGTTGGTGTTTTTCGATACGAAAGCACTTGTAATTCTCGTTTTCGTATGGTGTTTGCAGATTTTTTTAAGCCCGCTCCTGAGGTTACCTTAATAAATAGCTTAAAATTAAAACAAATTAGATTTAAGTCTGCAAATGATTCACGGTTTAGAAAACTTTTGGTTTCTTGGAATGTGGATTTGATAATTGTAGGTACTTGGAAGGAAAGAATATCTAAGCAAACTTTTGTTATCCCAAAAATTGCGACGGTGAATGTTCATCCTTCTTTGTTACCACGGTATAGAGGACCTAATCCTTATTTACAGACAATTTTGCACGGGGAAAAATCGTCAGGAGTAACACTTCATTTGATGAACGAAACTTATGATTGTGGTGCAATTTTAAAACAAGAAAAAGTTGAAATTCTTGATTCTGATACTTCAAAAGAGTTACGAGAGAAGAGTGTTCGTGTTGCGAGGAATTTGGTGTGTGAATTTTTGCAAGATTTGAATAATCGTATTTTAACCCCTGTTGCTCAAGATGAACGTTATGCTTCTTATTATCCAAATATCTCTGGGAATGAAAAGATGTTGGATTTTAATTTCCAATCTTCTGTTGAAATTTCTCGAACTATTCGAGCTTTGCATCCTTTTTTACCGACGTATATTACGTATAAAGATAACTTTTTCATAGTAAATCCTTATTCATTTACCATTTTACAAGATAATTGTGATGAAAAATCTGGAACAATTATTGCAAAAAATCCTGAAAAGACTTCTTTAACAATTGTTTGTGCTGATAAAAAAGCGATAAGGTTTTCAGATTTAAAATTATATAAAGCAGAATTAAGCACTAAGAAATTTATTCAAGAAAAAGTACAAATTGTTTAACTTTTTATCATATGTTTATCAAGCATAACCATCAAAATTGAAATATCGGCAGGTTTTACTCCGCCAATTCTTGATGCTTGAGCCAAATTCTTTGGTCTAATTTTTGATAATTTTTCTTTTGTTTCTGTTGAGATGTGGTCTATCGTGTTGTAATCGATATTTTCTGGAATTTTAAATTTCTCAAGTTTCCCTGCTTGATCAACTTGTTCTTGTTGACGTTTGATATAGCCGTCATATTTTACGATTACTTCGATTTGTTCATAGACATCTTTTGGAATGTTCAATTCTTTGGTAGATTCATCTATTTCTTTTAAAATTTTATATGAAATATTAGGTCGTTTTAAAAGTTCGGATGCCCTAATTCCTCTATCCAAATGCTCTTCGTATTTTGCTAAAATTTCGTTAACTTCATGTGTAGCAGGGATTTTTAATCCTTCTAATCTAGTTTTTTCAATCTGGATAAGTTCTTGTTTTTTATTAAATCTTTCAAATTGTGCATCGTCAATTAATCCAATTTTATGGCCGATTGGAGTTAATCTTTCGTCTGCATTGTCTTGCCTTAGTAATAATCTGTATTCTGAACGTGAAGTTAACATTCTGTATGGGTCTTGAATGTCTTTTGTTACTAAATCATCAATTAGAGTTCCTGTATAAGATGAACTTCTTGATAGTTCAAGCATTTCAGAACCATTCAAATAATTAAAGGCATTGATTCCTGCAATTAAACCTTGAGCTGCTGCTTCTTCATAACCACTTGTTCCGTTAATTTGTCCACCAAAGAATAATCCTTGAATTTTTTTAGACATTAATGAATGAGTTGTTTGAACTGCTGGAACGTAATCATATTCAACAGCGTATGCTGGTTTGATAATATGAGCGTTTTCTAATCCAGGTAAGCTTCTAATCATTTTAACTTGTACATCTGCTGGTAAACTTGTTGAAAAACCTTGAATATAAATTTCATAAGTTCCAAGACCTTCTGGCTCAATAAAAATATGGTGAGAAGGATTTGAAGCAAATCTAACAATCTTATCTTCAATTGAAGGACAATATCTAGGGCCAACACCGTGGATAAGTCCTTGATACATTGGAGATTTATCAAGGTTTGAGCGAATAATTTCGTGAGTTTCTTCGGTTGTTCTTGTTAAATAACAAGGGTACGTTTTTCTAATTGGTCGATTTGGTTTGAAAGAGAAGAAACTTAACTCTTCATCTCCTGGTTGAATAGTCATTTTTGAATAATCAATAGTTCGTTTATCAATTCTTGCAGGCGTACCTGTTTTTAATTTTTTTGTTTCAATTCCAAGTTTATGTAATGAATCAGATAATCCTATTGCAGCTTTTTCTCCGAGTCTGCCTGCACTATATGAACGTAATCCAACAAAAATTCGACCTTCAAGGGATGTTCCAGTTGTTAGTACAACTGCTCTGGTTGAATATTCAATTCCAAATTCGTCAACTGCCCCGACAATTTTGCCATTCTCTACTTTAAGTTCTGTTATACAACATTGCTTTAGGTAAATATTTTCGTTGCTCTCGATTAAATTTCGCATATAACGAGAATATTCAGCCTTGTCCGATTGAGCTCGCAAAGCTCTAACTGCAGGCCCTTTAGAAGAATTTAGAACCTTCATTTGTAGATATGTCGCATCAGTAACTTCACCCATAACGCCACCCAAGGCATCAATTTCTCTAACTAATGTAGATTTTGCAGGGCCTCCTACTGCGGGGTTACAGGGTTGTAATGCAATGTTATCGAGATTAAGTGTACATAATAACACTTTCATTCCTAGTCTAGAACAAGCCATTGCTGCTTCGCAACCAGCGTGTCCAGCTCCTACAACGATTATGTCGAATTTGTTATTTAAGTAATCCATAGAAATATTATAAAGCAAACAAACCCCGATTGCCTCATTTTTAGATTTTTGCTGTTACGTTTTTAATAATTATTAGCACAACAAACTAACGCTTAAATTATTAAACGTACATTAAACACTAAAAACAAACCATACACACTTCGTTGTCAAAAACGCTTAGGAAAATTAAGTTTTAGGGTTTATCCTTCAGCAGTTAGCTCTTCCCAGATGCTTGGAACTACAATTAATGCTGTGTAAACGATGAAACCGAATAAAATAAGATTAATTGCCATGATAACCTCCTTTGGTTACATATATATTAATCCCACTTTTTGCGGTAGAATAACAATTAATGGTACAAACAGAGGAAAAGTTTACATAACTTAATATAAATAATTGAGATGAAAGAATTTACACAAAAGGATATAAATACGCTATTTTCGGGGCTTTGCTGTTCCCGTTGTAAAAATGAATTTACTAAAAGTTCTATAAAAATTTTGGAAAGGGATTGCGATATTTTGCTCTGTCGTTTATCATGCGAAAAATGTGGAAAAGATTTTGGTGAAATTGTCTTTAATTATAGTCGAAAAGCTAAGCACCACGAACCTTTAGAGATAATTGAAGGACCTCCTCCAATTTCTTATGATGATGTCATAGAAGCTCATAGGTTTATTCGAAAAAAGTTATAGAATTAATCTAAAAAAATACCACAGCCAATTGGTTGTGGTATTTTTTACTTTACAAATTTGCAATTCTTATTGTTTAGGAGTTACAGTACTTTTGATATGTAATTCTCTCAATTGTTGCAATGAAGCAACTCCTGGAGCATCACTCATCAAGTCTTTTGCACCTGCATTCTTAGGAAATGCGATAACGTCACGGATAGAATCTGTTCTTGCAAGTAGTGCAACCAATCTATCCAAGCCGATAGCCAAACCTGCGTGAGGTGGAGTACCGTATTGAAGTGCGTTAACCATAAATCCGAATTTTTCTTGAGCTTCTTCTTCTGTCAATCCTAAAGCTTTGAAGATTTTCTTTTGAACTTCAGAAGAGTGGATTCTTACAGAACCTCCGCCTAATTCTGTTCCGTTATATACGATGTCATAAGCGATAGATTTAACGTTGCCCAAATCTCCAGAATCTAATTTGTCTAAATCTTCAAGGTTTGGAGATGTGAATGGGTGGTGCATTGCCATATATCTGCCTTCTTCATCACTCCATTCAAACATCGGGAAGTCAACAATCCATAATAGGTTATGTTTAGCTTCGTCAATTAAGTTCAATGATTTTCCGAAGTGTAATCTTAATCTACCCATAACGTCATAAACTAATTTTGGTTTATCAGCTACGAAGAAGATTATATCTCCAGCTTGAGCTCCAGCTCTTTCTTGAATTTGTTTAGCTTGTTCTTCTGTTACGAATTTCAATACAGGAGATTTAGCTGTTCCATCTTCGTTATAGATAATGTTTGCAAGAGCTTTAGCTCCAAATGATACTGCCAACTTAGTAATATCATCGATTTCTTTTCTTGAATATTTAGCTCCTCCTGGAATTCTGATACCACGAACGATACCACCATTTTCAAGAGTATCTTTAACAATTTTAAATTCAGATTGCATAATGATATCGCCAATATCAAACAATTCTAAACCAAATCTTGTATCTGGTTTATCAGAACCGAATCTATCCATTGCTTCTTGCCAAGGCATTTGAATAAATGGAGGTTTAACTTCAACACCAGCAGCTTTGAAGGCATCAACGATTAAACCTTCAACAACTTTGATTACGTCTTGTTGTTCAACGAAAGACATTTCCATATCAACTTGAGTGAATTCTGGTTGTCTATCAGCTCTTAAATCTTCATCTCTGAAGCATTTTGCAATTTGATAATATCTTTCAATACCTCCAACCATCAACAATTGTTTGAAGATTTGTGGTGATTGAGGTAGTGCATAGAATTTACCTTCTTGAACACGAGATGGTACAAGGTAATCTCTAGCTCCCTCTGGAGTAGTCTTGATAAGAATTGGAGTTTCAACTTCCAAGAAATCAAGATTGTTTAAGTAATTTCTAATTGCTTGCACTATGTTATGACGCATAACAAGTTTTGATAACATTTGTTCACGTCTAAGGTCTAAATATCTGTATTTTAGCCTAATATCTTCTGAAACATTGTCATCATCTAGTACAAAAGGTAAAACTTTTGATGTTGACAATACTTCAATTTTTTCTGGGTACATTTCAACTTGCCCAGTTGGATATTTTTCATTGTATGTTTCTGGAGGTCTTTTAGAAACTTTACCAGAAACTTTAATAACGTATTCTGATCTTACGTGTTCTAATACTTTGTGAATTTCAGGGTTGATTTGAGGGTTTGCAACGATTTGGAAAAATCCGCTTCTATCTCTCAATTCAACGAACAAAATACCACCTAAATCTCTTATGCAAGAAACCCAGCCAGACAAAGTGATGTGTTCATCAATATTGTTCAAGCTTAGTTTTCCACATTCGTGGTCTTTAAACTTTGTTTTAATCATCTTCTCTTATTTCCTTTTTGCCTATTTATATTGCAATTCTAATTTTATCAAAAACACAAAAAAAAGACTACAATATGTAACATTTGTAATCTTTTTTGCTAAATTTAAACTTCATCTTTCATAATTTGACATGAATGAACGATGTTTAGGTTGATGTTGTAATAATCAACTTCTTCGGGCTTAAATTCAACGCTAGTCTTGTTCATAATTGTACAATCGTGTAATGAAATAAACATATTTCCACAGTTCAAAGTGTAGAATAAAAGATTTTCATTCGTTGGATTTTTAACTACAGAATTTTCTGGAAGGTATAATTTCCCTTTGATGATGTAGTTTTCAGTAGTAATTAAAACTACAATATAATCCTTATCCGACGGCATTGTAACTTTGTTGTTTGAAACGTTTGCCATACTTCTTTCACCTCTTCTCTCTTGTATTTCCGAAATTATACTAGCATAAAATTTTTGCATGGACAATTTATTAGATTTTTTGTAAGCTAGTTGTATGATTACATTTGATAGTTTGACATTAAAAGCTTTTTTAGAAGAAAATAAAGATTTTTTGTCTGGTGCAAGAATTAATAAAATTCAACAGCCGACAAGAAGGGATTTCTTATTTTCATTACGCAATAATGGGGAAACAAAACAATTTTATATAAATATCAATCCTCAATATTATCATTTGTGTTTTGCATCTAAGGAAAATATCGATAAAAGAGTGATTGAAATTCCGCAAAAGCCTCCGATGTTCTGTATGTTGCTCAGAAAGTATTTGCAAAATTCAAGAATTGCTAAAGTTAATCAGCCTCAATATGAACGGATTTTAGAATTTTATGTTGAAACTTATAACGAAATTGGGGACAAAATCTATCTTTGCTTGGCAATTGAATTAATGGGTAAATATTCAAACGTCATTTTATATAATTATGATACCAATATGATTTTAGGTTGCGCTCATAATGTTGGAGCTGAAAAAAGTCGAGAGCGTGAAATGTATGGAGGGCTTCCTTATGTCTATCCTCCAAAACAAAATAAATCAGATATTTTAGATTATAATGGCGAAGTTGATTATGAAACTCTTCAAAATGATTTTTATTGGTTCTCAAAATCTTTTGCTATGCAGTGTAAAGGGCAAAGTTTAGAAAATTTGAAGTCTTTCGTATCTTTGGATAAGCCTGTTCCTGCTATATCGGAAGATTTAAAGATTTATTCTTTGTATTCTAATCTTTTAGATAATCCTGTAAAGTCTAATTCTGTTAACGATATGATTGATGATTATTATTCTGAATATATTTATCGTGATAAATTTAAGACTTTAAGAACTCATTATGAAAGTCTTGTAAATCAGAAGTTGAAAAAAGTTGTTAAATCTCTCAAGCAGATGGAATATCAAGTTATGCAAAATAAAAATGCAGATACTTACCGTCTTTGGGGTGATTTGATTATGGCAAATTTGTATAATTTGGAAGATTATTCTAAAGAAATTTCAGTCTATGATTATGAAAATGACAAACAAATAATTATAAAACTTGATGAATCCAAAACTCTTAAAGACAATGCAAATAAATTTTATAAGCTTTATAATAAAGCTAAAACTTCTAATGCAAAACTCAATGAATTAATAGAAGATTTAAAACAGAAACAATCTTATAATGAAAGTTTGCTATATAGTATAAGAATTGCCGAAAATATTGAGGAGTTGCATGAACTGAATGATGAAGTTGTAGAAACTCCAAGGGATAAACAGAAAAAAGTTCATTCTGAACCCATAAAAATTGAACTTGAAAATGAAACAAGGATTTTTATTGGTCGCAATAATCGTCAAAATGATTTGATAGTATCAAAGTTGTCATCTGAAGATGATTTGTGGTTTCATATAAAAGATTGTACAGGGTCGCATGTATTGTTAAAAACTCAAAAATTAACAGATGAATTAATCTATAAATGTGCAAAATTGGCAAAAGAATATTCAACCGCAAAGACCTCGACAAAAGCAGGAGTAATCTATACCAAACGCAAGTACTTACGCAAACCTCCAGCAGCTGCGTTGGGTTATGTAACCTATAAAAACGAAAAAGAAATTGTTGTTGAGTAATCTTGAAACATATGTTATAATAAATATATATTTTAGGATGGATGAATATGATTAAAAAAACTTTAGCGTTTACGGTCGCAGAAATACTTGTTGCAATGTCAATTGTTGGTGTCGTTGCAGCGATGACTATTCCAACTCTTCACTACAACAAAACGAAGAAAGAATATAGCGTAAAACTCAAAAACTTTTATAGTAGAATGCAAAATGCCATAGAAGATATGCAAGTTGATAAAGGCTCATTTAAGGATATGATGAAACCGACCAATGCTACTATGAAAACTTGGTATATGGATAATATCGACCCTTATATGGGACACCAATTCGTAAATGGAAACAAAATTTATTATAAAGATGGTTCATCTTTGCAGCTTTTGGGTATTGGTGGATGTCTTGACGTATGGTATGATGTAAATGGGGATAAGAGTCCTAATAGAGTTGGTTATGATAAGTATCGATTTTTATACTGTTTTGATGATTCTAACCGTATAAGCTGGTTTGGAGATAAGGAAACATTTTTTGGAACTTATGGAGCAGGATTGGTTGATGCAAAGACAACAAGACAACAGATGATTGATAAATGTAAATCTTCTGGAATGGGAGCTGAATATTGTAATCGCTTACTCCAAGTAGATAACTGGGAATATAAACAAGACTATCCATATAAGTTCTAATTATACCAATTTTTCCCCTCTCCAAGGGAAGAGGGGGTAGGGGAGAGGGTTATTTAGTTGTTTCTTGATATTGGTTTTCAAGTTCTAAATACACTCCCTCTATATTATTATCAATTTCATTATTCCAAAATCTTATTACTTTATAACCCTTAGATTGTAAAAATTGTGTTCTTTGTGCATCTGTGAGGATATTTTCTGGAGTATTACGTTGTCCTCCATCAATTTCGATAATTAACTTAATATCCTTACAAAGGAAATCAACAATATATTTCCCCATTGGTTGCTGTCGTTTGAATTTTAAGTTATGGAATTTATGATTTCTAATTATATTCCATAATTTTTGTTCTTGTGGTGTTTGGTTTTGTCTAAGTTGTTTTGCCAATATTGTTAATTTATTCATAGAAGTATTTTATCATGAATATCGACCCCTCTCCTAGCCTCTCCCTAGGAGAGGAATGATGCAATACAAGTATCATTGGAGAGAAAGAATCCCCACCTTTATTCTTGTGTTATAATCCTCGTAAGACGGAAGGTTTATTATGCCACATTTTTTTATAAATTCAGAACAAGTTAATGATAACAAAATTTCAATTTCAGATAAAGAAAATTACATCCACATTGCAAGAGCTTTACGAGCTAGAGCAGGTGAGAAATTGTTGTTGATTGACGAAAAACAAACTCAATATGAAACAACAATTCTTCAAATTACTAATTCTGAAATTCTAGCAGAAATAAACAATTCTTATAAATCAAAGAGATTTTTAGATTTTGAATTATATCTGGCTCAAAGTCCTTTAAGAAGTGATGCTCAAGCCCTTCTAATAGAAAAAGCAACCGAATTGGGGGTTACTGGTGTTTACCCTGTTATGACTGACAATTGTGCCGTTAATAAATCTGTTGCAGAAAAAAAAGTTACTAAATGGCAAAAAATTATGTATGAAGCTTCAAAACAATGTGAAAGAGCAATTGTTCCTGAATGTTATGAAGTTTCAACTATTGAAAAAGTTATATCAGAAAACCACTTCGACAAAATTATAGTTTTTTGTGAAAGAATTGCAGACAAAACTATTCGAGATTGCTTTATTGAAAAGCCTATTCAACAGAATGAAAAAGTCCTTGTTATTATTGGACCAGAAGGTGGTTTTTCTCAAAAAGAATTTGATTATTTTAAATCCTCTGGTTTTGAAATGTTAACATTGGGGAATTTAATTTTAAAAGCTGATACCGCAGTAGTTGTAGCTCTAGGAAACATTATTTATGAATACTCAAATTTTAAAAAATAAAATTCAAGACGATGAAATATTAAATAATATCGCAAGTTTTTTTCCTAACAAAATTTACCTTGTGGGAGGTTCAGTAAGAGATTGTTTTTTAGGGAAAGATACTTTTGACAGAGATTTAATTGTAGCCGATGAAGATGCTAGAATATTTTCTCAAAAAGTTGCTGAATTTTTTGATGGGAAATTTATTCCACTTGATGAAGAAAATAAAATTTACCGTGTAGTCTTGAAAGATAAAAAGAACTATTTGGATATAACAAACCCTATTGAAAATTCGATAGAGAAAGATTTATTTAGAAGAGATTTGACCATAAATGCAATTGCTGTGAATATAAAAAGCGGTGAAATTCTTGATTTAGTTGGGGGCGTTAAAGATATTCAAAGCAAAACTATTCGAGGAATTAAAGATTTTAACTTTGAAGATGATTCATTACGAATTTTGAGAGTATTTAGATTTTACTCAATTCTAGGATTTGAAATTGACTCACATTTACTTGAAGTTGTAAAAAATTTAAAAGATTCGGTTTTACAACCAGCAAAAGAAAGAATTGAATATGAATTGATGAAACTTTTTGAAGGAAAATATGCAGATTCAGCTCTTTTAAAAATGGATGAATGCGAAATTTTAAATAAACTGTTCCCATTTGTTGATGAATTAAAACAAGTCCCACCTAACTTACATCATCATTTAGATTTATTCAATCACAGCATTGAAACTATTCGCCAAATAGAAATTTTATATAAAAACGCCTCTGAAAAAGTCAAATCCCATATGAATAAAGTTGATTTTGGAGGCTTCTCAAGACTTGCCCATCTCAAACTTGCAGCTTTCATGCACGATATTGGGAAATTTTCTACTTGGACAATTGAAGAAGATACTGGTAGGCATAGATTTATTAAACACGACGACGTCGGAGCTAAACTGGCAAAACCAATTTTAAAAAGTATGTGTTTTTCAAATAAACAAATTGATTATATTACCTTAATGATAAAAAAACACATGTATCCAACTATGGTAGTCCAATCTCCAGAATTAACAGACAAAGTTATGATGAGATTTGTTAGAAAAATGGAAGAAAATGCCATTGACAATATATTAATTGCTCAAGCAGATAGATTGTCCGCACAAGGGCCAGAAATTACAAAAGAAATAGTTGAAGAAAATCTTTCTGCATTAAATAAACTTTTAGAATTCTATTTACAAGCCCAAGAAACGATTAAACCTCTTCCAAAACTTATAGATGGAAACGACGTTATGCAAATTTTGAAAATCAAACCATCTCCAATATTAGGAGAGATTTTGAATTCGCTACACGAAGCTCAGATTTCTGGAGATATAACTACAAAAGAAGAGGCTATTTCTTTTGTAAAAAACTATCCAATTCGATAGTGTTAATTTAGTGTTTTATGATAAAATTAATTTGAATAAATAAAATGAGGTAGGGATATGAAGTTACGTTTTGATAAAGAAAAAGCGAAGAAGCTAGGTATTGTTTTGGGTTCAACTTTTGCAAGTTTATACCTGCTATTTTTGATATTACCATTTATTCTTTCGCCTATCGCAAATTCATACTGTGATAAAATTTCAGATTTAATAAAATCTTCCACGGGTTTTGATACAAAAATCGAAGGGCTAGGAATTGTAACTGCACCAAATTTATCCGCAGGAGTAAAAGTTAAAAGTTTCACTATGTCTATTCCTGCTTCGGAAGATCCTCTTATAAGTGCTGAAAAATTTAACATCCGAATTGCATTACTACCCTTAATTTTAAAGAAAATTCAATTAGACAACATAAGTGCAAAAACACTAAACTCAACGTTAGTTATAAAAAAAGATGGAGAATTCTTATTTGAAGATTACCTTCCTCAAACAAAAGAACAAGAAGCTTCTTCAATGACATCCTTGCCTTATGGGTTAAAATTATCAAACAGACTTCCAAACGTTAAAATAAAAGACTATAAACTAACGTTTGTTGATGCACTCAATAATAAATCATATTTTGTTAAAGGTGAAAAATTTAAAGTAGCCGATTTTGTTCTAGATAAAAAAATAAAATTATCTACAACAGGACAGGTTGTATTAGACAACAACATTGTATCTAATTACGATTTAAAAATTAATAATAAAATTATGCCAAATGTGCAACTAGACGACTTAGTTTTCCCTAAAGCCGTAAAAGTTGAAGAAGAGCAAGAAAAAACGACTGTAAAAATGCCATTTGATATAATTGACGTATTCAACTCAATCAACGAAAATGGATTACACGCAGATGTAACAACGAATGTTAAAACTTCTGGAACATTAAAATCTCCAAACCTAAAAGGGGTAATAGATGTAAACGCATTGACAGTCGCTGTAAACGGCAAAAAACTACCAGAAAGTTATGCAAACCTCAAATTCAAAGGAAATAAGACAGATATTGATTCAATTTTATTTACCTCAGATGATGAAAACGAAAAAACTCAAATTATTGGTAATATTCATTCTGGAAAAAATCCAGCTATCGATTTAACATTACGTTCAAATGCTAAATTTAACAATATGATTAGATTAATTGACAGTATTGCAAAATCTTTTGACCGAAATGACTTTGATACACTATCTGCCAAAGGAGGAATTGATGCAGATTTCAATATCAATTCCGATATGAAGAAAGTTTCTTCAACTGGATATTTAAAAATTAACCCATCTAGTTTAACTTATGGATTGTACAACGTTGTTATTGATAATATTACTGCTGATATTGATTTGATGAACAACAATATCGATATTAAAAAAGCAGGCTTTTCAGTTTTAGGACATCCTCTAAAATTATCAGGGACAATTGAAAATAACTCGAATACAGATTTAAAATTAACAGCAGATAAATTACCAATAAAAGGTTTACTAGTTGCATTTGGTCAAGCTGCTATTCTTAAAGATAATGACATTAAAAACGGAACATTATCTCTCAATACAATAATAAAAGGAAAATTAAAAGAACTTAAACCAGAAATAAATGCAAATGTTAACACTTTAGATATATTAAATAAACCTGCGGATGTTAGATTGTTACTATCTGATGCGGTTATTAAATTGATTTGTGAGACCAAAACTTTCACTGGGGATATTGACGTAAATTCATTAGTATTGAAAAATGCCACAGCTTCTATTACTGCACCAAAAACTAAAATTGTAATGGATTCAAAAGACATTAATATCAAAAATTCATATATTTTAGTAAATAACTCTAGAGTTGATTTCTCTGGTTTGGTTAAAAACTATTTGAACGATAAACTCAATATAAATATTTCAGCTAAAGGGAATGTCGCTTCAGCTGATATTATGGCATTTGTTCCTTCAGATTTAAGAGCAATGTTCCCATACGCAGGGAAATTACCAATTGAACTTGTGGTTAAAGGGGATTCTAAAATCCAAGACATTTGCTTTAAATTAACAGCAAATCCAGCAAATTACATCAAATTTGCAGATATTGATTTGTTAAAAAATAAGACAACAAAACTCCACACAGATATAAGACTTGCTGGCGATACTCTTTCCTTTACAGATTCTGGATTATGGGCGGGGAGTCAATCCATTGCCACATTAGAAGGTGGAATTTCAAAATTGTATTCTAATCCAAAATTAAATTTGATTATTTCTGTTCCTCATCAGATTTCTTTCCCAATTTGGGGACTAAATAACTCTAATATTTCAGTAAAGGGAGATGCTGCAATTGTTGGGGATATGTTGAATCCTCAAGTGAAAGGAGCGTTAAATTTCTCAGACATATCTAGTAAAGATTTGGATTTTGAACTTAAAGATATGACCGCAAACCTAAATGGAGATATTTTGAATGGAAGTGCGAATGCAAAAAAATTCAAATTCGGAGGACTTGAAGCTAGTGATATTAGTTCAAAAATTTCTTTAAAGAACTATAACAATCTATACTTGAGCGATTTATCTGCTACTAGTTTTGGCGGTAAAGTTAACGGAAAAATTTCATATGGAATTTCAGACTCTTCAATTGGAGTTGAAATGAATGGTTCTGGAATAAACTCAACAGATGCAATCAATGGTGCTATCGGAATAAAAAATGCTCTTACTGGAACTCTTGGTTTTGGAGCTAAACTTGTTATGCAAGGTGTTACAGACCGAGAAATAATGAATTCAATGAAAGGAAATGTTAATTTCACTATTGATGATGGAAGATTTATGGGGATAGGTCGTTTGGAAAACCTAGTAACAGCTCAAAATATTGCTTCTAACTCAATATTAAAAGCCGCAATTTCTTCCCTATCCACCTTCTCAACTGTTCAAGAATCTGATAAATTTAAAAACATCACAGGAAACATTACCTTAGCAAATGGGAATGCAAATATCACAAGTATTAAAGTTGCAGGACCATTGATGTCATATTATGTGAAGGGTACATATTATTTACTTCCAAACAGTGCAACTTTAACAATTTTAGGTCGTCTTGATAGCAAAGTTGTTTCTTGCATGGGTGTATTGGGAGAATTATCTGCGGATAAACTTCTTTCTTATATCCCAAAATTTGGAGCAATGACATCTAAATTTTTAAAACAGTTGACAGCAGATCCAGCGAATGAAAATACTGAATTAATTCCAGCATTAACAAATGGAAGCACTAACTACAAAGATTTTAAAGTTATCTTTAATGGGCCAGTAGAAAGTTCTTCTTCTGTTCGTAATTTCAAATGGTTGTCAACCTGCGATACAACTCAGATGAATGTAAAAAAAGACTTAGAAAACGCAAAAGAAGCGGTAAAAAACAATATCAATAATAAGGTTGAAAATGCAAAAAATACAGCTCAAAATGTGAAAAATAATGTAAATACAATTGTTGAGAATCAAAAAGCAAAAGCTGAAGCAGCAAAAAAGGATTTTGCCCAAACAAAAGCAGACCTAGAAAAAGCTAAAGAAAATAGAGCTCAAAGCCAAGAGAACTTGAAAAACTTATTCAACAACGCTTTAAAAAATTCGCAACACAAGGTAAATACTTCTACTCCAAAAGAAGCGACAACTTCAACCTCTGCAGAAGCAACAACAAAGGAATAATTACAAATAAAGAAAAAGGTAAAGGCTTGAGGTTTATATCTTGAGCCATTTTCTTTACAAATATAAAGAAATCTGCTATTCTGAGATAAAGAACTGGAGGTATTTATTATGTTAAAACTCAATAATAGCTTGAAAAACGGGGGGGGGTAACCTCTTAAAGCTTGTAATAGCCGAAATTTTAGCGGATGGTAACCGCTTGTTCCATTGTGGAGAAATAAAGTTAAATTCATGTCATGCTGAATTTATTTCAGCATCTCCATCCGAATGCCTTGGAGCATTCCCCTCTCCAAGGGAAGAGGGGGTAGGGGAGAGGGTTCAATTAATAGAAAAAATTAATTCCTCTTTCAAAAAATGTGCATTCACCCTTGCAGAAGTTTTAATAACTCTAGGAATAATCGGTGTAGTTGCTGCTATGACTATTCCCACTCTTGTTTCTAAAACAACTGCAAATAGGTATCGTGCTCAATATAAGAAAACCGTTGCAACTCTTTCACAGGCTGCACGACTTTCTCAATCTCAATATGATTTTGATTTCGCAGGCTTAGAGGGTACTTGTATAAATCCTGCAAATGATAATCCTGAAAATGTTATGACTATTTGTGCAATATTGAATGGCACTTTAACAGGGGCAAGTTTTCATTATATAACGGATTTGAATATGAAAAATGGTTTGAAATATGGAAACAATATTTCTTCCCATATAAAAAGTGGTTCATTTTTGAGTCGAGGTGGATACATGATAAACGGGGGATATGCTTATATTTTGTCAGATGGTTCACTTGTTGCAATAAATTATCAAGCTGGTCAATATCCTTGCACATTAGAAATTGCAACCAGTGTTCTCGATACTAATCCCACTGGTCAAGGTTTATCCGAGTGTTTTGGATTTATTGATGTGAATGGTGTTGAAGGTCCAAATAAAGAAGTAAGTTGTAGTTCTGGCGAAGATTCTTTAGATAAGGATACATGTATTGTAAAAAATGATATAAAATATGTGACTGATATTTATCCGATAAGATTTCATGATGGAGTTGTCGAAGCTGGTTCTGCGGCTGCTAGGTATGTCTTAAGAACTACGAAATAATTACAAAATACAAGCTAAAACCATTAAGATAATTGTTCCGATTTGCATAGCGGTTGCCATGTTTTGACCAAATCTGTTGCTATCATATCTTTTGGCAGACTTTTGGGCATTGATAGCACTAGATATTCTTGCAATTCTTTCTGATTCACTGTCTTGTGAAAAATTTGTTCCAAATACGCTGGATTCAATACGTGACAATCTTTGTGATGTCGGTTCGTTTTCATATTTAGTTTTATAGATTGCCTTTTCAATACTAGATAGGCTCATTGTTTTGGTTGGTTTAAATACGTTAGACTGTGAAGATGAAGAAAAATAGTCATCATCTTGTGGGAAGCTGAAATTTTGATTATTATTTCGTTTATTGTAAAAATCGTAATCAAAATTTGGAGAGCCATATTGATCAAGATGATAATTATCGTCCATTTTCCCGATGGTATCATTATAGAATTTATTTTCTTGTTGTTGCATTCCGTTAGCCATGAAAGTTTGCGGTTTAATTTTAGCTTTTAATCTATCAACACGAGAGGATAAATCATCATTTTCGTAAGTTTTTCCAAATGTTTTTGACTCTAGTTTGGATAATCGGGTCTTAATATTTTGGCTTTTGAATTCTTGTTTGAAAACTTGTTTTTCAAGTTCATTAATTACAGGATAGTCAATTTTAGTACTTTCAACAGGTTCTTTTGCCACAACCCAAGAATCTTCTGGCGAGGCAAAAGTATCTTCTTTGGGTTCAATTTCTTTACCCATTTCATCCACGGATAAATCTTTTTTTAGTTTCGCAATTCTAGTTGATGTTTGAGAGGTTGAAGTTTTACCATAAACCTTATTTTCAATTCTGTTGATTCGTGTATTTTCAGCTTCATTAGAATATGTAAAACCAAAAAGAGAATTTTCAATTTTATCTAGAGTTGTAGAGTATTGCCCTGCAAAAGCATATGGACAAATAAAAATCAAACTAAGAAGAACAATAATTTTTTTCATAACAAAAACTCCTTAGATTTAGAATAAGTTTATTTAATATCTAAACAAATTCTACAAATAAGGAGTTTTGAAATTTTTATTTTCAATGCTTTTTCTCTAAGCAAAAAGTTTTATGTTTACTTTTCCATTGCCTAAGTTATTTAATCGTTTTAGGCATTTTTAAGAGCTTTTAAAGCTTGAAGTTCTTTTTGATATGGAGAAATTGAAGTTACTTTTTCAATAATTCCTGGGAGCTTATCGATTACATAATCAATTTCAGCTTCAGTTGTAAATCTACTCAAACTCCAACGAATACTTCCATGAATAGCAGTAAATGGAACATTCATTGCTCTAAGAACATGACTTGGCTCAAGTGACCCAGATGTACAAGCAGAACCAGAAGATGCACAGATACCTAAATCAGATAAGTGAAGTAAAATCAATTCGCCTTCAATATACTCAAAGCCAATATTAGAAGTATTTGGAACTCTTTCCGCAATTCCTGTATTTAATCTTGCGTTATAGATTTTTTTGATAATGTTTGATTCCAACTTATCTCTAAGTCTTTTAACTTCTGTCATTTCATAGTGCAAACTATCTTGTGCAAGTTCAGCAGCTTTTGCAATTCCAACAATGTATGGAACATTTTCTGTGCCAGCTCTTTTCCCTCTTTCTTGGTGACCACCAATAATAAGAGGGGTAATCATTGTTTTTGAATTTACATACAAAACACCAACACCTTTTGGTGCGTGGAATTTATGTCCAGAAATGCCCAACATATCAATTCCGTTTGCTTGAACATCGATAGGAATTTTTCCTGCAACTTGAACAGCATCTACATATAATTTTGTATCTTTATTTTTAGACTTGATAATTTCAGATATTTTTCCTATTGGGTTGATAACACCAGTTTCATTGTTTGCCCACATTACAGAAACCAATGCAGTATCATCCGTAATTGCAGATTCCAAAGCTTCAAGGTCTAATTCTCCGTTTGAATTAACCCCAATATAGTCAACTTTGTAACCTTGTTTTTCTAAAGATTTATATACATTCAATACACAAGGATGTTCAACTTTTGTCGTAATGATGTGTTTTTTATTTTTATTATAATTTAAGACACCACGAATCCCTGTATTTGCACTTTCAGAACCGCAAGAAGTAAAAATAATTTCTTTTTCATCTTTAGCGTTGATAAAATCTTTAATTACTCCACGAGATTCTTTGATTGCGTTAGAAGATTTTTTTGCAAAATCATACATACTTGAAGGGTTTGCATATTCTTCTTTGAAGTATGGAAGCATTGCTTCTAGCACATGTTCGTCAACCCTTGTTGTTGCGTTATTATCTAAATATACTAATTTTGTCATTTTTATACCTCTACTACTGTAATGTCATTTCCTAGAGAGTTTTTAAGAGTTGATTCAACAAAGTTTGTGAGGGTCATCATTGAATTTTTGCAACCTGAGCATCTACCCTTTAGTTTGACATAAATAGTTTTATCTTTAATATCAATTAACTCAATATCGCCACCATCTTTTTGAAGCTCTGGAGATATTTGAGTTTCAATCACATTATTAACTTTCAACACCCATTGAGTTGGAGTAAGTTGTTGAGTATCTTGTTTTTCCTTGTTGTAATAAGTGTCAATAATATCTTTAATTACAGATTTACATTTTCCGCAAGCTCCACCAGCTTTTGTATAATTTGTAACTTCATCAACAGTTTTCAATCCGTTTTGCTTGATTGCATCCCAGATTACATTTTCTGTAATTTGGAAACATGTACAAATCATTTTTTCTTGCTTTTCTGGAGGGTTATTACCTAGCAAATCATCAATATCAACATAACCTTCAGCTTTGTAGTTTTTAAGAGCATCTTCTAGTGCTTCATAACCCATTACAGAACAGTGCATTTTTTCTGGAGGCAACCCATCTAAAGCATCCGCAATATCTTTATTGGTAATTTTTCTAACTTCATCAACAGTTTTACCAATAATCATTTCTGTTAAGATACTAGAACTTGCAACAGCAGAACCGCATCCAAAAGTTTGAAATTTTGCATCTGTAACAACATTATCT
>ERZ1035001.527-NODE-527-length-19671-cov-9.786246_pt1 | contig 19671 bp, 23 predicted proteins | sample MGYA00520685_ERZ1035001 | MGnify/ENA primary metagenome ERZ1035001 (study PRJEB33766, sample SAMN09781749) | gut metagenome | biome: gut microbiome | host: Homo sapiens | place: Madagascar | study: EMG produced TPA metagenomics assembly of the PRJNA485056 data set... | reverse complement strand
TCACTAAATAAGGCATTGCTGAAAGAAATGAAAATTGAACAGCAGAAACTTATTCGTGATTATGGTTTTGCTTTTAAACCATATTCGTCAACGGAGTCTTGATATGCAATACATATATGGCGACTTCACAGACAAGCAAATCAACGAAGCAGTTCGTGCAATGCATGGCGACATTCACAAACTACTGCTCTATAAAGACAAGACAATTGAAGAGAAAATATTTGAAGATGACGAAGCATTTCTCGTCTTCTTTGAAAACGTTATGTTTAAATTAGGTGGTACAAAAACCTTATTTAATGATAACGGACTTATGGTAACTCTTATGGCAACTTTACAAGGTGCTATGGATAATTTCAAGAGTGACCATTTTAGTTATAAAAAATTCCGTAGGGCAATCTTAGATTCTCACGGATATATTAAGCAGATGTTTGAGGGAGGTGTAAGCGATGCCGAGTCTACAAACAGCTAGGCGTGTCGCAAACGCCAAGAACAACGGTGCTAAAACGATTGGTCAGATTTATAAGGAACAGTCTGATTGGGTGATGGAACAAACTTGGGATAATGATATTCAGAGTAAAACCTGTTATATATACGATTTCTATCATGATGATCAGCCACGATTAGCTGAAGGCATGACATATGAGAATACAACTAAAACACGTATAGATGCAAAGTTTATTGTTAAGTCATATCAGTCTATGGATAAAGACCAGGTTGAATATTATATTCAGTTTAAGCCAACTCAGAAAACGCATTTTTCTGAAGGTGACGAACTCTACTATTTTGAAACTGATTATCGTAAAAAATATCATAATGATAATTTTATCGGCTTATTCATTGATATCCCGAATGATGAAAATATCTATGAAAAATGGATAATTCTTCGTACTGAATCGGCAAATCAATTTCCAAAATATCTAATTCTTAAATGTAATTATGAATTGATGTGGATTGAGAACAACGGTAAAGAAAAAATTAAACGTAGAATGTGGTCTGTCTTAAAAATGCAGAGTTCGTACAATAGCGGACTTTGGACTGATTTGCGCTTCACCTCGCAGGAAAATCAAGATAAAGTATGGCTTCCATTAAATCCAATTACCGAAAAAATTTGGTATACAAATGAAGCTTCAAAGAATATGCGTGTATTGGTTGGTTCTTACACTGAAAATCCTATTGCGTGGCAAATTAGCAAAGTAGAAAATGCACAACCTCTTGGTATTCAAAAACTTACTTTATATCAAGATTTCTATAATCAGCATGGGGATTATCTTGAACGAGATTGTGATGACAATATTATTGGTATGTGGGCAAATTATTATGATTCAGATATGATTCCAATAGATCCAGATATCCCATCTCCTACTGTATCGCCCATAAATAATGTAGTATCAACAATCTCATCTTCATCATCTTCTATTAAAGTCGGCGGCTCTTACAAAACACTTACTATTAATTTCCTAAATTCTGAAACCAAAGAAGATGTTACGGATAAATTTGATAACGCGCAATTCGAATGGAATTTTTATATAGATGAAGTTGAATATAAGGACATAATCTGTAAAGATGTATCTTTTAATCAGATAAAAGTGAAGCTTTCTGATGATTCTTCTTCTGTATTGGGTAAATTGCTTAATATAAAGTGCGTTACATTTAGAGAAGATGTTGGATATATACATAGCAATACTATACAAATGGAAATAGTTGAATAGGAGGTACTTATATGGTTGAAATGATTACTAAGCAGGACATGCTTGAAAAACTTCGGGCATATAAAGATACTCCTGATAATGATACTATTAGATATAAAAAGAAAATTGAAAAGAAGCTTATGGGATGTCCCGAACTTTTATATGCATTAAATGAAACTAAACTTGAATCAGAATTGTTTGATGATGATGGTAATATAAATTGGGACATTGAGACTGGTGAACCTCTTGGTGAATGGGATAGATATTTTGGCAGTAATGCGAATATCCGTCCTTTTTTATTTATTCCAGACACACAGACCGAAGTACGGCACTATATTTGTTATCAAGTGTTTTTTAGTGATACTCCAAGATATAATCCTTCGGAAAAATATATACAAGTTAAATTTACTATTTTTGTTCACGGCGATGATAGAATGGATAGATTCACAGGTATTCCACGTCACGATTTATTAGCTGCAATCATTCAGGAACAAATAAATTGGACAAATATATTTGGAACGCAATGTATGATTGTATCCGATCAGGAAAGTACAACTGACAATAATTATCTTGTTCGTACCTTTGTTTTTCAAGCGACTATGCCTAATTCTCTTGTTCAGACAAGGGGAGGTTCATCTATGTTAATCAATAAGATTGGTAGGTGATTTTATGGCAGAAAGTTATTCTAATCTTGATGGAAAGTTTCAAGATACACAAAAGTCACTTATTCAGAATGTGGAAAATATTTCTGACGGAATTACATATGACGAACTAAAAATGTATTTTGGAGAAGACTATTGGGTTACAGATAAAATATGTATTAAAGTTCCACGAATAGGCGACATACTTGAATTTGGCGATTCAAAATTCTATTCCATTGTAAGTACATTGTGCGCTAATCCCACATCTTTTCGTCTACAGCTATGGAAAAATAATATAGATTGGAATGAGATATCAGAATTTGACTTGTTCTCAAGCATTATCAAAGAATTAACTCCAATTGAGACTTCATTGCTCTTTGGCGATTTAAACTTTTCATGGTTTATGCCGGTATATGACAAAGAGTGTGATTGTAAAAAACTTTTATATATACCAAGGAATGAACAAGGTGGCGTTGATGGTTCAAAAATAGACGAGTCGATGTTCATAGATGAATTGATATACACCAAAATCATAAAATATATTCGAGATATGTTTGACATACATCCCAAGGTCGAAAAAGCAAAAAACAAAGCCACAAAAAAAGCTATGATTTGGGAAGATGAAATGAATCTGCAGGCAGAAATGCAGAAAAATAAAAATAGAAATTCTAAAAAATCATTTCTTTTACCATTAGTTTCGTCTATGGTAAATCATCCAGGATTTAAATACAAAATAGATGAGTTGAAAGACGTTAATATTGTTCAGTTTATGGATAGTGTAAGGCGTTTACAAACTTATGAAAGTGTCACCGCTTTAATGCATGGAATGTATTCTGGATTCCTAGACACTTCAAAACTTAATATGCAAAAAGACTTAAATTGGTTAAAGGATCTGAATGAATAATTCAGGTCTTTTTTATATCAAAAATAATAAGGAGGAAAAACAATGTTTACATTAGACGATATTGTAATTGACAGAATCCAGATGGCAGTTGCAGAAAAAACAGATGGTACTCTGTTGTATACTCTGACACAGTTATCTGAAGCAACTATTGAAACCACCGCAGAATCTAAGGAAGCTAAGTCTGCTGAAGGCTCTCTGATTAAGAAATTCTATCAGGGTAAAGCAGGTACATTTACAGCAACAAATGCCATGATCAACCTGAATGTTATCGGTGCTGCATCTGGTACTGATAAGATTGTAGCAACTTCTTCTAATAAAATTCAGATGCCTAAAATTGTTATCGTAAAGAAAGGCACAACAACTATTGAATTAGTCGATGGTACTAACGAAACACTGGTTGCAGGTACTGTTCATGTAAATGCATTAGGTAACAATGGTGCTATGGGTAAGGCTTATACTCTGAGTTCTGGTGAAGCTTCTGCTACCGAATTTAAACTTACTGGCAACACCCTTACATTACCAACAGATACAGCAGCAGATAGATTTGTAGTGAAGTTCGAAAGAAATGCTGCAAATGCTGTTAAGATTGTTAATGCTTCTGATAAGTTCCCTGGAACTGTTAAGTTGACTCTGAAGGCTTTGGCAGTTGACCCTTGCGAACCTGATACTCTGAGAAGCTGCTATATTATTATCCCATCATTCCAGGTATCTCCTGAGTTATCTATTACTCTGTCTACCGAAGGAACACTGGACTATAAGGGTGACATGCAGATTTCTTACTGCTCTGCTGATAAGGAACTGTATACCGTTGTTATGTGCGGTGACGATGAAGAGTAATTAGTACTCAAATTTTAAGAGTAGGTGTCATAGCCTACTCTTATTTTATTGGAGGATTTATGGGAAGAAAAAATAATAGAGCTTGCTTAATTTGCAACAAGTCTTACTCATATTGCCCGACATGTGGCGAGGATGCAGGAAAACCCTCTTGGTACTTAATTTTTGACGGGGAAAATTGTCATGACATTTATGATGTATGTGTCGCATATAGAGACAAGATTTTTGACGCAAAGAAAGCATATGAAGAAATTTCCAAATTAAATATTTCTGGTCTTGAAGATTTTAACGAAACAACAAAGGCTCAGATTAAGGAAATTATTTCATTAAATAAAGAGAACGAAAGAAAATTGGAAAACAAAGAATCTGATAAGGAATTTGAAGAAGTTCCAAAAAAGATGATTTATCCAAGAAACAATAAAAGATAATGCCAGTGATTTTTTAAATAGGGAACATTCCATTGATAACACTGGTAATGATCCCTATTCTTTACGATTTACTGGAAGGATAGAAAGGAAAATATGGAAATTAGCAAAACAAGTGGAAAGTCGTATTCATTAATGGATGTCGTTGCAATACGTGATCCGAAACAGCAAAAGCTATATATAAAAAATGAACTATACCCAATAGATATGTACACAACGATTGACAAAAATATTGGTGAAGATAAACTCGTAATGCTTTTCCCAAGAGAAGAAAGTAAGCCGCTATATATTTTATGGAAGAATCGTGAGTTGAAGTAGTATGAACAGATACAAAGAAAAAGAAGTTAAGAAATATGTAATTGCAGATTTATCTAAACCAACTAATTATATTTTGTCAAATAGAAATGGTAATTATTGTTTTATAGACAATGTGGTTTCTGCCATAAAATTTGTAAGCCGAAAGACGGCTGTTAGTATTTGCAATGAATGTATACAGAATTGCAACATTGATTTAGTCGTTGTGCCATTGTTAATTACATATGAAATTGTGGAGGAATAAACTATGTATTTAGATAATGCAGCCACTACTCCATTAACGCCGCAAGTCAAAGATTACATTATATTACTATTAGATACATATCAGAATCCGTCTTCTATATATCAATCTGGTACTATTGCCAAACAGGTTATTACTACCGCACGAAATAATGTGGCGAAATTTATTAACGCAGATTCAAAAGACATTATCTTTACATCAGGTGGTTCAGCCAGTAATACTCTCGCTATTAAAGGATATATTCAGAAACATAATTGCACCGTGCTTTACTCTCCTATTGCACATAAGTCTATTTTAAAGTGCGTAGAAAGTATAAAAAATGCTTATCCATTAAAGGTTGATCAACTCGGCAGAATAGATGCGGATGATTTGAAAGATTGGTTAGATACGAAGGATAAGTATTTTGTAATATTAAGTTATGCCGATTCTGAAATTGGAACAATTCAAGATATAAAAAGGATTATTGACTTAATTCATTTTTATAATGGAGTTGTATATGTTGATTGTACAGGTTCAATAAGCCAAATTCCACTTAATGTAAAAGATATAAAATTTGATATGGCTGGGTTTAGCGGTCATAAAATTCATGCATTAAAAGGAATTGGTGTTTTATATAAAAAAGAAAACATCGAACTTGAGCCGCTTATTTATGGTAGTCAAGAAATGGGACTTTCATCTGGAACAGAAAATATTTTAGGTATTGCTTCTGTTGGCAAGGCAGTGGAAAATTATAACTACCATTCCATTACATCTAAAAATCGTGATTATGTCTACAATTATATTCTACAAAACATCCCAGATAGTTATTTAGTTGGCACACCGATTGGCAAGCAGCGATTACCACATAACTTATATATATGTTTTAAGGGCATCCAAGGAGAATCGTTGTTGATTCTTATGGACATGGATAACATTCAAATAAACACCGGCTCTGCATGTAGTTCAGGGTCACAACTACCATCATCTACATTGCTTGCGATTGGTATGGATAAAGAAGATATAAATAGTTGTGTGCGTCTTAGTTTTAGTGGTTCTGAAACACAAGAAGAATTGGATTACATTTGTGAAAAACTCAGGAAAAATGTAGATACTCTCAGGAGAATGACATGAAAAAGAAAAAAGAATTTAGCAAGAAAATTTTTTATGTAGTCATAACAATTTTTATTATTGTGATTTTATATTCGATGGCGTTAATGTGGAAAACAGAAAATTCAGATGGTTTATCATATTTGATACCGTCTGTAAGTGGTTTAGCCGCTACTTCTGTTGGATTTTATTATAACAAGGCAAAAACGGAAAATAGAATAAAGTTGTCGCAGCAATATAAGTTACCAATTGACGAAGTAACTGAAATTGAAAATGAAGTACAAAATGAAAGTGAGGAATAATTTATGGATAATCGTTTGTTTGAATTGATTTTGGCTTTTGTTCCAGTATTAGGAACAATCATTACCGCATTTATCGTGCCATATATTAAAGCAAAAATTGGTACTGAAAATTTAGCTAAGTATGAATATTGGGTAAATATTGCAGTTCGTGCTGCTGAAATGATCTGGGTTGAGACTGGACACGGCGAAGACAAAAAGGCATATGTTGTTGAGTTTATGAACAAGCTGTTTAATTCCAAGAAAACGGTAATTACAGAAGAACAGATTAATGTACTTATTGAAGCAGCCGTAAAACAGTTAAAGATTGAAGAAGCAAAATAGTTATGAGCGAAGCAACTATATATAAAAGACTCAAAAAAGAAATTGGTAATGATTATGGTGTTTTTGGGTTAATGGGAAATTTGCAAGCAGAAAGCGGTCTAAGAGCAAATAATATGCAGAATTCATATGAAACAAAACTTGGTATGACAGACAATTCTTATATGAAAGCTGTAGATAATGGAACATATAAAAATTTCTGCACTGATAGAGTCGGATGGGGACTTTGCCAGTGGACTTCTGTCGGCAGAAAGACTGGTTTATACAATTATGCTAAACAATGCAATGCATCAATTGGTGATGAACATATGCAAATTGAATGGCTTATCTATGAGTTGAATACTTCTTATAAGACAGTTCTTTTATCTCTCAGAAAAGCAACTTCTATTAAAGAGGCTTCTGATATTGTGGTTACAAAATTTGAACGTCCCAAAAACCAAGGCAATGAAGTTTTATTAAAACGTCAAAAATACGGAGAAGAATTATATAAAAAATATGTAAAAAAGGGAGGAGGAATAAATATGAGTAATAGTGCTCTTGCTACATATACAAAATTAAGTCCTAATAAAACAAGTCCCAGAAATCACAGAATTGACACTGTGACGATTCACTGCTATGTAGGACAGGTAACAGCAGAGAAGGGATGTAATTCTAAGAGATTCACAACTTATAATCCTGTTGCTGGTGCTTCTTGCGGCTATGTTGTTGGTTTTGATGGTTCAATCGGATTATGTACTCAGGAATCTGACAGGTCATGGTGTAGTTCAAATAAAGCAAATGATAATAGAGCTATTACAATTGAAGTGGCTTGCGAAACAAAAAGTCCATATAAAGTTACAGAAAAAGCAATGAATGCTTTAATCAATCTTCTTGCTGATATTTGCAAAAGAAATCCTCTATTACAAGGTGGGTTAAAATGGAGAGCAGATAAATCTTTAATTGGTAAAGTGAATCTTCAGAATATGACTGTTCATAGATGGTTCAAGAATAAAGCTTGCCCAGGTCAGTATTTGTATGAGCGTCACGGTTGGATTGCAGATAGTGTAAATGCAAAACTTGGTATCAAAACTGATTATGCAAAGTATGATACTGTAAAGGTATCTTCTACAAATACAAGTAATTCTAATTCATCTACAACTGCTTCTTATAAATACAATGGTATTGACTATTCTCTCGTGTTTAATCCTACATATTACGCAAAAGCAAATACTGATGTAAAAAACGCATTTGGAAACGACTCAAAAAAGTTGTTTAATCATTTTTGCCAAAACGGAATGAAAGAAGGAAGGGTTGCTATTGCAACATTTAACGTATTAACATATAAGTCTAAAAATGCTGATTTGCAGAAAGCATTTGGTAACGATCTTCCTGCTTATTATCGTCATTATATCCAATATGGACACAAAGAAGGAAGGGTTACTACTTAGTAATAATGGTATTTATGAGTGGGTGAAATAGAAAATTTAACAAAGATTGATTATGTTACCGTTTTATTGGCAATTTTTTTATTTTTGTTTGGTCTAAAGGAGGTAATTGATATCTGTTCTTATTTCAAGAATAGATGGCGAATTAAAACCGGTATTGATGAAGATAAAGAAACTCTTGAAAGTAGATTGGTTACTTTAGAAAAACATGATAACTGGCAATATAATGAGATTATGAAAATATCAAAAGGAGTAGACGACATTAAAAGCTCTCTTATTCAGAAAGATAAACAAGAAAAAGCAAAAACTGTAGCAACCCTGAGAAATCAATTATACGATTTACATAGTAAATTTATTGAAAGAGGTTACGCAGATAAATCTGGTCTAAAAACATTTCTTGAACTTGGAAAGATATACGAGGAAGCTGGTGGAGACGATATTTATCATGACAAGTTAAAGCCGGAAGTAATGTCTTTACCAATTAATGAAGATTAAATCAAAAGAGTGGTTTCATACGAAGCCACTCTTCTATTATGTACTCACCTTCCACCACAATAGACGTGTCAAACAATAAAACATGAGAGTTTGATCTTGTCTACAGAATGAACTCAATTATCATTATCGGTTAGGATAAGACCGCCAGTGCTCACGAACATATTCTATTCTTCCAAGACGAAAGCGTTCATAAGCATTGACGTGTACAAGATATGGATATACACAAATATTCATAGATAGTATTTCACCAAGAACTTTCTCTCAAAATCATGAGGTAAGGTCGGTGAGTACATTTTTGTATTATACCACTAAGGAAGTGAAAAGAAAATAAGTACTAAGAAAAAAACATCTAAATATCACGTAGATATTTCAGAACAAGGGAAAAAGAACAGAACGTACAAGGGTCAAGTTTTTGACAGCCTTACAGAGCTTAGATTTCTTCAAGAATTTGTAGAGCCTAAATTAGAGTCTGGTGAAATTATATCATATGAACGGCAGGTTGAATACGTGTTGCAAGACAAATTTAAATACAAGGATAAGACAATTTTACCAATAAAATATAGGTCGGATTTTAATATTATATGGAGAGATGGAACATTACAAGTTTTTGATGTGAAAGGTAATCCAGATAATCTAAGCTTGCTTAAGCGAAAATTATTTTGGGCTAAATATCCAGAACTTAATCTCACGTTTATATGTCGTAACCTTAAATACGGTGGCTGGATAGAGTTTGATGAACTGAAAAAATTGAGACGTGAAGAAAAGAAAAAGAAATGTACTCTTACGAAATAGATTCAACATTGAAATCAAACGGCTATATTATAGACGCTATGACTTACAATAAAATTTGTGAAAACTCTTCTCAAATTATAGAAATAAAATACTCATCATACGAAAATTATTTTGAAATTTGGACAAATGATGGGTATTATTGGAGACTGAGAGTTATGCATTAAATTATATAATACCATATCTTTTATCCAACGTGGTAAAAATTACAAATATTATAATCTGTATAAAACAATACATATTAGCAACAATAATGGCATGGATAATAAGTTATGGGAATATAGAACAAAAAGAAAATTATCGTTAAAGGAGCTTTCCAGACTAACTGGTATTTCCGTTTCTGAACTAAATAATATTGAAAATGGAAATACAAATGATATTCTTTTAAACAATGCTATAACACTTTCTAATGTCTTAAAGGTTGACTTATATGAATTGTTTTGTATAAGAAAATGAATAGGTGGAAGGTGAAAACTATGGAAAAAGAATTTTATAAGTTAGTTTGTGTTGACGAATCTGATCCGTTTGAGTATAAGATATTAGAGGATGTCAATAAGGGAAGCCTTGATGAAGTTCATAAATATGTTATGGAGAAATCGCAGAAACATATTGGTGCTAAATGGATGTTAATACCATATATTTGTAAAAATTAGATTTAAGAGAGCCATGTAATATGGCTCTTTTTTGATGGAGCGAAAAGGAGAAAATGACACATGACAGTTAAAGAATTTTGCGAAAGATATAACGCAATTGCAACAAAATCATTAAAAGATAGATTTATTGATGAGAAATTAAAAATCACATCTTATGTACCTTTTATTAAAAAGGACGCAATTATCAACAACTTGCTTGAAATAACTATGAAAGATAAAGAAACCGGCAATGTAAAAGTAAATTCTTCTGTTGAGTATTTACTTATGACAAGAATTTTTATTGAGAATTATACAAATCTTACTATAGAAACTGAAGGATTTTATGAGGAATATGATGAATTAAAAAAGTCTGGATTATTTGATATCCTACTCGTAGGAGATGATACTACTGCTACTGCTCCACTGATTCCTTATAAAGAAATCACTGAATTTAAATTTTTACTGACTCAGAAAAAGGCAGATTATATTACAAATCGTTATGAAATCCATAGCTTTATTACGGAGTAGGTAAATAGATTAAAGGCTCTTGGCGAAGCTACTCTCACACCACTTATGGACGTTGTAAGTAAGAAACTCGATGAGATTCCCAAAGAAGACTTAGACAAGATTGTTGAGCTTGCTAAAAGTGGAAATTTTAGAGAGGTGTAAAATATGATAGTTTATGGTGTTAGAGCGTTAGAATGGGAATCGGATTACAATTGTTTTTGTGCAACAAAAGAAATTGCTGAACGAGAGAAGAAAAGATTGATGGAAGAATACAGTTCCGATGATGATTTAGACGACTGTATTGACATTGATAGCTTTGAAGTAATTGATGAATAGGAAATTCAAATTTCATGTTATAAAATCGAAAAAGCCACGACTGGTTTTCCGTGGACTTTCTCATTCTCCTTTTCTCTCCTTGTGTCTTCCTATCTTTTATAGAAAGAGCACTTAAATTCTATGCCTTTGAATAAACTCAAATTCACATGTAAGTCTTTCATACGGTGGTATCGTACATAAAGACAAAATGGAACAAGAATTATCAAAAGCACGATGATGAACAACAAAGCAACCATCATCTATATGCTCCTTTCTTGACACAGGGTGTCAAATGACTTTGTGGAGAAATTATGTTTCTCATCTGATAACAGCGTGCAACGACTGTGCCACTTTTGCACACAGTCTGCTATCAGACAAATTGATTATAACATGAATTGAATAAATAATAAACAGGCTCTATACGTGTCAAAGCGTATAGGGTTTTTCTTATGGAGAGTGGTAATACTGCTCTCCTATTTTAGTGTAAAAATAGTGAAATTTTTGGAGGTGATGATAAGTGGGTTCATTTAGACTAGATCAGAATTTTATAAATAAGATAGAAAAACAATGTCAAGAAAAAGCAAAAAATTTAGCACATGAGGCTTCTGAAAAATTAACAAATCATTATATTACATTGCTTGATTGGTATTATGCCGATTATCAACCAAAACTGAATAAATACGATGAACCATATTATATTCGTACCTTCAATTTATATAAATCAGCTCACAAATATTATAAAAATGGAACTGATAGATTTTATGGTGGTGTTCGCATTGATGGTACTACTATGAAAGATTATCCAGGAATTAGAAATGATTCAATATCTGGACAGGATTTATTGAATACATATATCTATAATACATCTGGTACATGGCATGGTGGTGACTGGCATGGTGGTTATGGAGTTGCGGCGAGTTTTAACATTTATAACGAAATGGAAAAATATAAAAATGAATTAATAAAAGACATGCAGAATAGATGCAAAATCTAATAAGGAGGAATTAAAAATGGCAAAAGATGGTGTAGTAAGTATTGCTATTGATTATAAGGATGAACTTAATCAGATGATTCGTGATTACGAATCTGCTTTAACTGAGATGGCTTCAAGTGATAAGTTATCAAAAGGAATGAAGGCACAATTTGATAACACGATTGCGGAATTAAAGCATTTTAAGGCAGATATGGAAAAATCTTTTTCTGATTTAAGTATTGGAAAAGTAGATAAAAATAGTTTTAAATCATTTAAGGAAACTGTTAATAAGAATTTTGAATCTGTTCGTGCAGAAATTGATAGATTAGATTTAGCTGTTTCAACTATAAATTCACAGATAAAAATACTTGGAAATGGTGTTGATATAAGTAAGATAAGTAGTCAATTTAAAGATTTCCAAGATTATGTACAGAACACAAATAATGCTATTGATACAATGATTAAGAAACTTGATGGTCAAGGCGTTTCATTAATGTCATTTGATGATAGTGCAGTAAATCAAGCAAAATCTCAGATAAGAGAAATTAACAAACTACTTAAAAGTACAGATGAATTCAGTGACGCAAAAGGTTCAAAATATGAATTATTTGATACAGATCAAGCTCAAACAGAATTAGATATTCTCGCTAAAGATTTAAAAAATACTCTTGAATTAATTGAAAAATCCGAATCAGAACTATCAGCTTATGATAAAAATAGTATTGGCTTTGAAAAAACTATTAAGCAAATAGATGTATTAAAATTAAAAGCTGCTGATTTGCATGATTCTATTCAGCAGTTAATGGATATTCCCGATAAAACAGGAGAATATACACTTGGAGATTCAATATTTATTTCTGATGAAAATATAGATAAAAAAGTTTCTGAATATGAAACAATTGTAAAAGGGACTTTAGAGGAAATTCGTAAATCGGCTATTAAGACCCGTGAAGAGTTAGCAAAAATAGTAGCACCTACTTCTTCTAAAACACCTTCTGCAAAAATATCAGATAAACTCAACCCAAATTCAGCAGAATTAGTAACTGGTGTAACAATTGAAACGACTTCATCTGAATTATGGAAAAAATTATCTCCTATTCTTGATGATTTACAAAATGATCTTAATAAAAATCCAGTTGTCGCTCCTGTAAAACTTGTAGTAGCACCAAATGCAATATCATCTGAAAAAAATGGTGAAGTTGGCACTATTAGCAAATCTTATTCGAAGAAGTATCAAAGAGAATTAGCAAAAACTGGCGAAGATGCAGTTATTGATTTAGAAGGTGTTTATAAGAAAACATTTACTTCTATAATGGATGAAGCAGTTTCTTATTCTAAGGAAACAATTTCTAAAATCCAAAATATATTCGAATCTTCTCCTATCAAATTACATTTTGATTTTAATGAAGAAGAATTCAAAAAAATATCAGACACACTTCTATCTTCTGATTCTGGTAAAAAGATTGACATTACAGGTCAGATTGCAGAATCAAAAAAGGAGGTTAATGAACTTGCTGATAAACTTGCAGAAATTAATGAGTTGTTAAATTCAGCAGATTCAAAAGACTTTAGTTTTAAAGGATTTGATAAATTTGCAGAAGAAATTTCAAAAAGCCTTGGTCAATTAACTGAATTACAGTCAATGTTAAAGACATTACAGAATATAGAATCTACTCTCGCTAGAGCGTCAGGTGTAAGTAGTGTTACTGACATTGAAACACAGTGGCAGAATGTATATAAGTTAATTGAAAATTCTATTAAGTTAGATGGTGCTTTTAGAAAAAATGCAAATGTAGATAAACTTGCTTCAGAATATAATAAGTATCTCAATATGGGTGGTACTAATGAGTTATCATCTATTGGAAAGATTGGGAAACTTGAAAATAGCAAGAATATTATAGATACTATTCTTTCAAAAGTTAAAGAGTTAAATTCTCAGAAAGTAGATACATCTTCTGTAGATAAAGCAGATGATGAATTAAAATCAGTATCTTCTACTCTTGACGACGTTATCTCTCGTCTTGATCATATGATAAATTTGACAAGAGATATTGGTAATACATTTTATAAAATGTTCAAAGATGCTTCCGTTAGTGATATAGATAAACAGTGGTCTTCTATCGAATCTAAGTTCAAATCTATCGCTGATGAATCTGGTAAAATAAATCTCTCTAAACAGAAAAAAGATATTCAGGAATTAGTTGAAATGTACCAAAAGTATGCAAATGCTGGCGGTATGAATACTCCTTTTAATTTAACTGACAATACAGAAACCATTAAGAAAATTAATAAAGTCTATGGACAGATTAACAACAAGTTTTATAATAATACACCTTCTGAATCACAGGATATGAAACAGATAAAAACGGCAACCGAAAAAGCTGTTCAAGCAAAGAAAGAATTTGCAACAGCCAATGAAGGTGTCCAAGCTTCTATTGATGGTTCCGAAAATCCTTTGAAGCTTGAAGCTGAGTTGATGAAACAGATTGCCGAATCTGCTCGTGAAGCTGCTGATGCGAAAAAAGAATTTGTTGAAGCAAATAAACAAGTTAAGGATTCTGCAAAAAAAAGTAATAACGATTTGGTGGGCAGTCGTTCTGGAAGCACTGAAACATCTGGTAATAAAAATTCTCAACAGAAATCCGACAAGGATAATAATAAATTAATCCAAGAACAAATTAAAAATCTTCAAAAACTTTCTGCTGAAAAACAGAAAGCTGCCGAATCTGAACGGAAATCTACTGTTAATCAGGCTTCAAAAGATCAATTATCCGCATGGAAGCAGATTCAGTCTATACGTGAAAAAATTGCAAAAACTGATAGTCCAGATGTTATTTCTCAGTTGCAAGAAACCAAAAAATATTATCAGCAACAGTACTTAGATGCCACAAAAATCTTAAAATCTAATCAAGATTTGTATGATTCACAAACGCAGCTAAATAGGCTCAAGCAAGTTGAATTGGAAACTACTACCAAGATAAATGAATATCAAGTTAAAAATGCCGAAAATATCTCAAAGTATAATGAATCATTACAAAATAAAGCCATAAAAAGGCTTATGCCGTATACTGATTCTTCAAAATACACATCTGATTTCTTACAAAAAGTCAATGAAAAGATAAAGGAAATCAACGAGCTCGATATTACAAAACCAGAAGACGTTTCCCGCCTTAAAACTATTGATATCGAAATCCAAGAAATAATCAATAGTTCTAAAGATTTAACAAATAAACTTGTTAAGCAAGATTCTAAAATTGCAGATATTATATCTCAGATGAAGATGTTTAGAGCGCAAAATACTAATATGTCTTCATCACAGAAACAAAATATTGATGAAATTATAAGCTACGCAGAAGAACTTGCAAGAGACGGGAAAGTAACAGCCGAAGAAACAGAAAAAATTAAGATATCTTTTTCCGAATTAAAGGCTAACGTTGCTTCTGCTGGTAACATGGGCAAAGATTTCATTGATCAAATTGGTACTCGTCTTACTGATATGAACAGTAAATTTATTGCTCAGTTTTTGAGCTGGCAAGACTGGATTAGATATTTACAACAAGCGTCTCAGATAGTTACTCAGATTAATACGAATATAGTAGAACTTGCAAAAGTGTCAGAGCAAACATCAAAACAGATTTATAATGATTTTAATAGCTATGCAAATATTGCAAAAGAAATGGGTTCGACAATTTCGGATACTATTTCTGCTACAGCAGATTGGTCTAGAAACGGTTATAATATTCCAGGCGCAAAAGAGTTAGCTGAAGTAGCTTTACTTTATAAAAATGTAGGCGATGGTATAAATATTGATGAAGCAAACGAATCTTTGATTTCTACGTTAAGAGGATTTAAGCTCGAAGCAGACCAAGCAGAACATATTGTAGACGTATTTAATGAGGTAAGTAACAACGAAGCTATATCAAGTTCCGGCATAGGCAATGCCCTTCAGAGAAGTGCCGCATCTTTTAATGCTGCAAATACATCTCTTGAAAAATCTGTAGCTCTTGTAACTGCAACTAACAGTGTAATTCAAGACCCTGATAAAGTCGGAAATATGTGGAAAACTGTCTCTGCTAGAATCCGTGGAGCAAAAACAGAACTCACGGAAATGGGTGAAGAAACAGACGATATGGTAGAATCTATTTCAAAATTAAGAAGTCTTGTTAAAGGTATAACTGGCTTTGATATTATGAAGGACGAGAATACATTTAAGGATATTTACGACATTGTTATTGGTATAGCTGAAAAATGGGATAGTCTTAGTGATATTGATCAGGCAAGCTTACTTGAAAGTCTTGCTGGTAAAAATCAAAGCAATGCATTAGCAGCAGCCTTATCTAATGTAGATTTATTAAAGAAATCTTATCAAGAAGCGACAAATGCCGAAGGTTCTGCAAGAAAAGAGCAGGAGAAATACGCAAAGAGTATTCAATATTCCATTGACCAGGCAAAAGCGTCTATGGAAGAACTTGCAAATGATTTCTTATCGTCTGATTTATTAAAAGGTATTGTTAATCTTGGAAATTCAGCTATCGGATTCTTAGATGATATAATCGACAAAGCTGGAACATTACCCATGCTATTAACTGCTATTGGAGCGGCACTCTCTTTCAAAAACGTTGGTGGGTCTAAAATGTATGACCTCATATTGTTTTGAATAGCCAACAATAATACGTGTTCTTTAGGATACTAAAGTTTTCATATTATCGGTTATGAGATACATAACTGTAAATAAATAATAGGAACAATAATCGGGAACATAGGTACAACGACTTGGTAATGCAAGTGTATCACTGCACTCCTATTGTGGTAACATAATAGGCTCGCAAAAACGTGACGCTCCTATAATCCGATGGGACAGATCTTTCTGAGATAAGCCCTCACTGTAGCGACAACTTCCACATTAAGTTATATGCAACGATGCTTAATGAATATGCGCTCGGTACTACCTGACATAACAGGGCAATCTGTGATAGATTGTAAAATGCAGAAACTTATCTTCTGTTGTTTGAGCCAATCGTTCTTTGGTTGATAAGATAGAACAAAACAGAGAATAATAAAATAGGAACTGCTCTACTCAGTCCCTATTCTATCTCGCTCATGCAAATCAACTTCTAACGAAGCGTCTTTGTATTGAGCTTTTGCGTGAACTTCTTTATACTTTGTAACTTTATTTACTATGTATCGGATTAGCCCGTAGAGAGCTAACACAGCTTTATACAAAAGCCATGTTATAAATCCAAGCAGAGTACATATTACAAAGAAAGCGACTACGTTATATAAAGAGTCACACTCAACAGCATATTTAATTATTTCCATAATAGTCACCTCCGATAGAATTTATTGTTTCGAATATCATACTATTGGTTGGTGACTGTTTGATGGTCACTGTAAAAAATGGAGATGACTATACTTCAATAAAGCTGTATAAGCATTATACAACATATTGGAATATTCTGGTAGAGAGAACATATATTCCAATAAAAAAAATGAGAGAACGCAATATCCTGCACTCTCTCATTTTTAATATATTTATGGGTACTCCCCTACGCACAAGTATATTTTATTATATTATCGGAAAATTGACAAGAAATACTCCACGACAAAGTTCGACAATATAATCCATGTAAAAAATTCGCAATAAGAATTTTTCACTTTACAAAAAATTCCGTTTATGTTATCTTCAAAATATCAAAATTTTTATATTTTAAGGAGGTAACATAGAATGGATTTCACTTGTAAGACAAGATCACTTCAGTCGCTTGTAAAGGATATGAACAAAGGAACTATTACCCTTTCTCATAAATTGCAGCGTCCAGAGGGTCAGTGGAATAAAAAGCAGAAAACGGATTTAATAGATTCACTCCTCCGCAAGTATCCAATTAACCCCACATATGGAATTACACAGGAAGACGATACGCTGGCGATAATTGATGGTGTTCAGCGTCTTTCAACTATAAGGGATTATATTGGTAATAAATTTTCTCTTTCTAAGGATATGGAACCGATTACTATAAACGGAGAAGAAAAGAATTTAGCCGGGCTGAAATTCACAAAATTAGACGAAGACACTCAGAGTGAAATTCTTAATGCAGAGCTTCAGATATACAGAATGTCTGATTGCACCGAAAAAGATGTTCGTGAGATTTTCCGTAGACAGAATGCTGGTAAGCCACTCTCTTCTCGCCATATGCGTGTGGTAAATGAATCCGATTTATTTAATAGTGAAATTACAAATCTTGTAGACCACTCATTTATGGATAAAATTGTCACACCTACAATGCAGAAGAACGGTTCCGACAGAGATATTATTATCCAAACACTGATGTTGATTTCCACTAATCAGGAAAACGATTATACATCATTTAGGTCTAAGGATATGAATGTATTTATTACTGAACACGGTGATGAAAGTATTGAAAAAATCAATACTCTTATAGAAGCATTAGATAAGCTTGATGAGTCGTTTGATGAAGATGAATTAAAGATACCTTCTACTTCTATTCCTATGATATTATATAGCGCATATAGAATCACAAAGGATAAAAAGTCGTTTAGTCGCTTGGTTGATGAAATCAAATCATTTATTGATGGATACGATTCTAACGACTATTATAAGCAGTTCCTTCAATCTGGAACTTCAAGTCAGGAAAATGTTCGTGGTAGATTTGAGTATTGGAGAAACATTATTAGAGAATTGTAAAGAACTATTTGAAGAGTAGTTGCATGACTACTCTTCTATTGTTTCAAAACTTATTTTTCTTTGGAAATATATAAACATACGTTCTGATAGTATTCTGTCGATTATTGGTATATAATGGTAATATATTATTGATGGTCGGGGGTAATAATCATGCTAATAGCAAGTATATTGGCTCATATTGGTTTAGGAATAGTTCTATCATTATTTTTTGTTATCTATTATATTAATGGAAATGGGAAAGCAAAGATATTTTTTGAAACTTTATTAGGATTAGGTGGAAATGCTGGTGCCATTTTTGTTTTATATAAAACATTTAAAATTGAAGATGCTACTGTAAACTTGTTTTCTATGGCTTCATGTTTCTTTTCATTTATTTGTGCAACTATTATATTTGTTATAATATTTGCTTATATGATAAAAGATAAAGAAAATGATAAAAAACAAGTGATTCGATTAAGAGATATTATAGTAGGTCAGACATCGTGGGTTAAAGAATTTCGTGATAAACGAATGAAAGAAATTGATGATGTATTAGATTATGACAAGCTGAAACAGAGAGAGCAACTATTGGAACATCAAGAACAAGAGATTATAATAAAAAATAAATTACTAAAAGATGAAACAGAACGAATAGAACAAATAGGTAACAAAAAAGTTCGTTTAAGTTTGCCTGAAAAATCTAATATAACTATAACTAAAGATTTTATTGATGTAATGCCATCTTATTTTAAGGATGTCGTTAGATGCATTTCTGAGATGAATACGTTAGAACAAGAGTTTTTAAGTATAGTTAATACAGAAACTATGGATGTCAATAATACAAAATCATATTTGTATGCTTTATCTACTGCCATATCTTCTAATATTTTTAATAATAATTCTGGTGATATACGAATACATTTCCGATATTATGACAAAGATAAGTGTGGTTATGTAAAATTGGCTGCGATTAAGGGAAATCAGATTTTCGTTCAAGATATGACGTTTATTCCATATGATAAAGAAAACATGATTAATAAATCATATGAATGTAAAAGGGCGTTGATAAAAAGTATAAATTGTTCTTATGATTATAAAAG
>ERZ1035001.523-NODE-523-length-19752-cov-4.795908_pt1 | contig 19752 bp, 28 predicted proteins | sample MGYA00520685_ERZ1035001 | MGnify/ENA primary metagenome ERZ1035001 (study PRJEB33766, sample SAMN09781749) | gut metagenome | biome: gut microbiome | host: Homo sapiens | place: Madagascar | study: EMG produced TPA metagenomics assembly of the PRJNA485056 data set... | reverse complement strand
GTCCCACATCTCGCCGACCTGTGAGCTGTCCCACATCTCGCCGACCTGTGAGCTGTCCCACATCTCGCCGACCTGTGAGCTGCCCAACATCTCGCCGACCTGTGAGCTGTCCCACATCTTGCCGACCTGTGAGCTGTCCAACATCACTTTTACATCGTTCAGCAGTTTTTTAACCTCGCAGCGTTTCAGCCGATAGTATCCGCTTGACAGCGCATCAAGTTTCTGATCTACGAGTACATGTTCTTTCCACCAGTCACAGACGGCTTCACGGAAAACTTTTTCACCTTCTCTCTCGTCAAACCACTCCGGTCTCATGTCCTGGTCAACGACAAACTGCCATTTGTCCGGTTCTTCTGCCGGGTTAATCCACCACTCATCATTGGCCGGAACCAACTCGGCCCGCACAAATACATTCGTTGCGCCGAAGTAATCATCCTCGATTCCCAGGCTCTCCAGTAAGTCCGAATGGCTGTCATTCTCGCCCGGTGCCACAACCACCTTGTTTTTCAAGATAATGCCGCTCTTAAATCTGCACATCGTTTTTCTCCTCCGTCTCTTTCTTCTCGTTGGCTCTCAATGCTGTTACGCACATAGCCACAAACACTACAAAACCGCCGCTGATAAATCCAGCTCCGAATAATGTCATTCTGCACCTCCGTCATATCAATTTGGACTTCTCTTCGTCCGTTATCCCTGCGGCCTTTAACAGCGGCCACAGTTCTTTTAACCGCATCGAGCCGGGATCCTTTTTCCGCAGCCGATACGTTGCCAGATTCATGCCCGCCATCTTTGCCATACGCTGATCGTCCAAACGCTTGCGGGCTTTGATAACATCAAGGAGTATCTGGACATTCTCCCCTTTTTCGTCAGCGTATGTCTTTTTTCTCAGCATAAGACCTCCGCTCCTGTAAACAACAATCCTGTAAGCATCCAATCTTGTGCGCAAACAGCTAAGTCGTGCGTATCTCCTGTACCACGCTATTCTGATGTGTTTGCCACGTTGCGCCTACTTACGGGCCGGAGTAACCGCGTTAGCTCCGGGCAAATGGTTTTATATATTTACATTTACATTATCATTTACATTAACATTTACATTTACATTAGGTTTTCAGATTCAAAACCAGTGGTTTCCGAAAAGCATAACCAGTGGTTTGTATTTCAAAAAACGAATGGTATTCCATTATGCGATGTACAATTAATCCGCATTTTTAAAGGATTTTTCGCATTTCTGCATCATTCAATACAGTTCAAACGGCAAGCGAGTCAAAACCGTCACGATAATTGCCACCAATGCAGGAATGATGTATTCAAATATCGGATGTTTTTTCGTTTTCTCTCACCCCTTTCTTGATTTAAAAACCTATGGTTAATAACTATAAAAACCAGTGGTTATTTGATTTTTATGTGATATAATCACATAAAGGAGAAAAGCCAAATGATAACAGCAAAACAATATCGTCTTATGAAAAAAGTTCTCAAATCAAACGGTTCTACCGCCCAGGATCGCGAAAACCATGAATTGTACCAGTATCTGTCCTCTAAGGGGTTTCTTCGCAAACAGGCAGTTCGTGGATACATGGGTTATGTAGTCACGCAGGATGGTGAGGTAGAAATGAAAGCATATCTTGAAGATATTTATAAGTACTACATCACCACTGCAATATCATTTGTTGCCCTTATCACAAGCATTGTTGCTATCATTCTGAAAGTTCAATAAGTCATCTGCCAGATGCCCTACAGGAATCCTTTCTCCCGGCTGAACCTCAACAGTCTTTGGATACTCCAACCTATCTTTGTTCCCGGTCAGTAACGCTATGGTCAGCTGATTCACTTGATTCTGCAAATTCCGGATGTAATCAAATAGATAGGTTTCGTCTTCTTTTCTCACTTCTCCCCAATCACCTCCTGTTGACTTTTCCAATGATTACTCCTATTCTTTAAACACAGGCACCACCATGCCAAGTCTGGAGAAAGGAGATACACCATGAATACCATTGATTTTTCAAACATTGAATTGTCTTTCGCCGAAAAAGAAACCATGCGGCTACTGCTGATTTTAAAATCTGATCGTTTCTTCAATTCCTGCACACTTGACCATCTTTTCCGAATCGGTCTGGTTGACCGGAATCACGGCAGATACTCCGTGAACAGATTCGGGAAAATGTACTTTCGCATCAAGCGCAAAGAAAGAATGAGATTCATAATCCCAACAGCAATATCAGTTGTTGCACTATTTGCTGGATACGATGTATACAAGTTTCCACTTCTGGGCGAAGCATTATCAACAGCAAAGCTGCTACTGGTGCATATACTGGAGTATTTGGGAATTTTTTCATAAACCACTCCAACAGTGTCTTTCGTGGTTCGAAAAAATACCAGTGAAGAAACTTCTTGATTTCTTTTCTCACTTCTCCTCCTCATCCTCTAAAAGAGTTTCAATACCGACTCCGAAGTAAGTTGCGATCTTCTGGAGCTTATCGATCTTAGGAACACTTCTCCCGCTTTTCCAATCTGAAAAAGTAGATTTTGGAATTCCTGTATCAGATGCAACTCTGTAGTCAGTGACGCCTAAAGAATCGCGGAGCTGCACATACTTTTTATACAAAATATCACCCCTTTCCTTAATAGACTATTGCTTTTAGTTCGGAAATGTGATATAGTTCAATTGTCAGATTAAAAGATTCACATTTCCGAATCGATTATGAAAATCATATCAATTCGTTTGTTTTATTTATGATTTCCTAACCATGTGTAAACTATAGCACGGAATTCATAAATAGTCAAGCGTTTTGGTTGTGATTTCATAAATATTTTTTAAGGAGTCCACTATGTACGAAATATTTGCGAAATTACTGGAAGAACGTGGTGTTACAGCTTACAAAGTTTCAAAAGCAACTGGAATTGCTGGCTCTACTTTTTCAGATTGGAAAAGCGGGAGAAGCACTCCTAAGCAAGATAAGCTACAGAAAATTGCTGATTATTTCGGCGTGTCTGTTGACTTCTTAATAACAGGAAAGGAGGAAACTGCCGTTGCACAAGAAACACACATTGATTTAAAAGCGGAATTTAACCGCATCAAGAAACTGTTGGAAAGTGGGGAAAACGCACCGTTGTATTTTGACGGTCAGCCCGCAGATCAGGAGAGCATCAACTTGCTGCTCGACCAGATCAAGATATCCTTTGCGCTGCTGGAACGTATGCGCAAAAATAGGGAGAAGTAGAATATGGAAGATGCAAAAAGGACAGCCGTAGAGTTAATAGAGAAATACCATACAAATGATCCGTTTGAGATTGCGGAGCAACTGGGGGTATATACACAGGTTGGACCTTTAGGTAAGATATTCGGATGCTGCTTAACCATAGCGGGGGAACGCTTCATTTACATAAGCAGCGATCTGGATACACCTACACAGAAGATGGTAGCGGCTCATGAACTGGGCCACGCCGTGATGCACCGGGAGGACTACTTCTTTTTTAACTGGATGAACGATACGACATACCGGAACCGGGCAGAGATCGAAGCGCATACCTTTGCCGCAGAACTGCTTGTACCGGACAGCGTTGTACTGGAACATCCTGGATTTACATTAAATCAGCTATCCGCATTAACCGGGTATGCTGAGGAGTTTTTAAAATTCAAAAGAGTTTAGGGGGATTGTTATGAAATTAAAGCTTGACCCGAACGAGACTATAATCTACGAATGCAAACCGCACTGGATTTCATTTATTCGTCCGGCCATCATAGCACTATTCTGTTTCCTTTTGTTTTTGACCGATGTAAGTGGGCCGAGTAGAAGCCTTGGCTCTTCTGGTTTCTTTTTTATTGTATTTGCAATATCAGTAGTATGGCCCATATTGAAATTCAAGACAACATACCTTGTACTGACAGATAAGCGCGTGTATGCAAGAAAAGGCATATTGGGAACTTCGGCACTGACGGCACCATATGCGCAGATTAATACCGTGAGTTTAACCAGAAGCTTAATCGGCAGAGTTTTGGGATATGGAACGCTTCATATCCACTGCGTCACTGGTGTTTACAAATACGCTGCATTATGCAACCCAGAAGAAATGCAGAACGCAATCATAAATAAGATCACGAAGTAATGAAAAAAGGGTGTTTATACTGGTTGGTACTCGGCTGGTGGCTTGAGCCTATACTGTATTTGATAAAGCAAACTCGTATCGTTGTATGGATAGCAGCTATTGCGGTACTTATCGGATTTTTGATAATGGCCGGAGCTTTCCTTGTTGCTATGGCGTTCATATTTGCCGTTCTGGCTGTTTTAATAATCATAGCCAGTATGATTGTCGAATTGATACGGAAAATACATTCTCGGCGCACTTGCGGCACTGATATGGAAGACCTACACGCAGAAGAGTTTGAAGATCAAGAAGAACAATATCAGCCAGAGCAAATCGAAAAGCAGATTCCTACACCGACAAAGGAACTGGAAATGTCTAATGAACAGGCTTTGAGATACGGCTCAATCTGCAACGCATTCCTGGAACACCAGGAAGAGCAAGAAGAAGCAAATGAGCAACGCTGGCCGAAGCCTATAACTGTATGTATTCCACGATTGGAGATTGTTCCGAAAGAAACCAAGAAAGCAGAGCTAGAGCCAGTAAAAAGGCCAGAGCATACACCAGTAAAGAAACCGGAAATGTCAGATGAGCAGGCTTTAATGTATGGCTTGATCTGCAACGCATATCTGGATCACGAAGAAGAAATGGAACAATACGAACCACATGAAAGAAACAACGAAAAAGGCAATATACAAGATGATCTGTGATTCTACGGAATCGCAGACGGAACAGGTATTTGATATGCTCTTTTCCGGGACATCCGAACAGGATTTGGAGCAAAAGATATACTCCCAAATGCTCTTGAACGGAATTAAGCTATCTACTTACCTTTCGGTACAGATGATTCTTGATCTGCTGATTGAGAACCAGATTGTTGAGCTGGATGAGCGCCAGATTCAAAAGCTTCTCTTACAGCAGCTTTCATCTGCCGCAGAGGAGAGGGGGCATTCTCGGGAGTGACGATGCTTTCCAGACGCTCAACACGATTTACTAAGTTATTCCATCGTTTTTTTGATATAAACATAAAATACCATCCTTTTTATTTTTATCATATCAGAAAAACCTATGGTTATATCACCAATATAAAAAACGCCCGGCGCTACCAACACCAGACGTTTTACGGATGTGATAAAAAATCACAAACCTACACAGATATAATATCACATCCGGCAGCAGTCACGCAAGATAAATTATTCAAAATCTGGTGGCTGTATTTTTTATACCAAAAAAGGAGTGATACTATGGCAAAGGCGAAGAAACTACCATCTGGATCATGGAGAGTCCAGGTGTTTGACAGATTTGAGGATGTACGAGATAAGAGTGGAAAGCCGGTTCTGGATGATAAAGGAAGGCCGAAGAAAAAGAGAATCTACAAATCATTCACAAACGATGATCCTACACCAAAAGGGAAACGGGATGTTGAGCGGGAAGCTGCCATCTGGGCCGCAAACAAGGAAAACGAATCGAACACCCACGCGGAATTAACATTAGGAGAAGCCACCGATCTATACATAAGCCAGCGTTCCGCTGTGCTGTCTCCGTCAACTGTGAGGGAATACAAAAACTCCAGGAAAAGAGATTTACAAGGGCTGATGAATGTAAAGCTTCAAGATATCACGCAGGACATGATACAGGCAGCCATAAATCAAGAAGCACTCTCCCACTCTCCTAAGTCTGTAAGGAATATGCATGGGCTTCTCACGGCTGTTCTTGCCACTTACAGGCCCGGCTTTGCAGTGCGCACGAAGCTGCCGGCAAAAGTAAGACCTGATCTTTATATCCCATCTGACGCAGACATTAAAAAGCTATTAGCACACGCAAAAGGAACTGATATGGAGCTTCCCATACTGCTTGCTGCATTCGGCCCGATGCGCCGCGGCGAAATATGTGCGCTGGAATCTGACTGTATAGACGGAAATGTGGTACACGTTGCTTATGCGCTCGTACAGAACGATAAAAAAGAATGGGTTAAAAAGAGTCCAAAGAGCTACGCTGGAGACCGATACATCCCTTACCCATCGTTTGTGTCGGATATGTTTAAAGAAAAGACCGGACGCATAGTTGATATGACACCAATGCAGATCACAAAAAAGTTTTCTAGACTGTTAAAAGGAGCCGGTCTTCCACACTTCCGTTTCCATGACCTGCGGCACTACTCCGCTTCCATCCAGCACGCTATAGGAATACCGGATGCTTACATTATGCAGCGCGGAGGTTGGGGGAATGACGGCGTGTTAAAGCAGGTTTACAGGCACGCTATGATAAGCCAGGAAAAAGGAATGAGCAAAAAGGCGAATGATTATTTCGCAAAAATTGTAAAATAAAATTACTCTTTGACTGGGATAAACAGGCGAGAAATGGAGCAAAAAACAGGTGTTTTAAAGAGATAATGCAACACGAAATGCAACACGATAAGCTAAGAATGCTTGTTTTAAGCCACATATGGACGAGTGGTCGCAGGTTCAAATCCTGTTGCCCCGATTAACTGGAAAGCCGCATAGAACCTAGAGCTTAGGTTTTATGCGGCTTTCCATGTTATAAGTATTTATCACTTGTCGCATAAAAATATCAAAAATGATACATTTTTAAATACTATGCAACACGAAATGCAACACGAAATATTCCAGATGGGCGGTGTGTCCATCATCTCAGATACTCCATACGGAGTGTGTCGGGAACCATTGCCGACCTCAGAACATTCGCATTATTTCACACCCGGACCATGTTTCTGATCCTTATCCTTATTGCCTTTAGCGCTGGACGGAGTAAACCCAGCTGCAACAGTACCGTCTACCGGATGGCCGCCGCCTTTTGGGATGCCAACACCAGGGCCAGACTGAACGGTGTGACCGCAGTCATCATCTTCAGCATCAAAGCCGTTTTTTGCGTTGTTATGGTGATCGTTGATATCGCAATGTGCTGCATCATGAGGTGCGCAGTCGCGGTGTAACGGTTCCGGGGTATTCATTTCTTTTTCCATAAGTGCTTTCCTTTCTTTTCTGTAAGTTTTTGATACATTCATAGTAATGCTTTTTCAGCTTTCACATATCCCCGTCAAATAGTGATTTAGGCAAAGTAAAAACTATAACTACATCAGATTTAAGCAATAAAACATCACAAGATGTCTTGACTAATATGCAAGTACCATCTATGGCTTTTGCTAGTTTTAATGATGTACGAAGATGTACTGATTGGCTTCCAATTTATGGAACAGCAATCTTAATAAAAACAGAAAATACACGATGTACAGTTGTTTTGATTGGTCGAGGATCAACTGTTGTATATATAAAATCGGAAGATATAAGTCGGATAAATACAGCGAAATATGCATTATTATCTTCAACGGCTGTAGACTCACCAACGGATTAAAGGTTATATCTGTATCCAAGATTCCACCTTATTAGCGCCTGCGTATTTCCCAAAGTAAGTTTCGCCTGTCCAAATTGAACGTTCAACGATATCACTTGCCGATCCATTCTTAAATATAATTAAATTCGCCTGTGTTGTTATAGGGAGCTTTTTGATGTTGTCATCAAAAATATAAAAGAATCCAATTGATGGTTCATGCATTTTTGGCAATATATCATTTACTGTAATATCGTTTGAAAGCCCTAGATCAGAAATTTTAGTGTATACGTGAAGGCCATTTAAATCACTATATAACGCATTAATGCCACTGGACAGATCTGTCATGCCGCCAGTCAGCGCAGCGGTGCCGATCTTTGCCATAACCGTATTCATAACCTTGTCAGCCAGAGCATCAACAAGAGACTGTGCTGTAACAATCTCTCCCTTTTCTCCACAAAGTCCCTGTGTATCCTCTGCCTGTACAGCGGATAACGCCGTAGCATCAAATCCTTGTGCCATGAGCTGATAGTTAATCTTGTCATCAGTCGGAGTGATTCCGGTAACTGTTTTTAAAGTAATGTATGTGCTGTTGCCATACTTAACCATCGTGAGCTGCTCATAAGTTGCATCCGCACTATATTCGCCACCATTGGTTATCATCCATTTACCAAGGTCTGTTTTTCCCATGTCTTATACCTCCACAAACACATGATTGTTTTCCATTGATACCGTTACGTTTTTTCCCTGATCACATTCCAAATGGCCAGTTGAGATATTTAAAGAAAACGTAGGGAAAACGATATCCGCATATGCTCCGGCCTTGTCTGCACTTTCTTTTGCCTTTTGGCAGTAGTACATAGAGTTATCGGTTTCTTCGTTTTCTCTGGATCCAGTTCCACCGTGAGCAAAACTTTCTGATGCCGTAAGGTATGTTTTTGCATTCGCCGCATAGCTCTGTGCATCAAGCATATACTTGCGTAAGGTCTGCATCACTGTAGGTTCCAGTTTATCAAGCGTTACGGATCCATCTCTTACTTCTGCGCTTATCTTCGTTCCGGTGAGCTTCATTGCGATAGTCGCGGTATTATCTACACTATAGACAAACCGCTGGAAGCTTATCTTTTTAGTGGTTCCGTCCTGCTGCACCAACACAAGGTTGTCATCTTCATCAAGATCAATGCGTGTAGGCATCATCTCAATTGGAAAGTCATAGCTTTCCGTGCTACCATCTCTATGAGTAACGGTAACAATCCAGGTGTCGGTATCTATGGTCCATCCGGTTATAAATCCGGCTGCATCCGACACCTCCAGCTTGTCCTGAGACAACGCAAGAATGTACTGGGCGCACTGGAGTATACCGTTGTCCATGTGACGCAGGTTTTTTTGACCAAGCGCCGTAGATGTTGAGGGCCAGTTAAGCCAGCCTACAACAGCGTAAAAAAGGTCAGTCAGCTTCATTGCTTCCCCTCTCTTTCATAACAATTCCGCGATCCAGAATATCAGCCATTTGGCATATTACTCTTACATTCTGTAACCCGGAAACATTGAGCGAATTCAAAAGCACGGCCAATGTTTTTACATCATCCTCATTGTAGCTTACCTTCGTCATTTCTGCGCCACCTCGTTTCCTATGATATATTGCATTGCGCCGGTCAATATAGCTATGTAGTTCTGATACGGTATTGTCAAATAGCCTTTATATCGTCCGTACAATGGGAGATTGATGCCAAGTTCTTTGCAAAGACCCAGTACCTCTTGCGCTATAAAACCAACTCCAGGTTCGTTACCGTTGTTCATTTTGTACGATACCGGCCTGAGCTTTTTGACAATGTTGTAAGCGAGGTCTGGGGGTATCAAATTAACGTCATGTTTAAGGCGCTTATCGCTCCACCATTCTCCAGCAACAGAACTGTATATTCTGCTGCATTGGATGCTGCTGTTACAAACTATATACCCTGCCGTCAAATCGTTTATATTAGCGCTGTCTTGGACTATTAAATTGTTGCAGGTGTGGGAATTTGCTATAAGTGTGGAAAAGTATCCAACATTGGTTGATGAAGTGGATCCAATTTGAATGCTTTTAGCAATAACCTTTCCTGAGGAATCAACAGTGAATTGACCATCTCCGACATCTATTGACCCTTTAAAAAGTCCCTTAGATACCGTTAACGTACCGTCCGCTGTTAAGGATGAATTTGTTGCTGTCCAACTAAAACGGTCTCCTTTTATATCAACGCCGCCGCTCTCAATAGAAAGCTGCGCAGATACATCCCCTTTGCTGACTTTGGCTGTTATACTGGATTCTGTTTGCGATATTCTGGAAGACAGCTTTTCTTCCGCACCTGTAGCTCGAGATACCTCTGATGATATTTCTCCAGCCATCTGGGTAAAACGAGATTCCGTATTGCTTTCAACATCTTTTAATGTGTTCGAAACTTCTTCGACAGTTCTTACTAACTTTGCGGTTTTCCCTTGAAGCTGTAATATAGTGCTTTCTATACTAAAGGATTGTGTGAGGTTCTGGGTTCCTTGGCTTTCATAAGTATCCATTGCACCCTGTATTCCGCTAAGAGTACGTTTCGATATTATGGTGTTTACTGGGCCGTCCACTGTCTGAACTATAACTCGATCACCGACTTCGACCCACGGAGTGCCATTTGTTGTTATTGATGCCGGAGTATATGACAGACCGGATATTACTGTTCTTATGGCATTGGCTATACTGATAAGTTCTGATGTGGTTTTTCCATATACAAGAGGATTTCCCTCAATGATATACACATTTTCACCATCACCTACACTTGTTCCGCCTATGTCTCCTTCCTCTTGTCGAATCTGTACAGTATCTATATCCGGCACCATAAATTCTTCGCTTTCAGAACTTTGGTAAACTGTTATGGTGTCCGTTATATCCTCTGTTTTTGGAATACTTATAAATTGCAGTTCACCATTCCTTGTTATGTTTCCAAAAACTCCGTTAATTTGGCATATATACTTAAGCACATCGCGCCCATTTAAGATGCTCGGCTGTATTGTTTTGGTTATCTCCAGATCATCATTAACAAGAGCTGCATTTAACACCGGGACTCCTACAAAAGCGCAAAGAGATTTTGTGAAATCTGATAATTTGATTGGAAAATCGACTGAATTATACCAACCAGAAACATCAGCATCAAAAAGCTGCATTCGGTCATATGCTATGATTTTTCGGGTGTCCTTATCGTCCTGCTTTGGAGTTGATGAAACTGTATAAAGGCCAAGCGACATGGAATAGTCCCCAATGTCTTCCAGCACCATGAATTCCCTTTTTGATATGTTCCGGTCAAGCCCAGATACAGTTATCCCAAATTCTGCCGATTCGCACGCGCCAAAATCCAGATCATCCGATGTGCTTATGGATTCTGTTATGGCCATAGATTCCGAAGATATCATATCGTCCGTAATTTCAAAATCAATGCTATCCGCTGACAGTTCGGACGGATACAGCGTTTCAGCAGGATACAGCGTTTCAGAAGGATACAGCGCCCTATAGTCTTCCTTAAAAAACACAAGGCGTAATTTTTTACCGCCATATGTGTTATATAAATCTTTATACTTCTGTTCGATGTCAACCATATAGATTCCCCTCTAATACTGTATCATTTCCAAGGTAAATGCTTCGTAAAACATTTCCCCCGTGTCGTTATCTGCTATATGGGATATAGCAAACTCGGTATCAGGCACATAAAAATACCCTGATCCGTAAATTCCTGTATCTAGATTCCAGTATGTCACAGTATACTTCCGCTGATCCTTGTCAACTAGGCCATTTGCTTTTAGGGAATTGAATAAATCCTTTTCTTTTTGTGACAATGGCCGGATCTCCAGCTTTAATGTTGTTTTAAAGTTTGGAGAGGTAACACGCTGTAAATCGTTGTTGTTATCACGCCACGCTTTCTTCTCTGTTCGCTGATCCGGTGTGGAAACGTACCGTGTCAGGAAAGCGTTCGGGAGCGCCATGCTCCCAAACTTAACGAGATATCCTTTATAGTCCTGCTGCATATGTACCTCCTACACCAATACCGGATTTTTCCCTGTTCTCTTTGTTTCCTGCCGGACAAATTTAACAGTCGAATTCCCAATTTCTCTGCCATCAAGATAAACATGTCCAACAATATCTCCACCGTTGTCAGTCATTCCCACAGCCTGCAAAGCTTCGATCATAGCCTTTTTTATGGTTGACAAAGGAGATACAACCTCTGTTTCTCGCTTGTTGTCTCCGAGTATTGCGGCAAATTCTCCAGCACGCGGCGGTACTACTGTTCCGGATGCCAGGTGCGGCAAAGAGACACTTGCTACGCTCGGAACAGAAGTCTGTAAAGAATACTCTGAGATTCTTAAAGAGCCGCCCGTCAGGCCATTCCATATGTTACTACCAATTCCACTTATCTTTTTGATAACGCCATTAATGGTATCCCATATTCCGTTCCATATATTCGAGGTTTTTTCTCCCAACGAATCCCATGCGTCACTGACTTTTTTCTTAAACTCATCTACTTTTGTGCCAGATTCTTTGATCTTATCCATTTTTTCTGATATGGTTTTTTTGATTTCCTCCCATTTCTTGCTCGCGTCTTCCTTGGTTTCCTCCCATTTCTCTGACATTTTGGTCTTGATATCAGTGATTTTTGCAATAAGATTCGGTATCATATCGGTAATCTTGTTAATAAGGCCATCCATCAAAAATCCACCCATTTCTGCCATAACGGTAGATGGGCTATGGATACCGAACGCTGCCTTGAAGCCATCAATAAACGGTTGGAATATATGCTCTTTAACCCATGTTTTTATATCGGCCAATGCTTTGTTAATTCCATCTCTTAATCCCTGCATGGTAAATTGACCGTCTTTAAATGCCGTTTCTTTCCACCACGTCACAGCGGCATTCCATCCCGGCTTCAGAAGACCGATAATCAAAGCTCCTAAAACTCCAAACACACTTCCAAGGCCACGAGTAAACGCTTCCAGAACTCCTCCATAGTCAATAGCGCCGACATACTCAGCAAGTTTTGTGCCGATTTCTTGCCAATCAGTCTCAGCTAATGCTCCATTTATAGTATTAAATAAGCCTTTTACAAGTCCGCTGGATGCTCCGGCCCACGTTTTCGGGTCAACAGAATCAATTGCTCCATTGATTCCCTGCCCGATAGATTTTCCTAATTTGATATCATCAAATCCGGCGTTTTCTCCGTTGCCATTGAAAAAGCCGTCCAGCATCTCCATTATGATGTTGAATTTAGCCATAAATAAGCGTCCAATGTTTTCCCAGTCGATCTCATCAACAAGACCGTTTGCGCCTACGGAAAGCTTTGCTCCGAGATTCTTCCAGTCGATGCCGTCCACGAATAAAAGCAGGGTGTTTACCAGAGTATTAAGGCCAGCGCCGAGCGTCCGACCGAGCAAATCCCAGTCGATATTATCCACAAGACTGTTAAAAGTCTCTGTAAAGGCATTAACAAAATATGTGATTTTCGGCCCGACATTGTCCCAGTTGATTGCATCATATATTTTTTGCAGACCTGCATTAATGCCATCTGCCATATATGCGCCAAGACCGGACCAGTCCTCATTTTTGATAAAGCCTTTAATCTTATCAGCCATCTGTTTAAATCGGCTTTCAACCTCTGCCGTTTCAAACATATCTGCTGGTGATGCTCCGCCGCCACCTCCGCCGCTTCCAGAATCTTCATCTTTCTGGACATTCAGCTTATCAAATGATGCAAGTTCGCCTTTGGCTTCCTTTGCGGCTCCTCCGGTCTTTTTCAGAGATTCCGCATAATTCTCCTGGACTTTGGTTGCTTTTGTAAACGTTTTCTGGCCTGTCAATGCTGCCATAAACTGCGCTATGGCGGTAACGGCTGAATTAAGTAGGCCGATAAGATAATTCAGCGCAGGAGCTACAGCTGTCAGTATTGGCGCAAACGCAGTTGCAAAGCTGTTTTTAAGCTGCGTGAGCGAAGATATCAAGCCGGATATAACACCGTTGGTGCTGCCGGAATACTGCGCCAGATTTTTAAATCCATCAACAAGAGCACCGCGCAACTTGTTAAACAGTACATACAGACTTCGGATTCCAAACAAATACTTTAACAACTTACCTACACTTATGGTACTTTTGTTGGATGATTTGTGGATTCCAAGAATTCCGGATGATATTTTTTTAATACCATTAGCAATATTGGATCCAACCATTTTTCCAAACATAGAAACAACTGAACGCGCTTTTTTTGCCAGAGTAGAAAGTTTTGATATTAAACCATTAAATATACTAGACTTTGGCTCCGTATTCTGGATTCTAGTCAACTCAGAAGCGTATTCCCTTGCGGCTTCTTTGGCTCTTGTAAGTTTTACATAAACTTCATCGTACTGCGCATCACCAAGTCCCTTTCCGGAATCGGTAAGTTTTTTTAACTTATTTTGTAAATCAACGATTTGTCCTTGCATGGTATTAAGGCCAAATGGATTTGCGTTTGGTGTAGGAGACGTGAGTTCTTTCTTATAATCCTTAAGCGCTTGTTTCATTTTTTCAAGATCTAAATATGCTTTATCAAATTCTTCATCTCCGAAATCTTTTCCAGTTGCCATGAGCTTTTTGAGTTTGCTTTGTAAGTCAAAAATTTGCCCTTGCATCGTATTAAGCCCAAAAGGATTGGCATTTGGGGTCGGAGAAACAAGCTCTTTTTTATAATCCTTTAGAGCTTGTTTTACTTTTTGAAGGTCAAGATATGCCTTGTCAAATTCCTCATCTCCAAAATTTCTCCCAGTGTCAATGAGTTTTTGAAGTTTTCTTTGCAAATCAACAATCTGCCCAGGCATGGTATTATGCCAGAATGGATTTGCATCTGGTGTCGGAGATGTGAGTTCCTTTTTATAATCCTTAAGAGCCTGACTTATTTTTTGCAATTTCAGATATGTTTCGTCATATTCTTCATCACCAAAATATAACCCATTCCCTTCAAGTTCTTTTAATTTTTCTTTTAATCTTCCAATTTCATTTCTAAATTCATTAGTAGATTGAACTGCATTCTCCGCACCCTTGACATACCGGTTTACAAAGTCAACAGCTGATTTGTCATATCCAATATTATTCGGATCTACCATTGCTGTTTTCTGCGGTATGTTCTTGCTTTCAAGATCCTCACCACGGTCAATCTTGATATTTTCCGCTTCTTTCCGCAGATCTTCCGCGCTCTTCTGCGCATCCTTATAAGAATCAGAAAGGCTCCCGGCATCTGTCGCGGCCTTTGTGGCCGCATTGTGAATGCCGTTGAAAGATGTGGTTATTGATGTGGACAGGGTCTGTATGGATTTAGTAAGCTGTTCAATAGCAGACTTCAATTCCTTTACGCCCTGTTGCGCACCTTTTTCATCAATCTTTGTGTCAATAATGATACTGCCGTCTGCCATGCGATCTCCTTACAGCCATTTTTCCATGTTTCTGATAGTTTCTTTTTCTTCCTCGCTCATCTTGTTTTCCAGCTTGACAAGAGAGCTGTTTTCCCGTTCAAACTCCCGCTCCCATTTTTCTAACTTTTTTCTCTTTGCCTTTTTCTGCCGGATAGAAAGCACCTGAGAAAAAAGGCCGTCACCGATCTCCATAAAAAAGGACAGGAATGTCCACCAGTGCATATATTCAAGTGCTCTGATTTCTTTTCCTGCCACTTTATTGACTGCCGGAACGATTATCCCAGCGTCCTGTTCCCAGTCGATAAGACGCGGAGATTTCTTTTTTTCTTCTGTGGAGCCGCAGTCAATGAATTCCGCGGCTTTCTCGCACGCTTCGCGATAGTCACTCAGCGGAATACTCTCACCATCAATATACAGGATATCAAACATAACCTCCTGCTGCTCGTATGGTGTCAGCTCCGGGTCGGCGCATGCAATCAGAATGTCAAGAATATTCCTATAATCAGTCCTGATATTATATTCTGCGCCGTTGATCTCGATGGAAGTCGGAAGGTCATAACCACTACGCACTCTTATACTTGTCCGTATATTTTTTTACCCGGCTGCTGCTCTTTTTGATTCTCGTATTCAATTCCTTAGAGATAAAATCCACAAGTACGTCAAGCACATACTGGCAATGCAGAGTTCCGTCCGGTCGCGGAGTCAGCGGGTTGGCATTTTTGAAAAGTACATCAGATGCGCCGCTGCTGTTCAGAAGCTCATCAAAAGCAGTCTTAACCTGATCTGTGAACTCATAAAGCTTATCCAGGTCTGTATCAACATCTGGAATCTGTGCGGTTTCAAAAAAGTTCAACGTTTTCTCGCATCTTTTTATGATGTCCAGGTCGGACGGATTCCACCAAAAGCCGCCAGTTACGTTCCCGGCGGCATCGGTAACCTCAATCCATTCCCGATCATCAATCTTAAGCTGTCTTGCCATAAATAACCTCCCTTAACCCAGGTCAGAAGACGGGGTAAAAGTCTTTTTGCTTACATCCCAGGTACCCTTGACTCTGTTGCCTGCTTTGTAAAGGGTAAACGGGGTCTGCACACCGGAAGTGTCACCACCTACACTGTTCGGAATCAGGTATACGTCTTCGCGATAGGCCCATACCGCAGTCGGCGCAGCATCATCAGATAAGCCGGGCTTTAACAGCACATCAACCATAGTAGTCTTGCACTTATCTCCGGTGGCTCTGGTGTTTGCCAGCTCCATGATCTTAGTAGAAAGTGCGTCATCGTAATCCTCAAAATAAAACGGGTCAACATCGGCCTGTGCTTCATAGCCAGAATGCTGTACCGACTGTTCGCCCAGAATGTTCTTTGTTATCTCAACATCCGGGTTCAGCTCTTCGTTGTACTCTTCCAGATTCTTGCCGAGTCTTACATAGGTAGGGGCAGAAGAACTGAAAGCCGCGTCTACATAGTGAGCCAAAAACTTACGTTCAATCATGTCTTTGTTCCTTTCTAATCAATTGGTTTTATGTCGTTGGTATACTGCACCGTAACAGGCAGCACCCAGTCTTGCACCGCTTCCTCATTCGGCTCTAAGCCGTATGAATTGCTGCGGGTAATGCGTTTTATCACTCGACCATCAGACAGGGCTGGAAAGGCCACTAGGCGCGTCTGAGTGCCGTTTATAACAACAGGTTCCCGGCATATCCACTTGCCGAGAGTGTCCAGGAAGTCTTGTACATTAAGTTTCAGCCGCTCTTTGGTAGCCGCGGTGCGATAGATCACGTAAAACGGAAACTGGCATTGCTGATGGATGCCGCCGCAGACATCTTCCGATTCTGCGTACACCAGCGCCCCATTGTCCGCTGAAAAGGCTATGCCGGATTCTTTCTCCAGCTCCTCAAACTTAATGACTTCTCCGTCTTCCAGGCCGGGATATTGATTTAACAGGGACTTCACCGCACGGGTGAGGATGTCAAACCCGCTTGCATCCCGCCCTATGACCTTATCCATGCTTACCACCTCCAGCTATGCGCTTCACGCCTTTAATCCATGTCTTGCCGTCTGCCTGCTTCGCCGCATCAAACCAGTGATCTTGCGCTTTGGGGTGTGCCTGGTGTGTGTAAGTGATGTTTTCCCGGGCATTGGTCTTACCCGTGTACTCGCTCACAAGCACCTTACGCGCTCCACGCCGCGCCCGGGGTGACCCGGTCAGCTCATCGACCATGACCTTACCCTCATACAGATAGCGCCCTTGTGGGCCATATCCGGCATACACAAAGCCGCTTCCCTGTACTGCCGCACTGGCAGCACGGGTGGTATTGATAAAGCTGCCAGTTACCATCGGCATATACGGAACCATACTGTTCATGACAGCGCCGTCCAGATAGTATTGTGCCTGCTGAAATTGCCACTCAAAGCGGGACATATTGAGTTTCAGATGAATGCTGCCAACATTGTATGACAGATTTTTGAGATAAAAGCGCTTGCTTCTCCTTGCCATATTACCGCCCCTTAAACATGCCTACTTTCCTAAGATTTCAAAATGTGGGATGACCGTATACGGCCCACCTACACTGGTTATCTTGTAAACATTATCGCGGTTGCTGTTCATGTGCTGGTAAAAACCATCACGGTAGTCACCATCAGTAACCACACCGCCAGTCCATTCACCCTGCCAGAAAAAATCTTCCGGCCCGAAGGTGATGCTACCAGGAAGATCATCATTGACCTGCGCCGCCCATGCTTTCGGAGCCATCCACGGAACCGCTGAACCGTCCGACTGCTGAATCATTACTTTGTCCCCGTCTGGGGTATAAGCAATATGCAGCGCGGCATTGTCGGTACTGTCCGGACCATACTTTTTCAGTATTGCGCCGTGGTCGGTTATGAGGTCAACTCCTGATAAAACATGAGGGTACCAGTATGATTCGCCCGTGGTTTTTGATGTGTACCCGTTAAAAACCGTTATCGTTTTGTCATACATGTCTTACCCCCACGATGATTACTTTTTCAAATCAGTCTTGCTCATACGCTTCCACAGCTCCGTGAGCTTTTCCCAACCATACATAGCCACAAAGGCAACGATAAAGCCCGCCATGATAGCTGCCAGAATCATGTACCATAATATCTGCATCTGGATATACTGCATATACGCCACAAAGGCGGCTACAGTAATGCCGATGGACAGAATGAACACCAGCGCATCGGTCGGAATTTTTGACAGGACACCTACGCCCTTAAACACCTGGGTGATGACCGATACGCAAAAAGCCAGGATCCCGATAATTGCCAGAATCACGGTCATGTTTGCAAACAGTGCTTCCATTACTCTTTCACCTCCTCATAAGTCTTTTCAAATATATCTGGCTTGCACGGATAAAGTTCTCCGTTTACGCCCTGGATAACATAGTCTCCAACAGAAACATGATGTGTTCCCTCTAAAGTTTCAATGTACAGCTCACATGGAGGTAAATCACAAGTTTCTGCACCGTAATACATAACGCCTTTCTTATAAGCTTCCTGCGCCCAAAACGGAACGTAAAATAAGCCGTTTCGGTCTTTCAGATCACCATCATACTTAAATGCTTCAATGACAACAGGCTTTTTTCTAAACTTCATATTCACACTCCTGCATACAAAACTGGAATTCCATCATCCATCCTTACTCCCATCAGCAGCGGTAAAACTGCCCTTGTGAGTAAGGCGTTCGTTTTCTGCGTATCTCCGGCGGCGGCATATACAGCACTCCATTCCTTAGCACTTGCTCCAATCTGCTGCGGGGTAGCGTATGACCTGGATTCGCTGCCGGATGATACAGAGGTTACTATTCCTGTGGTCGTGCCGCCACCCGGTAATGTGGTAGCCGTGCCAGATGCCGCCGCTGCTGCGTTCTGCTCCGCTATATCAATCTGATACAGGATATCCGCCGCAGCGCAGACGGCCTTTTTGATGCGCTTCTGTTGCCGCTCGTCTCCCGGCAGACCGTACGTCAGTCGATCAAAGGTCAGAATGTCGATAAAATCACTCGCCCGTTCAGCGAAGCGCATAAAATCAGATTCCGGCACGACATTGCCGAAAAATGTTTTTTTATAGAACTCATAGTCTGCATATGCCATGCCGGAACCCTCCTTACGCCTTTGCGGTCACTGTCGCATGTCCTGCGCTCAGTGCCTTGTAGGTGCTGTCACACTCAACTACCGTGATAACCTGTCCGGTTGCGGCGGTAACATCAGACTTTCCGTCCCATGCGGTCCAGTTCTTCACGTTCTGGCCGTACTCTACGGTTGTCTGAGAGGACGCTACCTTGTATTTGTATACATTGCCATCATTACCCTTTGCCGGGGTAACGGTCAGCTTAGTGGTTCCGGTATCGGTGCCTTCTGCGGAAGCCACAGTCAGATCACCAAGGGTTTCAGAGCCGCCGAAGCTGATAACGGAGATGCCGTCCAGGTACTCTGCAAACAGAACCATACCCATGATGGCAAACGCTTCGGAAACCGCGGTGTGGTAGTTGCCCTGGGTGTGGAAACCGATCAGCGGGGTTTCGCCTGCCACGGTATAAACCAGACCAGCCTTTGCAAAGTCGGAGTCACTCGGATCCACATAGTACAGCACGATGTTATCTACCGGGGTAGCAATGACCTTGCCGCGCGGAATCTCGCTCTCAGACAGCAGGAAGATGGTGTTGAATCCCATGAAGTCTTTTACATACTGGAAACCGAACTGATTCTGAACGGTGATGTTTGACGCGCCGATGTATTCATACACATCCAGGCCGTTCACAAAGCCGACAATTCCGTTCGGGATAGATCTGTGCATCTGCTTGAACTTATCCTCAACGCGGCCTTTTGCCATAGCAAGAGCCATCTGGAAGGT
>ERZ1035001.506-NODE-506-length-20194-cov-4.751477_pt1 | contig 20194 bp, 18 predicted proteins | sample MGYA00520685_ERZ1035001 | MGnify/ENA primary metagenome ERZ1035001 (study PRJEB33766, sample SAMN09781749) | gut metagenome | biome: gut microbiome | host: Homo sapiens | place: Madagascar | study: EMG produced TPA metagenomics assembly of the PRJNA485056 data set... | reverse complement strand
CTTTATCGACAGAAATAAGCAAGGCTAATGTCCTTAATAGGGCACCTTTACCCAACCTAAACTCTAACAAGAAAGGTTTGACCGTAATTTGCCTCCATATAATATCTTTACTGTTGTAGCGTGATTTGTAATAAAAAACATGATCACATACAACGGGCGATTGTTTTGCATTCTCAAAAGTTTTATAATAACATTTGGCATTGGGGAAATGAGCAAATGGTGTTTTTATACATATTTTAGATGCGCATAGGTTTTGGTATTTTCTCTTAATCCCTTTCAAAGGAATGAAGAATGCCAAAGAAGCCATATAAACATTCTGTACCATAATCTAAATTCGAAAATTGTGTATACGATATGTAGGTCCTTGGAGATTCATGAACTTCTTCTATTTAAGAATTGTCTCATTAACCTCAAGTACTTTTGAAAGAATTGTGGTTCCACCTTTCTTTACGATAACATCCTGTGCTTTTACCTGACGAAAAGTAAAGCATAGGAGAATGAGCGTAACAAATATTTTCACCAGTGGTATCATCTATTTTTGTTCGTTTAAAGAAATAATGTAGCTACTCAACATCATTTAGGACAGTGTAGCTACTTGTAAATTAAGGGTGGTTCTAAAAATCTTGATGAGTTGTTTGTGCCTTATCGGAAGTGTATTTTGCAAGTAGACGAAGGAGCACAGCGGGCTATGTTACTGAGGCTACTTGCGGAAAAACGCTTCCGAGAAGGTGCAAAGCGACTATCATAATATTGGAATATTTAAATCAGATTTTTTAGAACCACCCTTAAATCATTCGGTAGTGAAGTAACCCTTACCGTGGCATTGTGGACAAGTTACATGTGTATGTCCAGTGGAACGCATAAAGTAACCACCACATTCATTGCATCTTACTTGATAATCACTTTGTCCATATAATGAAGGATATGTGTCCTTAACAATTCTTCTTTGTCCATTGCATAAACTACATGTGCGTTTAGTAGGTTGTCTACGTGTTGAAGTATTGTTCCCATCTCTTGTAGGATTAGATGTGTTACCACCATTATTTCCATAATTAGGATATGAAGGGGTATAAACAGCTCCACCGTTATCGCTACTTCCTGTAGAACTTCCTTTCTTGCGAATTAGGGAACAGGTCGTCGCTGATGACGGAGGCGTTTGTCTTCTATACACATATACGTCACCATTTTCAAGCACTACATTCAACATGCTCAAATCTGATTTAAATTTAAATGTTGCCTCATTTCCCCAATAACTTCCTCCCATGTAAACCTTAAAATCACTGTCACTATAATTCTTGTTCAATTGAAGATTTCCATGACCAACACCAATTCCTTTTTTATTTGACTCATAACATACCTCATTTAAAAAAGTAATGAATTGTCCACCTGACACATTTGTTGATGAAATACCTTTCTGTACTTTTTTCGTTAGAGCATAATAAAAGCACTTGACTTGCGCATGTATAGTAAATATACAAGATATGCAAACAATTAATAAAAATAAACGTTGTATCTTCATATTATTCCAGGAAATCACGATTTATGCCCTGTGGTAAAACTTCAGATTTTGCAACACGAATAAATTGTTCCTTACTCGTGATTTCGTCATTTTTTTCTGTCCATCTAATTAAAGAAGAATTGTCTTTACTAAATGCCATATATTGGCAAAACGCAGACCAACCAACATCGAAAGGATGAGCAGGGCTTTTGGCAGCAACACACCTTTTGTAAACATATCGAGAACTAGTAGACATAGAAGAATCATAAGTGTATATCCACCCATTCCATCCATCTTGGATTTCTACCTCTTCATAATAATTCTTATTTTTCTTTAGATTATCTTGAATCCTCCAAAGGGGGTCTATATACTCATCTACAACCGCTTTGTTTCCTCTAAAACTCACAGCTACCCACACTGAAGAATAAGAATTTGGATCCGCACCCGCTCTAAGGTAAAAACAAGCTTCGGATGAGTAAACTTGTGCTGTAGAACATAATGAAGTAAGCATCATTATTATAAATAGTATATATTTCATGATTTTATTTGCTTTTAATACACATCCTCACCATTTCATCTGCATAAGGTGTGCCGTTGAAAATAGATTTATTATTTGTAAACTCTTTTTCTGTTCCGTAGAACATCAGCCATGTCTTGTTCCATTGCTTAGAAAACTCAATGCCTTCCCAAAACAACGTTTTGTCTCCATTGCATTCAAAAAGGAACCTGTTTAAATCGTGATTATCAAGGAACAACCATAATTGGAAATCTGTGGGATAACGAGCAAAATGCGTCTTTACTTCATTGTAAAGGGCATGGTTATTTGCTATGGGTTTTCCGCTATTGGCAGCTTTGCAAAGAAGTTGCTGATAGCGAAAATCTAACACTCCGTCAAGTATGCCCACATACTCAAGCTGCCTTGCTTCTTGCGTGTCATATCGTATGCGGTTAAAGAAGTAGCGGAAGATGTTATGCGGTTTAAAATCAAGCTTTCCCCACACTTCACCTATTAGTCTGACATTTGGGTACTGTCTTTTCACCGATTTCCTAAGAAATGACCAAAATGTATAACTCGGTCCTGTGGCATGATCAAGTCGTATGGCATCAACCCCCATAGCACACAAGTCTAATACTCGCTCTGTCAGATAAGTCTGTACTTCCTTATTGTCTGTATTGAACATTGGTAAATCAACGATGTCTGCAAAACACTTGTATGTTCCATCTGACTGAAAAAGAAACCATTCATTATGCTTTCCATCAGAGAACAACCGACAATTTTTGTGACAGTGATTTGCTACGAAATCAACTACAATAATCATGTTCCTATCATGCACTTTAGAAATAAGTTCTTTCACATCTTCTTTTGTACCAAAATGAGGATCTATTTGTTCAAAATCCACAATGTGATAGCCATGATATGTATGTGTCCTATAAAAAGGTGTAAGCATAATGCCTGTCATGCCAAGCCCTTGGATATAATCAAGATGATTGATGATATCTCGCACACACCCACCCTTGAAATTACCGTTTATATCCTCGTCTTTCGAGGGAAAAAAACGATCTATCAGAATATGGTATATTCGTTCTTGTGTCATAAGCTGTCATCATCCAATTTACGACAAATATCATCCATTCTTTCTTTCATAATGATGGTATATACCATCATTACAACCATAACAATAAAAGCCAATATGCCTAATATTGCTGCGATAATACAAAAACAAGTTATATCCATCATGTTTTACTTATTAAGAGTGAAAAACACTAACCGCCGCAGGCCACAACAAGCACTGCCCTTTTTTCTTTTCTGCGGACGGGCAACGGATTGCGCGACAGCGACTTCCAGTCCCGACGTCCACTTTTAAAGCCCTCCCCACCACCTACACCGGTGCTGCCACGTTTCTGTATATGTCAACAGGTTCCGCTTCGCTACAGACTTTGTTTTGGAAAGGACTCTTTCAAATCAAGACACAAAAAAAGCGTGAACCTTTCGTTGTCGTTCCACCTTCGAGGCTCTCGCATTTGCCCTGTACCGTCGAACGAACAACGAACAGAGCCCACGCCGATATGATATACCATCTGATGCTACCCAGAAACGAAGAGACATGTCATGGCACACACTAAAAAGTGCTGCCATGACATTACTCATCTAAACTGGGTAGGCGAATAACCACATCACCTGGGCATCTATCGCTGCCTTGTCTTGATGGTACATGAAACTTGCGAGATTTCGAAGGTCAAGAACAAGCGTTGATAAACGCCTTAATATATGTCGATCTCCTGTTTCCCACCCATACCCCACTTCTGCTTCGGTCCGAAGAACTGACCTTTGACTTCTGCTCGGCGTAGGCTCAAATTAACCTTTGTTCTTAAAACGCTCCATCTGGAGGCGCTCCCAAACAAAAGATTAATTTAGGAAATCAATTGCAAAAGTAGTAAAAAGTTTAGATGAGGGAAGCTTCTCAATATAAATATTCGGATGTTTTACATCATTTAACAAATCCATATATTTACATTTTCCGAGTTCGCTGGCAAAGGTGGGGGCTGCCATCGGCTTATGTTTCAAATTCAACTCGTGTTGGGTGTGATTTCTTTTTTATCCATAGGGCGGGTTTGCTTTCGGAGGGCGCATAAACTGGCGGACGTTTTTTTCGTAAAACGCCTTGAAATGCCCTCTTTAGTAATGGTAAGTAGGTGTTCAAAATTAGTTTATACTATCCATGCAGGGTGAAACGTTTTGTTTTCTTATCTCTCTATGAACAAAACGTCTGGAAAGTAACCCACGTTTCCAGGAAATCAACAAGAATGTGGCTGGCAATTGGTGAAAGGGGCCTTGAAAGTCTGCATCTATTGTTGCCGTTTCATGGTCTATTTCTCTCAGCGAACGCGGGAGCAGACGCAAGCGCGTCTGGGGGCAGAGGCGAATGCGTCTGGGAGCAGAGGCGAATGCGTCTGGGAGCAGAGCCGGATGCGTCTGGGAGCAGAGGCAGATGCAGACGGGGCGAAGTTCGCTGACAAGTTGGGAATTTGAGTTTACGAGGCATCGAGGATGCCCGCTGCGAGACTGGTTTGCGTTGTATCAAGGCTGTCGGCCCCGTTTTGCAAGCGAATCCAGACTGACAGACGGCGCGGAAACAAGTAGGAGCCGCCTCACCGCAGATGCGGCGAAGTGGCTCCTATAATATAAGTAAGTCGGTGGGCAAAATTAGTTTATGCTGAATTGTCGTATTATTTTGTTTCTATAGCTTGCCGCCCTCCCCTCTCAGAAATCGTAGCACAGTCGGGCACAGACCACGAAGAAATCGCCGTCGGCATTCGTGACGTATTGGCAGCAGGGCTGCACGTCCAAAGAGCGGGTGAGCTGGCGCCGCCACGTCATTTCAACGGAGTACTCGCGGCCCTGTTGGAAAAGGGCATACTGCCCGGAGAGGCCACACGCATTGCGGCTGTCTTGATAAACGCAGCCCACTTCACCATAGCGGCGGCAAGCGTTTGAGTGACAGGTATTTTCAGAATACTGCGCCATAACGGAAATGCTTTTTTCTTCGGTTTTCCACAGGGGTTGCTCACCATAGGCCCACCAGGCGCAGCTTGTTTCTGCCGCAGGAGATTCCGTCAGCAATTCGCCTTCTTCGTCAACGGCAAACTGCCGACTGTGGACGGCTACGCCTGCGAAGTAATGCCCGTCGCGGTGGGAATATTCCAATTGCGAAATATTGAAAACGCCGTCTTCTTTCGGACGCACGAGAAAGGGATTGTCGTGGCGGCGCCAACCGTTGTAGCCCACACCATTATATAAGGAGTTCCTGAAGGTCCATCCGTTTCGGCTTACATCAAAATAAACCGTCAGGCCAGAGAAGGGATAATTGGCAATGGGATAGCTGGCGGCGATGGTTGGAAAGATGCCACACGAACTGTTGACGAAGAACGACGTGACATCCGACGTGAAGAAATCTTCGTTGACGTTGCGCACACCGAGAAAGACATTGGCATTCTCCCAGGCGTGGCGATAGCCCAACACGGCCAAGGCCGCCACATTGTTGTCGGCTTCGATGTTGGAAAAGGCCTGCCAGTCTGTCCCGATTCCCTCTTTGGCTTTGGCCATGTGGAGCGTTGCCGCTTCAAGATAGTCGGTTCCGCTTTTTATCGGCAGGTTCAAATCAAGCCTCAACAGGTTGAGCCAATTGGTTTTCTTGTTTGTGTTCCACTGCCATTCGGCGGTGTAACTGCCGCTGAAACATTGGGAGAAACAAGGCAGAGCAAAGAGACTGCCGGCCAGAAGGCAAAGGCAGAGGAGGGATTTTCGGATATTCATTGGTTTCATGAAACGTTTTATCTTAAGTAGGCTACTTATTAATATTAGAGCGACGGGCAATTCACAGGTTCGCACAGCAAAGCTAACAAGTTTTTGCGGCACTGGCAAGAGAAAGGCAACGATAAGTGGGACATTATCTTGGGTTTTCGGGCAAATCCGTTGGGCGAAATCTCGGATATTCCACATATTTTGCGTAAGTTTGCACTTTAAGTAGGTAATCAAAATTATTTATGAAATACTCCTTTGTCATCCCCGTATTCAACCGCCCCGATGAAGTGGACGAACTGCTTGAGAGCCTGACGAAACAATCGCTTCAGGATTTCGAAGTTCTCATCGTGGAAGATGGTTCATCGCAGCCCTGCCAAGAGGTGGCAGAGCGCTATGCCGATGCGCTCAATGTGCGCTATTTCATGAAAAAGAACTCGGGGCCCGGCGGCTCGCGCAATTATGGCGTGGAACGGGCGAAGGGCGAGTATGTCATCATCCTCGACAGCGACGTGGTGCTGCCGGAGGGCTATCTCCAGGCGGTTGACGCGGAACTCAACGCTGCGCCCTGCGATGCTTTTGGAGGCCCCGACCGCGCCCATGAGTCGTTCACGCCCATGCAGAAAGCCATCAACTACGCCATGACGTCTTTCTTCACCACTGGCGGCATCCGTGGCGGAAAGAAGAAGATGGACAAGTTTTATCCGCGCTCGTTCAATATGGGGGTGCGCCGAACGGTCTATACTGCACTCAATGGTTTCAGCAACATGCGCTTTGGCGAAGACATCGATTTCTCCACGCGCATTTTTGAGCAAGGCTATGCCTGCCGCCTCTTTCCAGAGGCCTGGGTTTGGCACAAGCGCCGCACCGATCTTCGAAAGTTTTTCAAGCAAGTGCACAACTCGGGCATCGCCCGCATCAACCTCACCAAGCGCCATCCTGGCACGCTCAAACTCGTGCATGCCTTGCCTGCCGTTTTTGCCGCCGGCTGCGCCCTACTGGTGGTGCTGACCGCCGTGGCCGCCGCCCTTGGCTGTCCCCATTGGTGGGTATGCCTCACGCCGTTTGTGCTTTTTGCCCTCATCATCTGTGCCGACGCCACCCGCACGGCCCGCAGTCTGGGCGTTGGCCTTCGCGCCGTGGCCGCCGCTTATGTGCAGTTGCTTGGCTATGGCACAGGATTCATCCGTGCGTTCTGGCGCCGCTGTGTGCTCGGCAAGGGCGAATTTGAAGCTTTCAAAAAGAATTTCTACAAGTAAGGAAGGTTACAAACGTCATGGCCGACAACGATCACACCATCATCCTAGACCTCAAAGCCGACGAGCGCCCAAGAGAGCGCCTCATCAAGCATGGTCCTTCAGCCCTGCGCAATGCCGAACTGCTGGCCATCCTCATCGGGTCGGGGTCGACAACGGAAAATGCCGTTAGTCTCATGGAGCGCCTGCTCGTTGACCATCGCAATAGTCTGGGCGACGTGGGCAAGATGACGCTCGAACAGCTCTGCCGCTACAAAGGCATCGGCGAGGCGAAGGCGGTGTCGATTCTTGCAGCCTGCGAACTGGGCAAACGGCGGCAGGAAGAGCACGTGGAGGAACGCCCCAGCGCACAATCGTCGGAAGACATTTACCGCTACTTCCTCAACAAGCTCCGCGACAATCCCGTTGAAGAATGCCACGTGTTGCTGATGAACCACAACCTACGCATCATCGGCAGTGTCTGTGTCAGTCGCGGCGGCATCACGGGAACTGTGGTCGACGTGCGGCTCGTGCTCCGCGAGGCCATCCTCGCCAACGCCACGTCCATTGCGCTCTGCCACAACCATCCTTCTGGCAGTTCCAAGCCCAGCCGGGAAGACGACCGCCTGACGCAAAGGGTGAAGGAAGCGGCGAAAGCCATGGACATACGCTTCATTGACCACATCGTCCTCGCTGACGGCAGCTATTACAGCTACAACGATGAAGGCCGGCTCTGACCACTCTGACACACCTAAGTAATGGTGAAAGAATAAGTTGAACAATTTTGACCTATATTTTTGTTGGTTTTGGAATTTTGAAGAGGGAGCATAGCGGGCTATGTGACCGATGACAAATACCCCAAAAGCGGCAAAAAGACAGAGCATAAGATATTACGCCTTACTCCACAAAATTGGTCAAGTTATTTTTTCACCATTACTAAACCTCAAGCCAACATATATCCCAACATGACATCAGAAGAAAAATTGAAATTGGAAGAAAGGGTTGTTGAAATTCTCAAAACGGTTTACGACCCAGAAATACCCGTTGACATCTATAACCTCGGCCTCATCTACCGCATCGAACTCCACGATGATGGGACGCTCGACGTTGACATGACGCTCACTGCCCCAAACTGTCCGGCAGCCGACTTCATCGTTGAAGACGTGCGCATCAAGCTCGACGGTATCACGGGCATAAAGGAAGCCCACGTCAACCTCGTCTTTGAGCCTGAATGGGACAAGGACATGATGAGCGAAGAGGCCAAACTCGAATTGGGGTTTATGTAAGTAAAGCCATTACTAACCCAAAAGCTTTCTGCCAATCTTTTTCATCTTACGACAACACGCTTTCAGCCCAATGAAAAATATCTATTTCCTCTCCGACGCCCACTTGGGCAGTTTGGCCATTCCACACGCCCGAACTCAAGAGCGCCGCTTGGTCAACTTCCTCGACAGCATCAAGCATAAGGCGGATGCCATCTATCTCTTGGGCGACATTTTCGACTTCTGGCACGAATATAAATACGTCGTTCCGAAGGGCTACACGCGCCTGCTTGGAAAAATCAGCGAACTGACCGACATGGGCGTGGAGGTGCATTTCTTCACGGGCAACCACGACCTCTGGGTGCACGATTATTTTGAAAAGGAATGCGGCATGACCATCCACCGCCAAAGCACCACACTGGAAATCTATGGTAAGGTGTTTTATCTGGCACACGGCGACGGCCTCGGGTCGACCGACCGTTCGTTTCGCTTCCTCCGCTCCGTGTTCCACAACGCCACCTGCCAGCGCCTCTTCGCCGCCCTACACCCACGATGGGGCATGGCTTTTGGACTGGAATGGGCACGACGCAGCAGAATGAAGCGCGTGGACGGTAAGGAACCAGAATACCAAGGAGAAGACAACGAGGAACTCATCCGATTTGCCAAAGACTATCTCTCCACACACCCCGACATCAACTATTTCATCTTCGGACACCGCCACATTGAGCTCGACCTCATGCTCTCGCGTACCACGCGGGCGATCATCCTCGGCGACTGGATAACGGAATTTTCCTATGCTGTGTTCGACGGCGAGCACATGCTGCTGGAAGAATTTGTGGAAGGAGAGACGCAGCCCTGACCTGCGGTCTGGCCCCTTTTCCTGTGCCCCTTAACGCCATTCGTCATCCCAATAATTCACCCATACCAAATCGACACCACAATGGACGAATTTTTCTTGAGCGCTCAACACATCGTGAAGCGCTTTGCCAACCACACGGCACTCAATGACGTGAGCATTGACGTGCCCCGCGGAAAGGTTTTCGGTCTGCTGGGCCCTAACGGGGCAGGCAAGACAACGCTCATCCGCATCATCAACCGCATCACCGCCCCCGACAGCGGCGAGGTCATCTTCGACGGCCATCCCTTCTCTGCCGACGATGTGGCACGCATCGGCTATCTGCCTGAAGAGCGCGGCCTCTACAAAAAAATGAAGGTTGGCGAACAGGCCGTTTATCTGGCCATGCTCAAAGGACTGAGCCGCGCGGAAGCCACAAAACGCCTGCACGACTGGTTTAAGCGTCTGGACATCATGGCCTGGTGGAACAAAAAACTGGAAGAACTCTCGAAGGGTATGCAGCAGAAGGTGCAGTTTGTCATCACTGTGCTCCATCAGCCGCAACTCGTGATTCTCGATGAACCCTTCTCGGGCTTCGACCCCGTGAACGCCGAGATTCTCAAGCGTGAGATACTGCGCCTGCGCGACGAAGGTGCCACCATCATTTTCTCCACCCACAACATGTCGTCCGTTGAAGACATCTGCGACAACATCGCGCTCATCAACAAGTCGCAAGTGGCCCTGAGCGGCCAAGTCGACGAGGTGCGCGAGCGCTATCGCAGCGGCATCTTCGAGGTGAAGGCCACAAGCGGTAGCCTTGATGGGATGTCGCCGCTCTTTGAAGTCAACAACGTGCAGACGGTGGGCGGACTGACCACGTACAAACTCACAAAAGCCCCTGGCGTCAGCAACGGCCAACTCGTTACCGACCTGGCCGGCCGTCTTGAAATCCGCTCTTTCTGCGAGCAGATGCCATCCATGCAGGAAATCTTCTTGAAAGTGGTGGGGGCAGAAAATCCGAAAGATGCTGCCACAACTCATGAACCTCTAAAAGCGGAATAGAAAATGAACAAGACACTGATTATCATACAGCGCGAATTTATGACGCGCGTCAAGAAGAAATCCTTCATCCTCCTCACCATCCTGATGCCCTTCATCTTCGCGGCGCTCATCTTTGTGCCGCTCTGGCTCGCTTCGATTAAAGACACCGACCAGAAGGTGGTGAAGGTGGTCGACAAAACGCAGCAATACGTGGCGCTCTTCAAAGACAACACCACGTACCACTTCGAACCGGCAGAAGCCGACAATGCCGCATTCTATGCCGACGGGACGGACGTTGAAGCGGTCATCGTTATCACGGGCAACCTCGTTGACAATCCTAAGGCCGTGAGCATCAATTCGCCGCAACCCGTGTCAAACGAGTTGCTGAGCTACACCCGCGAAGTGCTCAACAACGAAGTGCGGCGTGCCAAGCTCAAAAGCTATAACGTGCCGCAACTCGACAAGATCATCGACGACGTGCAGAGCGACTTCGACATCAAAACCGTCATCAAAAAAGAAGACGGACACGAAAGCGCCTCCGACACCAACATCGCCATCGCGGCAGGCTTCATCTTCACGTTTCTCATCTATCTCTTTGTCATGACCTACGGCGCTGCCGTGATGCAGAGCGTGATGGAGGAGAAAACCAACCGCATCATGGAGCTCATGGTGTCGAGCGTGAAGCCCTTCCAGCTTATGATGGGCAAAATCATCGGTGTGGCGCTCGTGGGTTTCCTGCAACTCATCATCTGGGGCGTGATGTTTGCCGCCATCCTCTTCATTTGCGGCAGCATCTTCGGCACTTCGCAGGTGCCGGCCGACCCGATGCTGACGGCGCAAACGGCGGCCATGCAGCAGAGCATGCCTTCGGAAACCAGTGAGATTCTCGCCGCCATCATGAATCTGCCATTCGCCGAACTCGGCATCATGTTTGTGTTTTATTTCGTGGGCGGCTATCTGCTCTACGCCTCTTTCTTCGCAGCCGTCGGCGCCAGTGTCAACGCGCAAGAAGACAGTTCGCAGTTTGTCATGCCCGTGGTGCTCATCATGATTTTCGGTCTCTATGCCGCCATGTACAGCGCCGACAACACCAATGGTCCGCTCGCCTTTTGGGCTTCCATCTTCCCCCTCACCTCGCCCATCGTTATGATGGTGCGCATCCCCTTCGGTGTGCCCTTGTGGCAGGAAGTTCTCTCCCTCGGCGTGCTCTACGCCACCACCATCTTCTTCATCTGGCTCAGCGGTAAAATCTACCGCGTCGGCATTCTGATGTACGGCAAAAAGCCGAGCTTGAAGGAAATGGCGAAATGGATTCGATATAAGTAAAAAGAAGAAAGCGACCTAATTATTATAGGTCGCAATGTTAATATGAATATATGGCAAACGTAAAATCATTAATAAACAAACAGATACGTCTTGATATCATCACACGTATTCTATGGAGGAATCGCAAGAAATTCATTCTGCCACTCTCGTTAACCGCAGTTATCACATATGCTCTTATGTGTTGCATACCACGTTATTATTCAGTCAAGGTAATGTTGGCTCCAGAATACGAATCTGGAAGTTCTGGCAGTAGTTTATCAAGTTTGGCATCTTTAGCAAACATAAAGTTAGGCGGTTTAGGTAGTAGTTCTGATGCCTTAGTGCCGACGTTCTACCCCGACCTAATGAAGAGCACAGACTTTGTTGTGCCTTTATTTGAAGCAAAAGTTTCAACTCTTGATGGCACTTTCAAAGGATCACTTACCGAATATCTTACACAACATCAAGATGCGCCTTGGTGGGGCAAAGCAATGGTAGCTATCAAAAATCTGGTTTCAAGTAAACAAGAAACAGGCCGGATAAAAGGAAAAAAAGTAAACCCCTTCCAACTTTCTAAATCCGACATGATGTTAGCTGAAATAATTTCTGCATCTATCAGCTGTTCTGTCGACAAGAAAACCGACGTCATCACCATCACAACCACAGCACAAGATCCACTGGTTGCTGCGCAGTTGGCAGATACAGTAAAGACGCATCTACAGAATTTCATTACCGAATATCGTACAAAAAAAGCAAAAAATGAACTGGTACAGGTACGACAACTCACACGTGAGGCATATGCAGTATATCAGAAGAAGCAGCAGGAATATGCAAATTTCTGTGACTCTCATCAAGATGTCATATTAAAAGCCTATCAGGCAAAAGAGGAAAGTCTTGAAAATGAAATGCAAATAGCCTTCAATACCTATAGTACAGCAAAGGCTCAAGAAACTATCATACAGGCCAAACTATTTTCGAAGACACCTGCATTCACCAATATTCAAAACTCCACTGTACCCGTCAAACCCAGCGGTCCGAAACGACTTTTCATGGCCATCATCATGGCTTTCCTGTGCTTCTTTGTGGAAGCAACAATTTTAGTTGTCAAAGGGGTCAAAAAAGAAACTATTGACTGATTGATTTATGCTGTTTTTCGGACTATTGCTGATTGTATTCATTCTGGCAGCCACCTTGAGTTTTTTTGATGATGAAGACACGAGGTTAAAGCGCGACTCTTATATGGCCATTGTTGGCATATTAGTTCTTTTAGCCGCCTTTCGACCAGCTGGAATGGACTCGGATTATGACACTTATGTGGAATACTATCACGGCAACACCAATCAGATTGTAGAATTTACCTTTATGGGTATCGCGGCAGTGGCTCACGCCTTATTCAATAGCCCACTTATTCTATTTTTCGTTTATGCAGTGACGAGTATCTGTTTGCGTGGCTATGGAATCGTACGTAGTACGTCATTCTGGCTATTGGCTGTTGTCGTATGGATGGGTAACTTTTACCTCTACCAAGATCTTACACAAATTCGTGTAGCCGTTTCGTCGAGTATTTTTTTGATTGCTATAAGTTTGCTGGCAGAAAAGCGTCGGGGAGCTTACATAACATTGGCATTGTTAGCTGGATGTTTTCACTACAGTGCCTTTATCCTTGTAGCTCTTGTTTTTTTGGGCAACAAGCCACTTACCCAGACAGGGAAAGTCATCATTGCCTGCATTCCAGCAATTGGCTATGTCCTCTACTTTATGGGGTTTGACCCAGTAATGTCATTGCCAATACCTTGGGTGCAAGACAAAATAGAAGCATATGAATATCTGCGCGACAGCGGTATTGCTGGCGATACTATTAACGTATTCAATGCCGTATATATGTTACGCCTGCTTGTCTTTTATGTTATTCTTTGGAAATATGAAATACTCAAAGATCAGGTAAAGCCACTACCACTCTTACTCAAAATATTTGCCCTATCTTACTTCTGTTTCACAGCATTCAGTGCATTGCCGGTCATGTCATTCCGCTTTGCCGAACTGTTAGGGTCTGTGGAAGTGGTACTTTTCCCAAGTCTCGCCTTTACCGTTCGCCCAGTGGCAATCGGACGTTTGTTTGTCATAACAGTAGCATTCTGTTGCATGATGATAAACGTTTTCTATAATGGTTTACTCACTTTCGATTAACGATGATTTAAAAATCTGTAGTCTTAATTGAGCCATTATATATGAGACAGATGTATAAATTTGAACAACCCCCATTTGTCACATCCCAAATATAGGAGCATCTGAAAATAACGTCTATTTATTGAATGAATATAAACAGTAAAATACAACAAATCATACGAGTAGACACCCGCAGCAATAGATTGATTGTCAACATACTCGGTTCTTTCTTGGCACGTTTCTGGAGTGGAGTGGTTCAACTTCTCATTGTACCACTCACGCTAGCGTGCCTCACGCCATATGAATATGGCATTTGGATGACACTCAGTTCCATTCTACTTTGGATAGACTCCTTTGATATTGGATTGGGCAACGGGCTACGCAACAAATTAGCAGAATACGCTGCTCTCAAAGACTGGACGCGTGCCCGCCAAGCCGTCTCTACAACCTTTTTTGCCCTCTTTGCACTAATAACCCCAACGGCTATTTGTCTAATAGTAGGTATCGGAGAAGCCAATCTCTTCAATCTACTAAATGTCAATGCAACACTAGTACCCAATTTAACTGGAATTGCACAAATCACCTTAGGACTTGTTTGCGCCCCCTTCGTCTTTAAGTTCGTAGGCAACGTCTTTCTAGGATTGCAGTTGCCAGCAATCAACAATATGCTCTCTGTTTTGGGAAATACATTATCTCTGTTAGGCATATTCTTTTTACGGACATTTTATCAAGGACACACCGGACTTATGGCCGTAGCCATCATTTATACGATATCACCGCTATTGGTTTATCTCATCACCTATCCTATCACATTCCTCAAAAAATACCCTCAATTATGTCCGTCCTTAAGGGCTTTTCGCAAAGACATGCTTCGTGAGATTTTTACCTTGGGCATCAAGTTCTTCATAATTCAACTATCTGGCGTGATACTGTTCACCACTGCCAATGTAATTATCTCACGACTCATGGGACCAGAGTCCGTAACCCCGTACCAGATAGCTCAACGCTATTTTAATTTTGCCTTTGTAATATTCACCATCGTTATCACACCGATATGGAGTGCAACAACAGATGCTTACGTAAAAGGGGAATTAAATTGGATTCGCAAGTGTGTACGTGGCGGTATATTGTCCCTACTCTTTGTCGTTGCTATTGTAATTTGCATGACCATAGTTTCTCAATGGATTTATCCAATATGGACGCTTGGAAAAGTGCAGGTATCGTGGACTATCACACTGCTAATGGCAACTTACACCATAGTTTCTATGCTCTCAATGCTCTATGGCTTTGTGCTGTTCGGTATAGGTACCATCACCATCCAGATGTGGGTAACGTTGGCCGAAGCTTTATTATTCGCTCCATTGGCTATTGCTTGCGGAAACGCATGGGGAGTCGCAGGAATTATTGCAGCAATGATAATTTTAAGTCTGCCATGCCTACTTACCAACGTCATTCAATTCCATAAAATCATCTCAGGCAGAGCCACTGGACTATGGAAAAGATAAATCGTTCTCATATTCACAACTGAATACTATTTATCAAAGACAACGAATCTCAGCACACACCCTTATCATTGTCTGCGATAACCATACTTTCAAATGGACTCAAAGCACAAATATCACTAGTATTTATGAACAATATTATATTTCCTATCATCGTCATCTATAAATGTCATCTTGGCGAGGCAGAATCATTCAAAACTTTCATCAAGCCGAACGGATTCAAGAATTATCTGGTCTACGACAATTCTCCAACAGAATACATTCAAGAAAACATAGCCAGTATTTATCCGCAAGCTATTTATGTACGCGACACCAGCAACAAAGGTCTTCCAGCGGCTTATAATTTAGGTGCAAAAAAAGCAAAGGAATTGGGCTACAAGCGTTTACTTCTGCTTGATCAAGATACATCATTCCCTCCTGAATCCTTAGAACTTTATTTGCAATCAGCCGATTACGAAGGTATCACCGCTCCATTAGTCAAGACCAAACGCAATTTGCCATTTTCTCCATGCAATCCATCAGCTTGGAAAAAAACGCCAAAGAATATGAACCCTGGAGAATATAGTTTAAAAAAATATAGCGTTATTAACAGTGGTCTCTGCATTCCAACACATCTTTTTCTTGAAGTTGGCGGATACAATCCTCTAGTACGGCTTGACTTTGCCGATTTTCAATTTCAAATGCGTGTGGCTCCGGTTTGCGACCATTTGAAAATACTTCCGATGACAGCTATACAAGATTTCTCAAGCGACTGTCGTGATTTGAAAAAGAATCTTATTCGCTTCAATCTTTATCTAGAAAGTGCACGTCATTGCGAATTTCCAGGATGGCGAGAAGCCATAAGCCATCAATATAGCATGCTTCGACATGTCATTGGTCTTACGGTCAACACGCATAGTCTTATTTTCTTCAGAAAATATTTTGCAATAATAATCTGCCGTTTTAAACAATAAATCAACTACCAATGATATCCGTTTGCATCGCCTCATACAACGGCGCCCGCTACATACGTGAGCAGATTGAAAGCATCGTCGCCCAATTGGATGACAACGATGAAATCATTGTCTGCGACGACCATTCCACTGACGACACGGTCGCGATTGTCAAAAGCCTTCCGTATCAGCAAATCCGCCTGGTTGAAAATGAGAAGAACCTGGGATATACGGGGAATTTCGAGCACTGCATCGCCCTGGCACGCGGAGAATATATCTTCCTCTGCGACCAAGACGACATCTGGAAGCCCAACAAGGTGGCCCTCTGTCTGAAGGCCCTGGAGAAGGCCGACTTCGTGGTGACGGACGCCGTCATCACCGATGCCGAAGGCCGCGAAACCCACGCTTCGTTCTTTAAGGAACGCGGCATCCACCGCTCTTGGCTGGGCAACATCGTCAAATTCGGTTTTCTGGGCTGCCTCTTCGCCTTCAAGAGCAGCGTGCGCGACAAAGCCCTGCCTTTCCCGAAACGGCGCAACCTCTGCACGCACGACAACTGGCTCTTCCTCGTTGGCAAAACTTTCTTCAAAGTGGCCGTACTCGACACCCCGCTCGTTTGCTACCGCCGCCACGGCGGCAACGCCTCCTTTGGCAGCGAGTATGCCGGAACGCCGCTCTCCTTCAAGATACGCTATCGCCTGTATCTGATTGCGCAACTGCTCAAACGCTGCTTTTAGTAGCAGGGAAGCTGCAGGCAATATCTTCCCACTTATTGTCACCTACTTATCATACACAGCACACATGATGACAGACCTAACGACATACCTCCCCATCACCGACCCCACGTGGATATTCTTCATCGTGCTCAGCATCATCCTCTTTGCGCCGATGCTCCTTGAGCGTCTGAAGATACCCTCAATCGTTGGCATGATTGCGGCCGGCATTCTCATCGGCCCCCACGGTTTTCATCTGCTCGAACGCGACAGCAGTTTCGAGCTTTTCGGCAAGGTGGGACTCTACTACATCATGTTTCTCGCCTCACTCGAGATGAACATGCAGGACGTGCAGAAAATCAAGATGCGCGCCCTCGTCCTTGGTCTGCTTAGTTTTGGCCTGCCGATAACACTTGGCTTCGTGGCCAACCACAGTTTACTGGGCTACGGCATCGCAGCCTCCGTGCTCATGGCCGCCATGTATGCCTCCCACACCCTCATTGCCTACCCCATCGTTCTCCGCTATGGTCTGTCGCGGCGCATGAGTGTAAGCATAGCTGTTGGCGGCACCATCGTTGCCGACACCCTGACGCTCCTTGTCCTTGCCGTTGTCGGCGGCACATTCAAAGGAGAAGCCTCTGGGCTTTTCTGGGTATGGCTGCTGGTGAAGGTCGTGGTGTTGAGCGGCCTGATTGTCGCAGGCTTCCCAGCCCTCGCCCGCTGGTTTTTCCGCCGCTACGATGAAGGCGTCGTGCAATACATCTTCGTGCTCGCCCTCGTCTTTCTCGGTGCCGGCCTGATGGAATTTGTGGGCATGGAAGGCATCCTCGGTGCCTTCTTAGTGGGCATTGTGCTCAACCGCACCATTCCGCCGTCGTCGCCTCTGATGAACCACCTCGAATTTGTGGGCAACGCCCTCTTCATCCCCTATTTTCTGATTGGTGTCGGCATGTTGCTCAACGTTCAGGCATTCGTTGAAAGTTCTAACGTATTCCTGATTGCCCTGGTGATGATTGTCGTGGGAACAGGCAGCAAATGGCTCGCCTCTTTCTTCACGCAGAAAATCTATCGCCTGCCCGCTTCAGAACGCGCCTTGATGTTCGGCCTGACCAACTCCCGCGCAGCTGCCACCCTGGCGGTGGTGCTCGTTGGCTACCAAATCATCCTGCCCGACGGCCAGCACCTTTTGGGCGAAGACGTGCTCAACGGAACCATGATGTTCATCCTCGTTACCTGCGTAATCAGTTCGTTCACCACGGAAAACATCGCGCGGAAAATCGCTGAAAGCGGCAAACCCGATGTAGCCATGCCGGTTGTAGCCAGCGACCGCCTGCTCATCGCCCTCTCCAACCCCGACAACGTCAGTCCGCTGGTCAATCTGGCCCTCATGTTGCGCACTCCTGGTGCGCCTTCGCCGCTCACCGCGCTCAACGTGGTACTTGAAGACGACCCCAACGCGCGTGAGAGTGGACTGAAACAATTGGAACAAGCCGTCAAGATTGCCGCTGCCGCCAACGTGAAACTCGTCACGCGCAGCCGATGGTCGGTCAACGTGGTCAGCGGCATTTCCCACACCATAAAGGAAAACGACATATCAGACCTCCTCATCGGTCTGCACCAGAAAACGCGCCTCTCTGAGAGTTTCTACGGAAAGCTCACCAACGACTTGGTGGCCGCCGTGGAGCAGCACGTGTTTGTCTATCGTCCTGTCATACCTCTCAACACGGTGATGCGCCTTCACCTGGTTGTGCCGCGCAAAGCGGAATTTGAGCCGGGCTTTGCCGCCTGGGCCAAGCGCGTGGCCCTTCTCGCCACGCAGTTGAGTTGCAGCGTGGAGACTTACAGCGGACGTGGCACTCTGGAAGCGTTGCAGCAGACGTGGGACCGCCAACACTTCAACGTGCGTGCCGAACGCCATGTCTACAACGAATGGCACAATTTCATCTCCATCGCCCACAACGCCAAGGAAGCCCACATGGTGATCTTCGTCGTTTCGCGTCGCGGAACGCTCTCTTACCACCATTACATGGAACACCTTCCCGACCAGCTGGAGCGCTATTTCTCTTCCCACAACACGCTGCTCCTCTTCCCAGCCCAACCAGCTTCTGTCGCTGGTTCTGCTTCCATGCGCGGTGGCGTGCCGATGAAGGTGAGATGAGAGAGTATGGATAACATTATATACCGCCATACTCCTTCCCCACCCTATCAATAAACCATTAATTCCCCTTCCATGTCCTCCCCCTTCCTCGTCGATGTCGTCCTGCCCCTCGCCCTGCCTGGTGCCTTCACCTATGCCCTGCCGGAAAACCTGGCAGGCAAGGTCACTGTGGGCAGCCGTGTGGTAGTGCCGCTCGGCAAGCGCAAACAATACACCGCCATCGTTGTGCGTTGTCCCGGCACCCCTGCCGCCGCCGGCATACAGATAAAGGAAATCCTGGAGGTGGTGGACGAAGCGCCGCTTCTGCTCCCTGCGCAACTCGAAATGTGGCGATGGATGGCCCATTATTATATGTGTACGCCAGGCGAGGTGATGAAGGCCGCCCTGCCCTCCGGACTGAAACTTGAGAGCGAAGCGTTTGTGGTGCTTCCGAAAGACCGCGTCGCAGACGACGAGGCCGACGAGACAGACGATGAAGAAGGCGTTGCCAACAATCCCGCCCATCCTCCCGTCATCGGTTCGGCTTCTTTGGGCGCTGAGCAGCAAATTTTCTGTGTGCTCGCCGACCATAAGCCGCAGAGCATCGAGCAATTGCAGAAGACGCTGACAGGCGTGAAGGGCGTGTTGCCAGCCTTGCGCCGCCTCATCGAAAGCGGCGAGATAATGGTGCAGGAAAGACTCAGCCAGGGATTTGTGGCCAAGAAGGAAACGCATGTGCGCCTTGCTGAAAAATACCGCGACAACGAAACGGCGCAGCATTTCCTGCTTGACTCCCTGCGCCGCTCTGAGCGACAGAAGGAAGTGGTGATGACGCTGATTGAGAAGGCCGACTGCCTGCGCAGCGAACTGAATGCCCGCATTCCAGGAGCGGCGGCGGCACTGGCGGGACTGAAGAAGAAGGGGGTCGTCGAACTGCTGGATGTGGTGGCCGACCGATTGAAAACGGTGGAGGCCGACCCCAACAAAACGCCTTCCACGCTCTCGAAATCACAGAGCGCAGCACTGGCCGACATCAACGCGGCGTTTGAAAAACACGACGTGTGCCTGCTTCATGGTGTCACGTCGAGCGGAAAGACGGAGGTGTACACCGAACTCATCAACCACACTCTGGCCGCAGGGAAGCAGGTGTTATATCTCGTCCCTGAAATCGCCCTCACCACCCAACTGACGGAACGCCTCGGGCGCGTGTTCGGCGAAAAGATGGGCGTTTACCATTCAAAATTCCCCGACGCTGAGCGCGTGGAGAT
>ERZ1035001.505-NODE-505-length-20204-cov-9.809321_pt1 | contig 20204 bp, 20 predicted proteins | sample MGYA00520685_ERZ1035001 | MGnify/ENA primary metagenome ERZ1035001 (study PRJEB33766, sample SAMN09781749) | gut metagenome | biome: gut microbiome | host: Homo sapiens | place: Madagascar | study: EMG produced TPA metagenomics assembly of the PRJNA485056 data set... | reverse complement strand
ATAAAAAAATAACTTTCATAAGTTAGGAAAGCCTTTTTGAGTGGCTGTTTTGTTGAAAAAAGAAAGTTCCTATGGTATCATAACGGAGATTGGATATAAATAGCATTATTCCGAAGAGGGTATCTATGAAATTATATGTAACAAGACATGGACAGACACAGTATAATATAGAGGTTCGAATCTGTGGAAGAGCAAATGTGCGACTGACGGAAAAAGGAATCTCACAGGCACATGAGCTGGCACAGAGCATGCAGGATACGGATGTGGATCTCATCATTTCATCACCGCTTGTGCGTGCAAAGGAGACTGCAGATATTGTCGGTGCAGCGATCGGTGTGCCGGTAGAAGTGGATGATCGCCTTGCAGAGCGTGATTATGGCGTGATCGACGGAACCTATGAGGGAACGCCGGGATTCATGGAGCAGTGGGTACAGTTTGGTTACCAGTATCCAGAGGGTGAGTCGCTGCTTAAAGTTGTACAGCGTGTGTATAATTTTCTAGATGATATCAAGCAGCGCTATGCGGATAAAAAGGTCATGGTGATCAGTCATGGCGGTGTGTGCCGGGTGATCAACTCATATTTTGAGAGTCTGGATAATGAAGATTTTTTCAAGTTTAATCTGGGAAATTGTAAAGTTCTTCAATATGATCTCTAAAAAAGAAGATTATGTAAAATATGTAATAAAATAGTCACAATCTAGCATAAATTCCTTGAATGAATGAGGGGTTTATGCTATTATTTTTTTATCACTTCTTATTAGAATTAAGAGGGTTATTTAGGAGGGAAGATTTATGAATTGTACGATGTGTGGAGCGATTATACCAACCGGACAGACAAATTGTCCAATGTGTGGAGCTCCAGTTCAGGCAGAGCAACCTGCAGATAATGCACAGCCAGTGCAGCCACAGATGGGATACCAGCAGCCAATGGGACAGCCGGTACAGCCACAGATGGGATACCAGCAGCCAATGGGACAGCCGGTGCAGCCACAGATGGGATATCAGCAGCCAGCAGGACAGCCGGTGCAGCCACAGATGGGATACCAGCAGCCAGCAGGACAGCCGGTGCAGCCACAGATGGGATACCAGCAGCCAATGGGACAGCCGATACAGCCACAGATGGGATACCAGCAGCCGATGGGCGGTTATTATCAGCCTAGAAGCAATAACGCAGCGGCATTTGGTGCAGGAATCAATGGATATCTTGGATATGTGAAGGAAAATCCTATGAATATCCTGAAGATCGTTGGAGCATTTTTTGTGTTCCTTGCAACTTTAATCCCATGGGCACATGCAACTTACTGGGGTGTTACAGAGCATTGGAATCTGTTTAAGGCAGGTGGATTTAACCGCTTCATCGCAATCATTGTGTTACTGCTTTCATTGGTACTGATTGCATGGGAGGTTGCAGATTTTATTCCTGTTCCACAGATTGCAAATGTGAAAGCAAAGTTACAGGCGATTCCATACTTTGAGTTTATTCTTCTTGGTGTCATCTTTGTATTTGTATTGATCGCAACAATTCGTCACGGTTATGCACATTCAGATGGTACGACGGTTAACTTCAGGGAGTATGGTATTAAGGTAGGTATTTCAGCCGGTGTGATTTTTGCATACCTTGGTGTGATTGCTGCCGCAGCTCCAAGAGTGTTAGACAAGCTTGGAATCAAGATCGGAAACAAATAATACATAAGTAAGAAAATGGCTGTCGAGCCGGTATGGTTCGGCAGCCATCGTTGTATATGATGGTCTGGAGGGTGATAGAACATGGTATGTAAGGAATGTGGAAAAGAGATTCCAGAGGGTGCGCTTTACTGTGAGTCTTGCGGTGCACCATTGGAAGAACCGATTGTTCTGAAGGTATCGAAAGAGGATATCAAGCGGGCAGAAAAGGAAGAGAAAGTAAAGGCGAAGGAGCGGGCAAAGCTTGCTGCAAAAAATACGGTAAAGCAGGTGCCAGAGAAAAAGCATCATCGTAAAGCTGCCGATACGAGCAAGGCAATCGACATCGTTGGATATTTCCAGTCCATCGGTGGAGATATGAACCTGTTGCTGGCGTTTGTCGGTTCGATTTTGTTATATCTGGCACCGTTTATGAACTGGATCTGGGAGAAGCTTTTTGATGTGAAGCGTAAGGCGAATCTGTTTGAGATCGGTATGAAGAGCTCCATGGTAGAAGAAGATGGAAGCATCCTGGCGATGGGAGAAACCATTGTGCTGGTGCTTGGTATCATTGCAATCTTAGTCGGAGTCTGGATGCTGTTGTTGTCTGCCTGCGATTATATCAAGTGGTTGCGGAAATATGCGGCAAATCCGATTATGCGGTTTGCACCAATTCTTGTGATGCTTGTCATCTTTATTATCGTGATCAACAATAAGCATTACACACAGTCGCTGCGTGTGTTAGAGGACAATGTCCGACTGGCAAAAGAGCTTGGAACCTCATCGAATTATGATGCCGGAAGGGGACTTGGACCGGTCTTTTATGTGGCAGGTCTTGTGATCTATACACTTGGAACGGTTGGAGATTTTTTGGAACGGAAGCGTAAAAATGGATAATCAGAATCAATATGGAAAAAGTAAATTTGTGACAGCGAGTATGCTGCTAGGCATCCTGTCCGCAGTTTTGTTGACAGTGAGCCTATTTGTACCTGCTATTGATCTGTCCGCATATCATGCACAGGTACAGATCCGGTACAGCATTATGAAGATCTGTGAAAATGTGGGGTTAATCTCTGATATGTGGCGTGGAATTCCGATTGGAATCCTGATTGCCGCGGTGGGGATGCTCGTGTTATCCTTTGTCAGGATACCGCCCCTCAAGGCAATACCCTGTATGATTGTTGTGTGTATGATTATCATAGCGTTTGTAGATATGGGAAATGTAACGGCATGGATCTCTAAGATGCTTGCTCGTTTCATCTCTTCTCAGGTATCCTCCGGTTCTTCTGTGTCCGGGGCGACGATCTGGAAGAGCTTTCAGGCAGGCATCTACCTGCTTGCAGCGGGACTGGTGAGTGGTATCGCCAGCTGCTTTGTATCCAATTATCAGGCGTAAATTATTCGCCAGTGATTCCGTCGATTTCCTCCTTGCAGTGTTTACCATCTGCAAGGAGTTTTTTTAATGTTTCTGCATCGTCGTTCTCCATTGCAGTTTTGTATTCCTGCAAAGCCGTGATAAAATAGTCAAGTTCTTTGATCAGATGTTTCTTATTTTCCAGAAAAAGCTCTGTCCACATCGTTTCGTTCAACCATGCAACACGTGTCAGATCCTTGTAGCTTCCGGCAGAAAAACCATCGTGATTTTTTGCTGTCGGGCTTTTCACGTAAGCATTGGATACAACGTGTGCCATCTGGGATGTGAATGCAATCATCGCGTCGTGACGGTCGTAATCGCAGATTGTGAATTTACCGAAATGAATCGGAGACAGCAGTTTCTTCGCGCGCTCGATGGATTTCGTATCATTCAGATCTTCTGGCACAAGTACCATAGAAGCTCCGTTGTACATTGTCTTTGTGCTGTATGCGTAGCCGGAGAAATGACGGCCAGCCATTGGGTGTCCGCCGATAAAAGTAAAGCCATATTGTTTGGCGATAGGGTAGCAGGATTGGCAGATCAGCTCTTTTGTACCACAGCAGTCGATCACCATCGCATCTTTGCAGATATAAGGTGCCATCTTTGTCAAATAGTCAATGCAAAGCTGCGGATACAGACAAAGCAAAATCAGATCGCAGTCTTTGATATTCCCTTCGTTTAATTCGCCGTCAATGGCTTTATCGTTATACGCAGCCTGAATCACTTCTTTGCTGCGGTTATAAGCAAGAACCTTGTGTTCGTCGTTGTCACTGTATGCTTTTGCAAAAGAACCACCGATCAGTCCAAGTCCAACAATTCCGATTGTCATAATATACCTCCATGCTGTGACTGTAATTCAAATAAATATGGTAAGATTGGCACAGCTTCAATCATCGACAACAGTATAACGCTTTAACGCGATAAAGTAAAGCAAAAATTTAAATGTATAAGACTGGTAAAACGTGGCAACACTCCTAGTACACAACAGGCGCAGAAGCAAAGTTGCGGAATACCTTGAAAAGGGGAAGGACTATGAGCACGAAAAAGAAGTTATATATTGTTGTACTTATCTGGGCAGCAGTTGCGCTGCAAATCTTTATTACGAAGCGGATTGACCGGGAGAGCCAGATGGTGACACAGGTCATGAGTGATGGCGTGGAAAATGTGACGGCGGCAGAGGTAAAACTGTATGCGCATTATGGCGATGAGACGATGACCGAAGCCGCACGAGAGAAAATCCTGCAACGGGTTGGAGAAAAGCTGGGAATCATATCTGGCTATGACATAATTACAAGTACTGAAGGTGAAAATACTTCGACAACGTTTGTGAAAAAGGGTGAAAATGGAGATACGAGAATCCGGTTGATTTCGATGGAACAGACAAACGCCGATGGTTCGACCATACAGGAGAATTATCTGATGACAGAGATTGCATTGAAAAATCAGTCGACAGAAAATATCTACCGGTGTAAGGAACAGCTCGATCAGATCTACACAGATCTGGGACTCTCTGGCAGCAGCAATCTCTATCTGTGCAGTCAGGAAAAAGGGCGGATGACCGAAGACGAGATGCAGAAAGTGACAGCGGATTTCTTGGAGACGATGCATGCGAAGAAACGAAACGAGATTGAACTGCAGGATACCTTATGCATCTACGGCTACAGTGATAATGTCCCGGAATATGTGTATCAAAATGATCACAAGGTAAATGTGAATATTGCTTTCACGTACGATGAAGCAGAAGACATCACGTATATACACCGCGGACTGCCATTCATAGATAAATCATTTTAACCAAAGAGTAAGCGTAGTCGTGTAAATCTGTAGCCCGACTACGCGTATTTTTAGTAGGAAATAATCTCGTATCCATCCTCGGTGACAAGTACCTGAATCTCCCACTGTGCAGATGGAAGTCCATCTTCGGTGTAAACTTCCCAGTCATTTTCTTCGTCGACGAAGATGTCCGGCTTGCCCATGTTTACCATCGGCTCGATCGTGAACATGAAGCCAGGAACCATAAGCATTTCTGTACCTGCTTTAGAGTTGTAGCTTACCCAAGGTTCTTCGTGGAACTCGATGCCGACACCGTGTCCACCGATTTCGCGGACAACAGAATATCCATTTGCATAGACATAATCATGCACTGCCTGCCCCATGTCGCCGAGGAAGCCCCAAGGTTTTACCTGTTCGAGACCTTTGAGCATTGCTTCCTTTGTGACATCAACGAGTTTCTTCTTCTCCGGGCTGACATCACCGATACAGAACATACGGGAAGAGTCGGAGAAATAGCCGTTCAGGATTGTAGAGCAGTCTACGTTGATGATATCACCGGATTTTAAGATAACATCTGGTGATGGGAATCCGTGGCAGACCTGATCGTTGACGGAAGTACATACACTGTATGGGAATCCTTCGTAGTTTAATGGTGCTGGAATACCGCCCATATCGGTTGTCATATCGTAGACGATCTTATCGATCTCTGCGGTAGACATACCCTCATGGATTGTCTTCTGAATCTCATCCAGTACAGCGATGTTGATTTTTGCACTTTCCTTGATCTTCTCAATCTGCTCTGCATTTTTGATTAGGTTATGAGTAGGAACGATGTGCCCCTGATGTGCAATTTTTGCAATCTTATCGTCGAACATTTCATGACAGACTTTGTATTTTCTGCCGCTGCCACACCAGCAAGGATCGTTTCGGTTAATTTTCTTTGACATGATTACGCCTCTTATATTTATATTTGTGGTTTTACGCATAGGGCGGAAAAAACCACATATATTTTAGCAAAATAGTTTCGTTTGCGCAACCTGCGTAGATGAAACGTTTTATCATCTGCAAGGATTTGAGATAGAACGCGGATGAAGAAATGGGGGATCATGGGGGATTGTAATAAGAAAATGTTGAATAAAGGACGAAGCGGGAGGCAGTTTATGATTTTGGTTCTGGTTGCGCTGGCGTGTGTGTCATCCGGGTGTCGCAAGCAGGAGGCGAGAGAACGACAGGATCTGGATTTTACGGTGTGCGCAGAGACAGAACTGCCGGATGATCTGCGGCAGATCATAGAGGAGAAGAAGCTGCATGCATTCCAGATGAGTTATACGACGAAGGATCATCTGTATATTGTGGTTGGATATGGGGAACACGACCGTACCAATCTGTGTGTGGTTGTGGAGGAGCTGTATAAGACTGACCGGGCAATCTATATAAAGACCGATCTGAAGACCGAGGCTGAGATGGAGGGGGACATTTCCGGTGTTGCATCAGGGACAGATTCCAACACGCCTGACGGGCAGACAGGAACATCGTCGATGTATCCGTATATTGTAATCCGGTTGCCGCGGCTGGAGCTGCCGGTATTGAATGTATCGTAAGTACGGCTTCTATATGCGCGCAAAAATATTTACGGTAAATTATCATAATTCAGAGAGCATTGGAATACATATAAAGCAGAGGGTAAGAATCTAGTTTGGTGGAGGGAGCTATGGAATTTTCGAAGAAGGAAATACATACAAGCGTGTTGACGCAGTCCAAATATTCACAGATAACAGTCGATGATGATTTTACGATTCCGGATAGTAAAGGCGATATGGAAAAAATTGTTGCCAAGGAAGGTCATATTCTGTTGGAGTCCATGATTCCGGAGGATGGAAAAGTGCGGATCACCGGATCGGTCTGCGTGCGTGTGCTGTATCGTACCGGGGGCGATATCCCGCGGCTGTGCCAGTTCCAGAGTGAGATTCCATTTGAGGATGTTGTCAACTGCGATGGCGTGTCTTCCTCCAGTCAGGTGGATTGCCACAGTCAGTTGGAGGATCTGACGGTGAGCATGATCAATTCGCGCAAGCTGGAGGTTCGCGGACTGATCGGAACAAGTGTTAATGTGTATGAAGAGATGTGCATCGATGCGGCGACAGGGATTGAGCAGGGGGAAGGCGTTGCCTGTCAGTATCGCGACGTTACATATAGTCAGGTCGTGCTCGCCAAGCGCGATGTCCTGAAGGTGCGGGAGGAGCTGGAAATCCCGCAGAACAAACCGAATATCCAGGAGATTTTGTGGCAATGTGTTGCACTTCGGAACATGGAGACGAAGGCGGGGGATGAGAAGCTTCTGGTGCGTGGAGAAATCGAAATCTTCATCTTATATAAAGGGGGCGAGGAACGGCTCCCGGTACAGTCCATTTTCTCGGTGCGGTCGCTCTATCGTGAGGTGCCTTGCAGTGGTGCAGCAGAGGGCATGGTGCTGGATGTCGATTATGTGCTTGGCAAGGGGGAGATCACAATCCGGCAGGATGCGGATGGTGAGGATCGCGTGTTTGGCTGTGACTATAATATTGATATGAATATCAAGTTGTATGAGGACTGTTCATGCCGGATGCTGTCCGATGTGTATTCGCCGAGCGCGGAGCTTGTACCGCAGTTTGAGGTGATGGATTATGAGAACCTGCTGCTGCGCAATGCAGCGAAGGCAAAAGTGTCTGCCAGAAAACAGATCGGTGGAGATAAGGCGAAGCTGCTGCAGATCTGTCATGTGTATGGCGATGTCGATATTGATGATGTTGTTGTCGGGGAAAATGGGGCAGAGATCACAGGCGTTGTAAAATGCTGTGTGCTGTATATTGCGACCGGAGATGATCCGATGAGCAGTGTCGAGGTGGAGATTCCATTTTCGTATACGGCGGATACGGTACCGCTCGCGCAGGAGGACTCGGTGCGTATCCATCCGTGCATCGACCAGCTTACTGCGTCGTTATTAAATAGTGAAGAAATCGAGATTAAGGCACAGATCAACCTGAACATCTCCGTCTTTGCAAAGGGTGAGAGTCAGGCGATGACGGATCTGCAGATCCTGCCGATTGATGAGGCGAAGAAGGCGGCACAGCCGGGTATCGTCGGGTATGTCGTGCAGAAGGGCGACAGCATGTGGAGTATCGCGAAAAAATACTATGCATCCATTGATGCCATTAAGCAGTTGAACAATTTGGAGTCCGATTATGTATCAGAGGGTGACCGGCTGCTGATCGTGAAATCTTAGAGTTTCAGATATTGTTGATATAATAATGAAAATCCATGTTGCAGAATGTGACATGGATTTTTGTTATGGTTATAAGATACAAGCACATCAGGAAGAATATAAATTCTATAAATAGATTGTGAAGAATCAACGGCATTGGTATAATAAACATAGATTATAGGGAACAGTGGGAAGAACAGGAAAGAGAGGCCGTTGAGGATGAAGACATTAACAAGAAATGCATATGCAAAGGTGAATCTGGCATTGGATGTTTTGCGCAGACGCGAGGATGGTTATCATGATGTCTGCATGATCATGCAGAATCTAAGCTTATATGATACATTGACATTTACGGTGGAGGAAGCGGATACGCTGACAATCACACTGGCGTGTGATAAGGCATTCGTGCCGTGTGATGCGCGTAATCTTATCTACAAAGCAATCGCACTGATGGGGGAAACGTATCATCTGACCGGGCATGTCCATGTGGAGCTGGTGAAACGAATCCCGGTCGAAGCCGGTATGGCAGGTGGCAGTACGGATTGCGCCGCGGCATTTCACGCGATGCGGGAGTTGTATGGACTGGACGTCAGTGATCAGGAATTGATGAAGCTTGGTGTGAAGCTGGGGGCGGATGTGCCGTATTGTATCATGGCAAAAACCGCGCTTTCCGAAGGTATCGGCGAGGTGCTGACAGAGGTGGCACCGTTGCCGGATTGTTTTGTCGTTGTGGCGAAACCGACGATATCGGTCAGCACGAAGATGGTATATGAGAACCTGCATGCGAACGAGCTGCAGCACCACCCGGATGTTGCGGGGATGGTGGACGCGCTGAAGCAGGGAGATCTGTCCGGTGTGGCAAGCCGCATGGAAAATGTCTTGGAGACAGTCACAACGAAGCTTTATCCGCAGATCGAGGAGATCAAACAGACAATGAAAGAGTCTGGTGCCGAAAATGCGATCATGAGCGGCAGCGGACCGACGGTGTTTGGTTTATATACAGAGAAAGCGACTGCAGAGCAGGCGGCAGAGAAAATCCGGCAGCAGTACGTACTTTCCGAGGTATATGTGACACAGCCGTGTTAGAGTTGGCTGAGATTTTTGCAGAATCGTGAGAAATAATCATACCTTTTGAGAAAAATACTCTGGTAGAAATAAAAAATATGCTTGAAATATTTGTCTATGCATAGTAATGTATATTGTATACACGTTGAATTTATTTTGATGTATATGGGGAACGAAGAAGGTAATGAAAATCGGAATGGATAAAAGTTTTGACAGGAAGGTAAGGAGGTAGCAGATATGAAGTTGGATATGAATATCGATGAGTATCTTCCACTTCGGGAGGTTGTATTTCATACATTGCGCAAGGCAATCATACAGGGAGAACTGCAGCCGGGAGAGCGTCTGATGGAGGTTACACTGGCGAACAAGCTTGGTGTCAGCCGGACACCGGTACGTGAGGCAATCCGGATGCTGGAGCTGGAAGGTCTGGTTGTTATGATTCCGCGGAAAGGTGCGGAGGTTGCGAAGATTACAGTGCGTGACTTAAAAGATGCCTTGGAGGTTCGAATGGCAATTGATTCATTGTCGGTCAAGCTTGCCTGTGAGCGATTGGATGAGGATGATAAGACAGAGATAAAACAGGCATGCGTGGCATTTCGTGAAGCGGTCAAATCAGGAAATGTGCAGGCAATTGTGGAGGGGGATGAACGTTTCCACAACACAATCTACCGGGCATCGAAGAACCAGAAGCTGATTACGATTGCGATGAATCTGCGGGAACAGGTGTATCGATACCGGTTTGAATATGTTAAGGATTTTTCGTATCATGAGAATCTGATCCGGGAGCATGATCAGATTACAGAGGCGATTTTGAAGGGCGACGTAGAGACAGCACAGAAGATTATGAAGGAACATATCTATAATCAGGAGCAGATCGTGATACGGAATTTGCAGAAGGAAGCATAAGTAAACAGGAAAACAAGAGAGAGGTGCAGAGCACCTCTTTTTTTGTGTGCCCACAAATATATTTCCACAAAATATATTTGTGTTATTGTATAGCGACAAAATATAGTATATAATCATTTTAATCGGCTGTTGAAAAATTTGACTTGATTCATGCAAAAATTGCATCTGATTATGCAAAAACGGACAGATGAATTGTAATGAACAGGGATTCATGCAAAACTTGGGGTTGACGGAAAAAATCTTCGATTCGCGGAAAATGAATCGAAAAAATGTTATGCAGACGGTAGAATGAAAAAAACATTGGAAAGAGGTAACGGGATGAGCGAAGAAAAACTATTTGATGTGAATTGGGATCAGAGAAAATGGGAGACACCTGCGAGCGCACAGGATATGAAGCTGTACAGCTATCCACCGAGAACGATACGGAATATGTCAGTTCCGGGATTTCTGACATGGCTGGTGCTGTTGCTGGCATCGATTGGCGGACTTCTGTATACTGCATGGATGACAGTGACTGGCGACTATGAGGATGGAAAGGTAAACACGATACTGGGAGTCGTAAGCTTTGTCGTGCTGCTTTGCTGTCTGATCTACAAGACAAATTATAAGAGAAAGCTTATTACATATACCGATGTGTTACATGCGGTGCTGATTGATAATGCCAAACATGCGTATGTTGTACATTTGAATGAGGATGCTTTTCTGGGAGCAACCGGACTGGGTGCATATAGAGTTCAGACTGTCCAGGCGCAGGGGGTAAGTGTAACACATGTCGGACAGGCAATGGATAGCCGAGACATGGAGCAGAAAGCAATCAAGATGATTCAGCATAAGGATTTCCTGTTGAAGCGTATTCAGGAGAAGCCGGTTTTTCAGGAGATGATCGAGAACGGTACCTTTGAGCAGGTGGCTTTGCCGGTTGAGAAGATTCTGAAGTTCAAGAATCCGGGTGCCTGTTTCGTAGTTACGTATGCATATAAATGGAATGGCAGTGAATATACAGACACGGTTCGCTTCTATCATTCTATGCAGGATTATAAGGAGCTGCTTGCATATTTCAAGGAGCGGTATGAGGCAGAAAAATAAAGGTATGAAAAAAACAGGTGTATTGGGATTCGTGATTCTGTGCCTGCTCAGCGGGTGTGCACAGCAAAGCACAGAATCCACAGAGGCGACAACGGTCGCTGCAGTGGAAGCAGAAGTATTGGAGACGGTCGAGCTTAAACGTGCAGAAATCGGTGATATCGTGCAGATGGGAACCTACGAACAGGATGGAGATCCGGAGACAGAAGATCCGATCTGCTGGGATGTGCTGGATAAGGATGGGGATTCAATATTGATTATCTCGCATGACGTGATTGGCTATCAGCGGTTTTCTGACAGCCCCAATTGTGTGATATGGGAGGATTCCCAGATACGGACATGGCTGAATGAGGAGTTTTATACGGACGCATTTGATAAGGAAACACAGGCGCGTATCAAAGGATACGTCACATCAGGAGTAGATGAGGCAAATCAGGAGTCGAGGGGTGATGCGACGGATCGGATATTCCTGCTGAGCCAGAAGGAAATCGAGAAGTATTATGGGCACAAATTACCAAAAGCAGAAGCACTTTTATGCAAACCAAGCAAGGCTGTTTTACAGCGCTACGAAGAGATAGAGCAACAGCGCGTGCGTGAAAAAGTACCATTCGTGACAAGTGTTCCAGATGTATCGGAAGGGATTTCGTGGATGTTGCGGTCAACCGGAAAGTCACAGAATCAAATCTCCATTATTCGAGGGGACGGGTATTATTCACAATGTCTGGCAGATTACTATCAGGGTGTTCGTCCGGCTATGTGGATCGATGTAGGTGATGAAAACGGAGAGGGGCAAGCGTTACAGGAATGAAAAAAATAAAATTATATGTTCTTATTACAGTCGTAAGTATCGTTTTACTCGCATGGTTGCTGGTGGTGGTTATCGTATTTCAGAAAAACCATGCGGATATCTTTTTCTTCGACAATAACAAAGAGATTGAATATCAATATGGAAACTACAAGGCGGATGCGCTGGTTGTGGATGGCTATGTATATCTGTACAGAAGTGTCGTGGAGCTGGGGAATTATGATAAAAAAGAAACATTAGAGAAATGTGGAAATAACGTCATATATCGTCTTTCCCCGGATGGAACGTATGAGGAGTTTTACGAATTTGAAGATGAAGAAGCCATCTATTATGACGTGAATTCCAAGCTTTATTATTATGATGAGCATTTCTATATCATGATCGGTCAGCGGGTGTATCGTATAACAAAGGATGGAAGCAGTGCGCAGGTTATCTATGAGAATACTGGAGGTAATGGTATTTTTCGGATGTTTGGAATCCGGGAGCATTATCTGCTGCTGGCAAATCATAATGAAGTACGTTATCTGGATATGCGTAAATGGGACTGGAGCACGCCAATCGACTTTGACCAGATGCGTGTTTTGAAATATGTGTATGCGCTGGACGCAGATACTTTTTATAATTGGATGATCAGTGGTGTTACCAAGCATTCTCCGAAGCGGCTGCAGGATGCGAATGCAGCAATAGAAGAAGAGACAGATATCGAATGCATAAATATCTATCAGGATGCCGTCTATTATGTGCAGGAAAATGCTGAGAATCATGCGTACACGATAAAATACAAAGTTCTGACGTCAGATGAAGAAGGAGATTTGCTCACGGTGAATCCGGATGGGAAATTGAGGATATTATCGTTGGCCGTCAGCGAGGATTTTATCATCTATGATCTTGGATCGTCAGAGTATGGTCAAAATTATGAATATGGAGAGAATGTGGATGTACGTATAATATGGAACCGGCATACAGGGAAATGGAAATCTATTAGTTACAAATAGGAGGACTCAGATCATATATTTATCTGCAACTGTGGAATGAAGAAATCAGAGAATGAACAGGCGTAGACAGATTCGGTATGAGGGGTTAGAAAGAATGAAAAAATGGTGTATTATGCTTGCGTTTGCAATGCTTTTACTAAGTGGATGTGGAAAACAGGCGGAGTCAACCGAAGTGGCTACGGAGGAATCCAATACAGAGGAACCAGAACCTGCTACGACAGAAGCATTGGAAACAGTGGTACTGAAAGATGCAAAAATTGGAGATATTGTGCAGATGGGAACCTACGAACAGGACGGAGATGCAGAGACAGAGGACCCGATCTGCTGGGATGTGCTGGATAAGGATGGGGATGCCATGCTGCTTATATCCCATGATGTGATTGCATATCAGAGATTCTCGGATAATCATAAATGTGTAATATGGGAGGATTCGCAGATACGGTCGTGGCTGAATCAGGCGTTCTATGAAGAGGCATTTGACGAGGAAGAACAGGCAAGTATCCGGGAGACTACGCTGGAGAATCCGTCTACGGTGGGATTTGCTGCGCATGTGGACCCATCCGGGGATGTACAGGTACGGGAGAGCAGACCGGATACAAAGGATAAGATATTCCTGCTGAGCTGGAAGGAAGCGGAGCAGTATTATGGAAATCGCTTAACGGATGCATCTGGCCTTGGGCGAAAACCATCGAGAGCAGTATTGCAGAAGCGGGAGGCGATATTTACAGATATTATAATCGAGGAGCTTCCGGCGATGTATCCATATTCCCGGCATCTGGCTGATGGTACGGAGCGGTTACCGTGGATGTTGCGGTCAACGGGTATGAAGGATTACAACATTTTGGTGATTGGATACGAGGGAAAATGGGATCAGGACTATCCGGATTCTTATAACGGCGTGAGGCCTGCAATGTGGGTAAACGTGGGGGATTAGTGTCGAAGGGAGGACGAAATGTCTCTAAGTCGGAAAGAAAAGATCGTTATATTTGCGGTGATACTCTTTGCCTGTGTAATTGTAGTTGGAAGCAGGATATATGAGAAAAAACAATCGGAACCAAAGGCGAAGAACCGTTTTTTTGAGAATCCATTTTCTGAGGTTGATCCAGGCATTGATCAGCAGAGCGGTAATTATGCCAATGATGCGCTGGTTGTAGATGGCTATGTGTATTTCTACAAAAGCCGGGTGAAGCTTGGAAACTATGACAAGGTAGATGAGCTGGAGAAATGCGGAAACAATGTGATTTACCGGTTGTCTCCGGATGGTACATATGAGGAATTTTATACATTTGAGGAAGGAGATGCGATCTATTATAGTATCGGTTCCAAACTGTACTATTATGAGGGATATTTCTATATCCAGATTGAAAACCGGATTTACCGCATCAATAAAGAAGGCACTGAGGCACAGGTGATCTATGAGAATGTGGGCGGATATGGCAGTTACGTGATATTTGGTATCCGGGATCATTATCTGGTGCTTCAAAAACAGACAGAATACTATTATCTTGATATGGATACATGGGACTGGAGCCAGCCGATAGAGGTTGGACGTATGCGGCATCTGGTGAATGTGCGATGTTCTTATGAAGCGGTCAGAAGAAATCAGTTGATCTGCTTTTTTGAGAATGTTATCTACGGAACGGAGAAGGAAGAACCGATCGGTGTCTATTTTGAAAGCAATATGTTATATGGTAGTGATTTTGTATATCTACATGATTTACGTGTCTATGATGAAGATGCGAAGGAAAAAGTAAGTATTGCAGGAAGTGTGTATTGTCTGAATGTTTACAAAAAAGTCATGTTCTACGCACAGAAGGTGGATGATTCTATCTGCATAAAATATTATTCGCTGGAGGACAAGCAGGAAGGCGAACTGATTACGATCGATGCGGGAGCGGATAAGGCGCTAAAATCGCTCGTTGTCAGTGATGATTATATCATCTATGATCTGGGACCAAAAAAGGAGAAAGAAGCTGTCGATACGCGTGTAATCTGGAACCGGCAGACGGGAGAGATACAGCAGACAATCGAGTATTAAGCAGGGATGTAGTTTCTGTCTTAACATGGGAGGAAATAACAATGGAAGAGAATACCGAAAGAGACGAAGTCTATGAGCAGTTTATGCAGGACTTGCAGGCAAAAAAGAAAACACGGGTAAAGAGTACGATCAAAGAAGTAATCATGGTTGTGATCGTACTTGGAGTAATTGGCTTTGTCGTTTGGTTTCTGACAGATCCGGAGGCATCGGAGAAGGTAAGCCTTCGAAAAGAGAAAGAACCAGTTGCTTATGCGGACATTCCATTTACGACGAAGGATGTATCCAGTATGGAATTTGCGATTGCCGGAAAGGTTATGACATTTCCGTGCACAACCACAGATCTGTATGACGCAGGGTATAGCATGAATGAAAGTGATGCGAAGATCATGCTGGGAAAACCAGCCTCTCTGATGATAGATGGATATAAGGCATATGAGACAGCAATCTGCAAGATGGAGGCACGTGATTTTAAGGGGGAGTTTGATGTATCGGTAATCAATACAGGTACGAAGGAGACAGCTGCGGTGAATTGTCCGATTCAGACGATATGGTCCGACGAACAATTTATGTTGTGCAATGGACTCAGTCAGGCAAGCACGTATGAAGAGATACTTGCAGCGATGGGAAAACCGGATGAAGAAAAAGAGATTAGTTCTATGAAGGATCTTTATTACGAGTATAAGACGAATATTGGAACCTGTACAATTATCTTTTCATTCCGCGGTACCTATACCGGAATGGAGGGTAAAACCTGTGATCGGATTCGGCTGACGAGAGATTGAAAAGGAATTATTTGATGGAAAAACAAAAAGATGAAGTATATGATACAGGGGTGAAGGGAGAATGGGATGTCTTTAAGTCGGGAACAAAAGATAATTATATTTGCAATGATACTTGTTGCCTGTGCTATTGGCGGCGGGGTATTTTGCAAAAATCATTCTGAACAAAAGGCAAAGAACCGGTTGTTTGAGAATCCGTTTTCCGGAGTCAATCAGGAGATCGATTTGCAAAGTGGAAATTATGCAAATGAGGCATTGGTTGTGGATGGCTATGTGTATTTCTATAAAAGCCGGGTGGAGCTTGGAAACTATGACCATGTAGATGAGTTGAAAAAATGCGGGAACAATGTAATTTATCGTCTCTCTCCGGAAGGTACATATGAGGAATTTTATACATTTGATTATGGGGATGCAATCTATTATTCTGTCCGTTCAAAGCTCTATTATTATAATGAGTATTTCTATATTCAGATAGGAAATCGAATCTATCGTATCGACAAAGAAGGAACCCGTGCACAGATCATTTATGAGAATATGGGTGAAGGTTCGCTGGCATTTGGAATCCGGAATCATCATCTGGTGCTTCAAAAAGCGCGCCAATACTATTGTCTGAATCTGGATAAATGGGATTGGAGTCAGCCGATAGAGGTTGGACGTATGCGGCACTTGCTCAATGTAGATACGGAACTTTTTGATTTATATGAGGGCGTTATTTATGGAAGCAGATATGAACTATCAGACAATGCGGTAGTTTTATTGGATCATCAATTAAAGGTTTGGAATGAAGAGGAAAAGGAATTGGAGAAGATTGCGTCTGACGTGTATTGCCTGAATGTTTATAAAGGAGATGCCTTTTATGCACAGAGCGTGGATGATGGCGTCTGCATAAAATACAGATCGTTCGATGGTGAGTCGGAAGTCGAACTGTTTACGATTAACCCGGATGAGAATAAGAGCATAAAATCGTTGGTGGTGAGTGATGATTTCATTATCTATGATCTGGGACCGGGCAATTATGAAGATGGTGTGGATATGCGGGTAATCTGGAACCGGAATACCGGGGAGACACAGGAGACGATTGTGTATCGGTGAAGCTGAGAATACGAAATAATTATTTGATATAAAATGGCACCGTCATAAAACGGTGCCATTCTGGATTATTGCTTTTTAGCTAACAATGCTTTCAACTGCGCAATTTCTTCTTTTGATCGCTGTAATTCATCTTCAGCCTGCTTTCGTTTTTCTTCCTCTTGCTTTCGCAATTCCGCTTCCTGTTTTTGCTTTTTTTCAGCCAGTTGTAATTCATCCTGCAGTTCTTCAATCATGTATTTCACTGTATTTTTATCTGCAATTTTTAACGCTTCTGAAAACATGTGAATCACCTCCTCAGGTTTATTAACATATGTACTCATTTCACGGAATATCGTTTCGCTCCACGGATAGCGTCTGATCACGCGCTCCACATCCGCGATTGTCTCTGCGGTCAGGATAGAAAGCCAGCCTTCCAAATCATTCATATTTGAATCAATGGTTTCCCGTGTATCTAGATTCTTATCATCAGTATATCCGTTTTGACAGAATACATCAAGTGCAATCAGAAAATATTCCTGTAGGAGTTCCAACGTGAGTTCGGTGTTAAATCGTGTTTTACCGTGATGGATATAAGCACCATGCAATAGCGGATTTTTAAAATCAGCACCTGTTTTTTCATATAGAATAATGGTGTATACTTTTTTCATGTCAGAATACATAAATTTTTTGTTCTCTTTTAGGCGTGTGTATTCACGAAGCAACAAGTCAGAAGAGTAACAGGAAATGCGTTCAGCAGTGAACATATATGGAATCTTCTGAATTTCGACATTTGCAAGTGAGCCATTACTTAATCGGACAACGATATCCATGATTAGCAGGGAATCAATGGAGATGGCTGTATTTTCCGATGGCAAAAGCCGTTCCACAACGACGGATTCACCCAAAATGGCACTGAGCAGATTTGACAACCAATCAGGATGTCTGTCCGGGTGAAACATACATTTGAAGAATGGATCGTAAGTAAGTGGCATTGTTTTCTTTCCCGTCATGTAATCAGCGAAGCGTTTTTTCCATGTTTCGTCAAGTGTGATATATTCTGAATATAGGTTTTGTGTTTTCATAGCTTCTTCGAGTTCGTTTACGGTCTGATAGAATGTATTCTGTGTGTCTGTGGTTATTGTTTCATTCGTCATAAGCTGTTCCTCCTAAAAAATAGATGTGTGCATGAAATTAAAGTTGTTAATGAGTAATAATTAAAATTTGCGCGCAAAAAGGGTAATGATTAGTATTCGAAGAATCGAAGATAAAAATATAAATTAATAGACTGTTACCGAACTACGCTATGAACGAGCGCTTCTCGACAACAAAGAAACTGTATCATGAATTACAGCAGATTGTAAAGAGATTTTTAGAAATGCAACTAATTGTAGCATTTAAGGAACCTACACGTTTAATGCTATTGGTAATACCACAGTCGCCACGAAGAATCCTTCTTCGATAGAGTAATTGACAAAACCATGATTGTTCTCCACGGCATGCCGGATACTTTTGGTGCCGATGCCGTGCAGCTTCGTGTCCGTCTTGGTAGAGACGAATTGTCCATCACGTAAAACCGGTGCTTTGTCATAGGTATTTTTCACGATAATGACATAGAAGTTATTTTCGTTTTTCTTTGTAATAGTCAGTTGTACAACACGAGAATTATCGCGCGCCAGACATGCTTCAATGGCGTTATCAAGTAGATTCGACAGAATGGATATGATATCCGCGGACGGTAATTCGGCAAACGTAATATCCGGGAGTACATCGATCGACATCTGGATATTCTGCGATTGGGCAAGTTCAGATTTCTCAGTTAGAATTGCATTCAGAATATCGTTTTTGGAATAGCGCGTAAGGATGGTTGTATCTAACTTTGTATCCAATTCGGAAATGAGCGCAAGTGCCTGATCTGGATGTCCGTCATCAAGCAGTATGCGGATGGCTTTCATGTAATGTGTCGTATCGTGCACCAGCTCCTGCAAATGTTCATCCATTGTGAGCAGCTTCTGATAGTAGTTCAGGCGAAGCGACTGATCGGAGATGATCAGGCTATTCTGCAGGTTGTGATTAAGCTGCTCCGTGTATCTCTGGAATGCGCGGAAGATTAGAATATTGCCAAACTGCATGATCGCAAAAAATACGCAGAGCAATATCCGCATGCGTGGAGACGATGCGAAGTCCAGACCGGAATAATATGTGAGCAGCATCATTGCAATGCATGCAATTGGAATACACAAATAGCATGCGAAAATCTTTCGATCCATGCGGGCGGAGGATCGGACAGAGGTCTGCTTATACAGGCAGCAGATCAGATAGGTCAGGAGCTTCAGTGTAAATATCTGCCAAGGAATTGTGGACAGATTCGCAACACTGCTGGAATGAAAAAGGTATGCAGGCAGATTCAATAAAACTGCAAATAAAAATTCGCAGCCGAAGAAAATCGCACACAAAAATACGATATACAGCAGTCGTTCTTTTAAGCTTGCTTCATAAAGAAAAGAGTAAAGAAGTATCAGACAGATGAACGCAATCATATTCAGATACGAAAGCTGCAATGTGTTGATACGAAAATAAATGCCGATGAAAGGAATCGCTATCAAAATACGGTTCCGGATTGGCTGGAAATTCGGACGAATGGTTAAAAAGGCATCAAAGAAGTCCGAAAATATGAGGTATTCTGCAATGCAACTAAACAACAAGATAATATAATCCATACTGCCTCCTAATCCTGTGATTTCATATAACGGAAAAACATTGACTGAAACTCTTTCTGTCTGGAGCGTGAGATCGTCAGCATGCTATTATCCGACAGTGTCAGTTCGGTTGTATTCAGGTATGTTACATGCTGGAGATTCACTAAGTAACTGTTATGTGCATACGCAAAATAAAAATCATGCAGTAAAGCATGCAGATCACTCAGAGAACTTTTGCATAAGATCTTGTCATTGTAAGTATAATAGGGGCTCTTCTTAGATACATAAATCTTCGAACAGCCACGTCCGCGTGCGATATACATTATCTCGGAGGCAGGGAGCTTCAGTTGTGTGCTGTACCATCCGGCATGGATAAAGGGCTCTGCTTTTTCCGTCTGGATATGCGCGATGACAGGCGTGAGCTTCTCTACCATATGTGCATCTGTCCATGCTTTGAGTAGATAGCGGTATGGTTCAGATTCAAAAGACTCTGGGGTTGGAGACTGCTTCCCGGAACAGAAAACCAGCGTGGAGCTTGGGAATTTCTCACGAAAAGATTTGGCAAATACCGTTCCATTTACATCTGGAAGTTGGATATCTAAGATCAGTAAATCAATCGTATAGAAATTTGGAAAGTCTGCTTCGAATTCACTTGCTGAGAGGTAGCTGTAGAATT
>ERZ1035001.499-NODE-499-length-20509-cov-6.561406_pt1 | contig 20509 bp, 14 predicted proteins | sample MGYA00520685_ERZ1035001 | MGnify/ENA primary metagenome ERZ1035001 (study PRJEB33766, sample SAMN09781749) | gut metagenome | biome: gut microbiome | host: Homo sapiens | place: Madagascar | study: EMG produced TPA metagenomics assembly of the PRJNA485056 data set... | reverse complement strand
CAACGGCGCACTGACCCTTGGCACGATGGACGGCGCGAATGTCGAGATCAGCCAGCAGGTCGGCAACGACAATATCTACATCTTCGGTCAGACCTCCGATCAGGTCATCCACCGCTACGACGCCGGGGACTATATTGCTGCCCAGTGGTATGAGGGCGACCCCAACATCCGCCGCGCCGTGGATTTCCTGACCAGCCCGCAGATGCTGGCCACCGGGCATGAGGAAAACCTCAAGCGCCTGCAGAATGAGCTGATCCACAAGGATTGGTTCCAGACCCTGCCGGACTTCAACGCCTATGTGGTGCGCAAGGGACAGGCGCTCAGTGACTACGCCTGCGACCCGATGGGCTGGCGGCGCAAGTGCCTTATCAACATTGCGAAAGCTGGCTTCTTCTCCAGCGACCGCACCATTGCGGAGTACGACCGCGACATCTGGCATCTGGGCAAATAACACCAAATCTGCTAAGAGGCATCGCTTTTCCGGCGATGCCTCTTAGTTGTTTTTGCTTGAGATTGTTTCCCTATGACGGTCACAGCGTTTTGAAGCGGGTGGGGGAGATGCCGTATTCCTGCTTGAAGGCCCGGTAAAAGCCGGAATAGTCCGAAAAGCCCACGGATTCAGCCACAGTATCCAATGCGGTGCCTTCCTTGATGAGAGTCTTAGCAGCAATAAGCCGCCGCTGGGTCACAAAACGGTAGTAGCTGACCCCCATACGCTTGCGGAACAGCTGGCTGACCGTGCTGGCGCTGACATGAAACTGGCGGGCCGTATCATCCAGCGTGATATGCCCGGCAAGATGATCCTCGACATAAGACATGATCTCGTCCAGCAGTTCCCGCTTTTCAGCAGCGGGCTGGGCAACGCGCCCGCCGCCGAAATCCCGCCGCAGCGATACAAACAGCTGCAGGGTATTGGCAAATACCGCAGCCTCCCAGCCCGGCTCTGCGGCCGTGTACTCCCGCACACCGCGGCGGAACGCAGCTTCATAGGCGGCGATGCTGTCGGTGGGCAGATCACCGGTGCGCAGCATACAGGGCAGCCGGTTCAGCTCGGCCATATCCGGCCATTGTGCGCGCAGCAGCTCCGCACAGGCGGGACTGACCCAGACAACGATACGGGCGTACTTTTCCTGCAGGCGTTCAAGAAACAACGGCCGATGGCTGACACCCGGCGCGATAAGCAATATATCCCCGCGCTGTATCCGGTAGCGGCGGGTGCCGATCAGATATTGCAGGTTGCCGCTGCGGATAAATATGATTTCATAGTAGACATGGCTGTGCAGCCCCACCACATCCTCCGTGGTGCTTATATCCTCCTGCGTCTGTACCAGCGGATCGTCCATCTCGATTTCCTGATAGAAGTTTCCCGAGCTGAAATGCAGCATCTCCAGCAGCTTTTCCTGCCGCTCCCGATTGCCGGAGTTCTCTCCCATGACGATGCCCAGCGCCCGGGCTTGCCGTGCGATTTCGTGCAGCTTCACAAAAATTATCCTCTCTCTTTGTGTAATTCAGATATAGTATACAGTAAAATTGCTGGATTTGCAATATTGATTGTCATTTTTGCAATTTATATTTCCGTTTTTGCACTGTATAATAAGGACAACAAAGGCAGGTATGTATTGCGGCAGCCTGCACAGGAATTGTAACCCGCATCTAAAAAGGAGGATATTATGGCAAAGACAAAGACCCCGAGTGGTCTGTCCATGAAGCACAAGATCGGCTACGCCTGCGGTGACTTGGGCGGCTGCATGACCTTCGCCCTGATGGGCTCCATCGTCACCCGCTACTACACGAATGTTCTGCAGGTCAACACCGTTGTGCTGGCTACGATGCTGCTGATCTGGAATGTATGGGACGCCGTCAACGACCCGCTGATGGGCGCCCTGATGGACAAGGTGTTTGCAAAGCACCACGGGCAGGGCGGCAAATTCCGCCCCTGGCTGCTCCGCTCCGCCCCCTGCGTGGCGATCACCTTTATCATCTTCTTCACGGTTCCCACCTACTTCAAGGGCGTCACGATGCTGGTCGTGCTGTTCTTCTGCAAGATCCTGTATGAAGGCTTCTACACGATGTTCAACATCCCGATGGGCTCGATGCTGTCCGCCATGGCAGATACCGACGGCGAGCGTGCCGCCCTGTCCAGCGCCCGCGGCTTCGGCAGCATGATCGGCAACATTATCCCGATGATCATCATGCCCCAGCTTCTCGCCAAGTTCGGCGATACCAGCAAGGCCTTCGGCATCGGTGCCACTCTCTGCGCTATTGTCGGCTTTGTGTTCTGCATGCTGCACTATGCCTGGACCGAGGAGCGCCATGTCAGCGTTGCACCCAGCGAGAGCAATGACAGCGTTAAGCTGACCGACATTCTGAATGTTTTCCGCGTGAACCGCCCGTTTCTGGCGCTGTGCATCCACGGCATCTGCATCTGCACGATGCAGTATGTCAGCAGCACGCTGGGCACCTACATGTACGGCGATGTGCTTGGCAACATCGGTATGATGAGCATGGCCAGCGCCGTGGGCATGCCTCTTGGCATTCTGGCACTGATCATCACCCCCAAGATCGCCGACAAGGTCGGTCTGGAGCGTATGATCCGCATCTGCCTGCTGACAGCCTCCGCCATCTACTTTGTGCTGTTCGGCGCATTGATGGTTGCTTCTGTCCCGGCAATCGCCTACATGCTTATCAGCTCCATCGCAATGGGGCTTGCCAGCGTGTCCATCTACATGCAGTGGGGTCTGGTAGGTGAGGCCATCGACTACAACGAGATGATCACCGGCAAGCGCACCGAGGGTTCCATCTACGGCACCTTCAACCTGACCCGACGCATCGGCCAGACTGTAGGCAACTCCGCCGCCGTGCTGGCGCTGGGCTGGATCGGCTATCAGGCCGGTGCTGCCACCCAGACCGCGGGCACCCTGACCGGCATCAAGGCGCTGGTCGTGCTGATCCCCGCTATCTTCATTCTGGGCAGCTGGATCGCCTTCCGCTTTGTCTGGAACATCACCCCTGATGTCCGTGCCAAGATGGCCGCTTTCAAATCCGGCAAGGAAACCCCTGCCGCTGAATAACGCCTGATCCCGGGGCTGTGCGGCAATCCTGCGCAGCCCCTTTCCTGATTGGAGGTAACGACTATGAGGACTCGTATTTTACCGAAGATGCTCAACAGCGAGGTCGAGGAATATCTGCAGCATAACGACATCATCATTGTGCCGGTCGGCACGGTCGAGATGCACGGCGGCTTTCCACTGGACAGCGAGACCGTCATCAGCGAGGCATACGCCCTGCGGATGGCCGAGGCCTGTGACGGCCTTGTGCTGACCGGACTCCCGTATTTCTACGCCGGGGCGACCGCCTCGGGCCGCGGCACTGTGCAGGTCAGCGTGCGGCAGGGGATAGACTACCTGTCCGCCATCGCCCACAGTCTGCTGCGTCAGGGCTTCAAGCGGCAGATCTACATCAGCTTCCATGGCCCTGCCCACATGACCTGCAGCCCCATGGTGCGGGATTTCTTTGATGAGACCGGCGTCCCCATCCTGTATATGGACCTGAGCCAGCAGCTAGGCAAACTGGCCAAGGATCTGTTCACCTCGATGGACTGTTTCCACGCCATCACGGTCGGGGCATACCAGATCATGGGCCGCTTGGCGGATATTCCGCTGACCACGGCGTATGCGGAGCCGATGCAGCAGAGCTGTGCGCCGTTTAATGACCTGTTCGGGCTTGCGTATCAGAGTGCAGCCATCGGTTATTGCTTTGCCAAGCAGAGCGACCATATGCCGACCACCGCCATCCCTGATGCGGCCGCCCGCCAGCACCTTGCCGATGAGGGACAGTCCATCCTTGAAAAGGCTGTAGCCGCCATGGATATGCCCCATGTGGTGGAGCAGATGCGCAAGCTGGAAAGCTACAACAACGAGGTGGAAAAGACCCACCCATGGATGCCCAGCGCCTACAACAAAAAGGAGAGTTGATCCTATGAGCGAGCAAAAATATCTGCGCGAGACCCCCTGCGGCACGATCTGCGGCACCGACTGCCAGTGGCCCGGCGTGGCTGCCTACAAGGGAATCCGCTACGCCACAGCCGAGCGCTGGGCTTACCCCGAGGCTGTGACCCATTGGGACGGCGTCTATGAAGCCACCGCCTATGGTGCCTGCTGCTACCAGCCGCGCTCCTTTTACAACGAGGCCGAGATGCCGGAAAAAGCCTTTTATTATAAGGAGTTCCGACTCGGCGAGACCTATACCTACAGCGAGGACTGCCTTTTTTTGAATATCTGGACCCCCGCCGATGCCGGGCCAGAAAGCAAGCTGCCGGTCATCTTCTACATTCACGGCGGCGGCTTCAGCGGCGGCTGCGGCCACGAAAAGCACTTTGACGGGCCCGAGTGGCCCACCAAGGGCTGCGTAGCCGTGACCATCAACTACCGCCTTGGCCCTCTGGGCTTTGTCTGTCTGGATGCGCTGCAGCAGGAGGCTGGCCACACCGGCAACTATGCGTTGTTTGACCAGCTGACGGCCCTGCAGTGGGTGCGTGCCAACATTGCGGCCTTCGGCGGCGATGCCGACAACATCACCATCATGGGGCAGAGCGCCGGTGCGATGAGTGTGCAGCAGCTCTGCCTGAGCCCGCTGACTGAAGGTTTGTTCGCTAAGGCCGTTATGAGCAGCGGCGGCGGTGTCTCGAAGATGCTGACTGCCAAGCCCGCGGCAGAGCAGTATGGTTTCTGGAACACAGTCATGGAAAAGGCCGGCTGTGCCGATCTGGATGCATTCCGTAAGCTGCCCGTTGCCGAGCTGTTTACAGCATGGCAGGCGGCCAAAAAAGAGTGCAAGAACAGCATGTCGGCCAATGGTCCGGTGCAGGACGGTGTATTTATCTGCAAGCCCGCCACCGAGGTAATCGCAGCAGGGGAGCAGCGGCATATTCCGTACCTGATCGGCATGACCAGTCAGGACATCATGCCGCCTATCCTCTATAAAATGGCAGGGGACTGGTGCCGCACGCAGGCCGCGCAGAACGGCCCGGCCAGCTACGAATGGTTCTTTGACCGCCAGCTGCCCGGCGATGCCTGCGGTGCATGGCACAGCAGCGATCTCTGGTACTGGTTCGGCACGCTCGACCATTGCTGGCGACCCTTCACGGCCCAAGACAAGGTGCTGAGCGCCCAGATGGTAAGCTACCTCACAAACTTTGCAAAGCACGGTGACCCCAACGGCACCGATGTACCCGTCTGGCTGCCTATAGATGCAACACAGCACAAGGTCCTGCGTCTGGGTGAGCAGCCCGCCCGCATGGGCAGTGCCTCGATGCCGAAATTGGTCTGGACGATGCTGACCAACAAAGCGGTCGGCGAATAACCGCTGCATAAGCAATGCGCACATGACTCTCTACGAGAATTGTGTGCGCATTGCTTTTTGTATTCCTACTAACAAAAAAGCCGTATGCCGGCAATTCCGGCATACGGCAATGGGATGCTATATGAGATTTTACTTCTTGATCTTGATCAGCTGGGCGTTGATGCTGTTCAGGAACTTATCGCCCAAGGAGGAATCGGGCATCATCTCGCACATGACCTTGGGGCTCATCTTCTTGAGCATATCCCACATGCCGACACCCGGCTCGATGGAGAAGTTGGTGGTCAGCTTGACGGCTTTTGTCACGATGGCAAAGGCTTCCTCATTGTGGGCCAGCTCGTCCAGACTGTCGTTGACATTGTAGTAGCCCTCGGGGAATTCCATCGGCGCATCCAGATCCAGACTGCCTACCTGCTGGAACCAGTTGGCAACGCCCTCAACATGCTCGGTGAATTCGGGCAGGACGTAGCTGGCGGGTTCCTTCTCCACCTTTTCCAGCGTGATGCAGTCGCGGGCATCCTCGGTGATGGCCATCAGGGTGTTGAAGCCGGGCTGCAGGGCAACCTCAAAGCGGAAGATACGGTGGGCCTGCTGCTTGCCGATCTCCTTGCCGTTCAGGAACAGCGTTACCTCGTCCTGATTGGAGTAGACCTTGACCTCGATGGTCTCACCGGCGCGCTGGGCGTAGCGGCGGCCGACGATGTGAACCATCGGCTCCTTGGACCAGTACGCCTGATAGAGGTAGAAGCTCTCCTTGCGGGTCTTGCGGTCGATGGTGACCAGACCCTTGTTGTTGCGGCCGCCGACGCCGCCCTCGTTACGGGCTGCGCAGCCGAAGTCGAACATATTCCAGACATGGGTGGCCCAAACCCAGGGGCGATCCTCAAAGACCTGTGCCATATGCTCGTGATAGAGGGTCTGGTACTCCTCGCTGTAATCCTTGCGCTGCGGGTTGCTGCTGTGCCAGTTCACGATGCCCTCACAGCCGTACTCGGATACGCCAAGGCAGATGTCGGGGTGCTCGGCATGGAACTTATCCAGCCACGGGCCGTTGTCCTCGATCTTGCCGCCGTACCAGCCAAAGTAGTGGTTGTAGCTTTCCACATCGGTGATGTGGTGCATCGGACCATCGGTCGGGGTGTGGGAAACATGGGCGATGGTAGTCAGGCGGGTCGGGTCAAGCTCCTTGACCAGCTTCTGCAGATCGTGGTGGCGATCGACCAGCTCCTGACTGATGCCGCCAATGAGGATCTCATTGGAGATGCCCCAGAACATGATGGAGGGGTGGTTGTAGTTCTGAATGACCAGCTCCTTCATCTCCTGACGGCAATGCTCATGGGCAGCGTCACCGGGCTTGAATACGCTGATGAAGGGAATCTCAGCCCAGACGGCGAAGCCCAGCTGGTCACAGGCATCGTAGAAGTCCTGGCTGTGCTGGTAGTGGGCCAGACGGATCGTGTTGGCACCCAGCTCCTTGATGATCTGCGCGTCCTCATAATGATCCTCAGCCGTCAGGGCATTGCCCTTGTACAGGCGGTCCTGATGGCGGGAAACGCCGCGTAGCGGGGTAGCCACACCGTTGATGGAGAAGCCGCCGTCAGGAGTGACCGCAAAGCTGCGCACACCGGCGTTGAGGATGATCTCGTCATAGGTCTCATTGCGGCGGTTCAGACGGGCGGTGACGGTGTAGAGGTTCGGCTCGTCCATGCTCCACAGCACGGCCTCGGGAACGTGCAGGGTGACAGCAGTGTTGTCAGAGGGGCGCACGGCACCGGCAATCTCCCAGCCGTAGGGGTCCTCAAGGATGTACTGGACGGTAAAGTCGTCGCCGGCATTGGTAACGAAGGCCTGCACGGTGAAGTCCGCGCCGCCGTCCTCGGTCGGCTTGGGGGTGACCATGATGCCGGGGCCGCCGTAATAGTCCAGATCAAAGTGGGTCTCGGGGACGCTGATGAGGTTGACACCGCGGTACAGGCCGCCGTAGAAGGTAAAGTCAGCGGAGGCGGGGTACATCGTGGGGGTATCCTCGTTGCTGACCTCAATGCTGATCTCATTGTCACCGGCAACGCAGAGGTCGGTGATGTCAGCGCGGAAGCAGGAGTAGCCGCCCTCATGGGTCACGGCGTCCTTGCCGTTGATGCGCACGGTAGCCTTCAGGGCTGCGGCGGGGATCTCAACATACAGACGGCCACCGGCCAGCGGCTGGGTGGGCGCCTTGAAGGTGCGGGTGTAGACTGCGGTGGTGCGCAGATAGCTGCCGTTGCCGTCCATACCGTCCACGGCGTTCCAGGTATGAGGCAGGTTGACGGTCTCGGTCTCACGCTCACCCTTGGGGAAGCTGAGGGTCCAGCCCTGGTTGAGGGAATACAGGTTTCTCATGAAAAAATCTCCTCGTATTATAAAGTAGTAGTTATTAAAGTCCCTCTCCAAGGACAAAATGCTACAATAGACAAGGTGCTGTGGATTGGTTTAAACCTCCTACCGCAAGACGGTTTCCGAAAGGCTCCAACCACGGCTCTTTGTTTTTAGTGTTAATCAGTTAGATACCGCCAGACGGTTTATATAGAACGAGGTTACATAGCAAAGAGGTGTGGCTCTAAGCAGCACTGTAAAATAAAACGTCGGAGGTAAAAAGAAATGATTTTTGTTGGTATCGATGTTGCAAAGGACAAGCACGATTGCTTTATTCTCAACTCGGAAGGAACGGTCTTGGCAGATGTATTTACCATTGCCAATAACCGCATCGGTTTTGAGACGCTTCTTTCAAGAATCCAAAGCTGTTTCCAAGGTGAAAGCAAAATAAAAGTAGGGCTTGAAGCCACAGGACATTACAGCTACAATCTGCTGGGGTTTCTTTTAGACAGCGGCCTGACGACCCACGCCCCCGCTGCCCTGCTGCTGCGCGATGAGGTTATTCTGCCCGCCGACACCGCCGATGTGCGGTATCTGCGCAGGATGACCGACACTGTGTAAAAGTAAAAAAATTGCCCAACCGTTTTGCGGTTGTTTTTTTCGTGTTTTGTCAGCGATTCCAATAGGCCGCTACGTTTCTGCCGGCTTCGGTGCCTACAGCGTTGTAGGCGGGCTGCAGGTAGTGGAAGCGATCCTTCATCAACCCTTTTGCAGCAAAGGTCTTGAATTGGCGGCTGACCAGCACGATGTCGCCCTGTTCGGCGGCCAGTTCCTCCTGCGCCTGCTGCATGGGCAGGTACAGCTCCGGCTCATCGCGCTGGTTGCCGATTTGGATCAAAAAGCAGGTTTGCGCGCCTGCGTCCTGCATAAAGCTGTGCAGAACGCACTCGGTGTCGGCTTTGTAGACATCCTTGGGGGTGTGCAGGTCGCCGTTGGTGCAACCCTGACACCAGACCATGGCGCTGTGGCGGATGGTATAGCCGTTTGCCTGCAAAAAGGTGCGCGCCTTGCGGGCGCGGCGCACGGCATCCTGATAGTACGGTGTGCCGGGCAACCACTTGGCAATGGCAGAGCCACCCTTGGCGCAGGATACCCCCACCACCGGCACGCCGGTTTGGGCGGTGCAGGCATTGACGAAGGACGACACCATCGACCCCGTTTTCATGCCCGGTTCATATACACCGGCGGGGTCGTTCTCGTTCACACCGAAGGGTTCTTCCAGTGGGTGCAGGGTGTCGGGGTCGGTGACGGCGCGGTATTCGTACCCCATGCCGGGGGCGATAACAGGGGCAAGGGCGGCATCCCCGCGCCCCGCCATATTACTTTGCCCCATAAAAAAGAGAAGATCTACGGTTCTCATATAAAGCTCCTCGTGTGTTTGCCTTAGGGGCTTTGTTCTTGTCTCATTCTGTAACCAGTGTACCATGAAAGCAGCAGGGCAGGGTAGAACATTTTTAAGACGGAATCGTATTTTTTTGCTGTGATTTCTCACATTTTTTTGTATACAAGGTGCAGATCAATGGCCCAGCATCGCTTTCTTTTCGCGTCGGTATTGGGTCGGCGTAGTGCCGAGCTGTTTTTTGAAGATCTTGGTAAAGTAGTTCACATCCAGAATACCGACTGCAGCAGCCACGGCGGCAATGCTGCGGTCAGTCGTAGCCAACAGCACAGCAGCACGGTCAACACGCTGGGAGTTGATGTAATCCACAATGGTGGTGCCGGTGTCCTGCTTAAAGAGACTGGACAGGTACGACGGGCTGATAAAGCACATGGCGGCAAGGCTTTTCAGCGACATCTGCTCAGCCAGATTCAGGTTGATATGGTTGATGACCTTTTGCACAAGCGGCGTATAATTCTTGACAGAGTAACGCTGCACATAGGCGCAGTACTGGCGCACCATGTCCCAGACCATCGAGGTGTCGTTCAGATCTGTGATGGCCTCGATCTGCGCGGCATAGCGTGTGGATATCTTGTCAATATAATACGGGTGTACCTTGCCGCGCTCGATTGCCTTGCGCATCAGGGTGTTCATAATGGTCATCTTGGTCTTGATCTGGTACAGTGTGCCGCGGAACCGCCCGTTGTAGGTATACCGTCCCATCTGGTGGCAGACATTGAGGGCAGCATCTACATCGCCGCGGCTTACGGCGTCGATCAGCCTGTTTTCTGCGGCGTAGCGCTCCTCCAGCATGGACTGCGGCAGCTCCTGCTCAAAGCTCGGTTCCCGAAAGCATCGTGTGTCGAGTGCAATGTTCAAGGGCAGGAATTCTCTCTTTTCGACCACGCGGTATTCATCGGTGGGCATCATCAGGCCCACAATCATACTGATGGTAGAGACAAAGTGTTCGCTCTGCAGCACATGTACACTGCTGTAATAGCTCTGCACGACCTCGCAGGCTTCCTCCCCAATATGCTTGCGTATCCAGTCACTGGTTTCCTTTGTGCGGGTGCCGTTGGTCCAGGGGCCCATCATGAAAACAGCCTCCGGCTCATCGGGGATGCGGAACATCGCGTATTGCAGTTCAAATATATCCTCTGAAACGGTCAGCACATGCTCAGCGGTGTTTTCAATCAGCAGTTTGCCGAACGCCTCCCAATCAAACTGGGGGTCCAATGCCTTGCGCAGACCATAGTCAAACTCCTCCAGCCCGGCAAAGGGGGCAGCGACCCGCAGGCATTTGATATCATAACCGGTGGCCAGTCTTTTCAGCACAAGCAATGGATCCAACTGCATAAAAGACACCTCACATCATAAATTTCTGCTTTCATTATAGCGGATACCGCCGTGCCCTGCAAGGCGTACCAAACAACCGACCGCAGCGCAATTTTTGCATGCAGCGGTCGGTTGTTACAGGCATAGTTATTTTTTGCGGTTGCGGTGTTCTGCCACATAGCGCATGATGGGCGGCATGACAACCGCCAGCAGGATCAGCACGGCCAGCACCCAGCCGCTCGGGGTCTCATGGTTGGTATTGAACAGCAGTTGCATAATATCCATAGTAAGCAGCCTTTCTTTTTTCAAGAGGTCACAGCTCGATCATACCGTTTTCGTCAGGCTTCATCGGGATAACCGTGATGGCATCAATGATGGTCATGGCAATGGAAATACCCGTCCAGCAGGTGAGCAGATAGAATATGCCGGTCACCCATTGTTTGGCATAGAAGCGGTGTGCGCCAAAGATACCCAAGATGCACAGACGCAGATAGGTTTTACGGCTCACCTGCTGCCGCACACGGTTGGCGCGCACATTGAAAAACGCATCAATGGCGTGCCAGATAGGGCCGTGCCTGCCGGTGTCCGCAATACCGTTTTCCTCCCGCAGAGAGTTGAGCTGATCCTGCGCAATGGCAATATCAATGGCGGAGGGCTTTTCCTTCTTTTTGGTAGTCTGGTTCTGATCGTTCAATGCGGTATCTCTCCTAACAAAAAAGGGAAGCCGCACCGCCGAGGCGGGCGGCTTCCTGTGTAAGCTGCTTTAAGTATACAATGGGGAGGGCTGCCGTGTCAATCAAGCCTGCTCGGCCATAGCCGCAGTCTTGATCTTGACGATCTCGTCCTGAATCTCAGCCATCTTTTCCTTGCTCAGGGGGTAGAACTTCATGGCGATCAGGTTGCAGATCAGACCGAGGGAGATCATACCAAAGGCGAGGAATACGATGCCGGCGCGCAGCTGCGGGGTGACAACATCGCCCAAGCTGGGGTTGTGGTCAACAAAGCCGCAGGCGGCAAAGACAATACCGGCGATCATGGGGGCGAAAGAGGAAACCAGCTTGTCAACGAAGCTGAACAGGGTGCCCATCAGACCGGGAACATAACGACCGGAACGATAGACTTCGTAGTCGGCGCAGTCAGCGGTCATGGGGATAACGATGTTGCCGGAGATGCCCTGGCAGCCGGCCAGCAGGACGGACAGACCAATATGGGCGATGGTGAAGAAGCCCCAGTTCAGAGCACCGGTAGCGGGGTCGGAGGTCATGGTGGTGGGGTTGCCGAAGAACCACAGGCAGCCCAGCAGGATGTTGATGATCAGGCCGCCGATGGAACCGATGACCATGGCTCTTTTCTGGCCCAGACGGGTAGCCAGCAGAGAAACAGAGAGGAAGGTCAGGATAACGCCGGGAACCATGGTCAGGGCGGTAACAGTGCCCTGCAGCTTGATGGAGCCGGCCATGCAGGCGAACATGGCAACGCCGACGGCGCTGGACTTGGCTTGGGCACCGAGCTTGTCAGTAGAGGCAGACAGGATCAGCATCTGGATGGCGCGGTTGTTCTTGAGGGTATCCCAGTAGTCCTTCAGACCGATCTTGACAGCCTTGCCGGTGCCGAAGAATTCAGGGCGATCCTTTGGGGTGATGGCGATAACAGCCACGATGGTGAACGCCAGAGACAGGAAGGCGGACAGCATCCAGAACTCGTGGAAGAACTCAACAGAGGTGTAGTTGCCAACATCGGCGTACTTGTCGGCGATGTTGGAAACGACGATGGCCAGCGTGGTGAACAGAACGGTGTTGAACACGCCGTCGAAGGAGGCGAACATGGGGCGCTGCTTGGGGTCGTTGGTCAGGCAGCTCTGGGCGCTCTTGGTAACAACGCACTGGCAGGTGTAGCCGAGGTAGAACAGGCAGCACATAACGAGGAAGAAAACAAAGCGGACGGGACCCTCGGGCAGCTTGTGGGTGACGTGGAACATGATGTAGCTGGTCACGAACAGGACGGCCTGGCCGATGACGATAAACGGACGGTTCTTGCCGAACTTGCCGTTGGTCTTGTCAACCATAAAGCCGACGAACGGGTCGGTGACGCCGTCCCACAGACGCATCATCATCAGGAAGCTGGAGGCGATCACCATGCTGACGCCGACAAAGCCCAGCAGGTAGAAGGTGCAGTAGTTCATGAACATCAGGTAGACGTTCGTGGCGGTGTTGTTCATGGCGAAGCCCGCAATACGCCAAAGCGGAACGCGGTGAATGCCGTTGCTTTCGTAGGCCTTGTCGTAATACTTATCGGGCAAGGTTCTCAGTGTAGCCATAGTTAATACTCCTTCTTTTTCGTGTTGCGCCCGGCAGCCTGCGGCGCGGTGGGCGCATCGGGGGCAGAGACCGATGTGCCTTGCTGCAGGCAGGGCTGGCAACTTTGTGTCTATATTATGAACATTTTCATACAAAAGCGTTAGTAATATCTTTGGATTTTAGAGTAAAAAACGCTTATTTTTCCCCATGCGTATAAAACTTTTGTATATTGTTCACAAAAGCACGCTTATGTATTATATAATGTAGCTGCTTGTATGATTTGAGCCGTTACTGTAAAATTGTACGGTTTTGCCGCAAAATCCTACTCACACCAGAAGATACGGCTGTGGCATAATGAAGATGACAATAGCAGTGCAGCTGCGGCTGCCGGGCAGAACTGCGCCGAGTATCGTTTTTACGAGGAGGAAATACCATGCAAGACAAATCTTTGCTGTACCCCTGTGAATCCAGCGCCCGCCGTGTAGTCGGCCTCGACGGCATGTGGCGTTTCGCCTTCGACCCGCAGGGTCAGGGTGTGGACAAGGGCTGGACGATGGCCCTGCCCGAGAGCATCACCATGCCGGTGCCTGCATCGTTCTGCGATTTCTTTACCGATAAGGACTCCCGCGAGTATTGCGGTGATTTCTGGTACGAGACCGACTTTTTTGTTCCCGGAGAGTGGGAAGGGAAGGACATTGCCGTTCGCTTCGGCTCGGTGACCCACCATGCTCGCATCTTTGTCAACGGCGTCGAGGTCACAGCGCATGAGGGCGGCTTCCTGCCCTTTGACGCTGCCGTCACCGACATCGTGCGCTATAACCAGCATAACCATCTGGCCGTTCTGGCAAACAATGAGCTGAACGAGACCATGCTGCCCGCCGGACGCACGACTACCCTGTCCAACGGCAAAAAAATGGCCACGCCTTACTTTGACTTTTACAATTATGCCGGCATCCACCGCCCTGTCAAGCTGATGGCGCTGCCTAAGGAGCGCGTTCTGGACTTCAGCGTAGTACACAGCCTCAGCGGCACCGCCGCCGATGTTGCCTACACCGTTACAACGAACGGTGACCATGCCGTCTGCGTGGATGTGTATGACGGTGCAGAAAAGGTTGCACATGCCGATGGCAAGGGCGGTACGCTGCATATCGAGAATGTCAGGCTGTGGAATGTCCACGCTGCCTACCTGTACAGCTTTGTCATCCGCATCACCGATGGCGAGACCGTTGTGGACGAATACCATGAAAAGATCGGCATCCGCACCTTTGAGATCAAGGACGGCAACTTCCTCTTGAACGGCAAGGCCGTCTATCTGCGCGGCTTCGGCAAGCATGAGGACGCTGACATCCGCGGCCGCGGTCTGGATCTGGCCATCGTCAAGCGCGATTATGAGCTGATGAAGTGGATCGGTGCCAACTGCTTCCGCACCAGCCACTACCCCTACGCCGAGGAGCTGTACCAGATGGCCGATGAGGAGGGCTTCCTTGTCATCGACGAGGTTCCCGCCGTTGGCTTTATGGAAAGCACGGTGAACTTCCTGTCCGCCAGTCAGGGCAACGGCAAGAAGGTCGGCTGGTTTGAGAAGGAGACCACCCCGCAGCTGCTGGAGAACCACAAGGCTGCGCTGATCGACATGATCAACCGCGACAAAAACCACGCCAGCGTCATTGCGTGGAGCATCCTGAATGAGCCCCAGTGTACGAGCGAGGGGACCGAAGCCTACTTCAAGACGCTGTTTGATCTGGCACATGAGATCGACCCCCAGAAGCGTCCGCGCACCTATGCCATCGTAATGATGAGCCTGCCCAACAACAGCAAGGGCCAGCAGTTTGCCGACTTTATCAGCCTGAACCGCTACTATGGCTGGTATGTCATGGGCGGCATGAACATCGTGGACGCCGAGGCTGCCTTCCGCAGAGAGATGGACGGCTGGAGCATGGCCCTGCACGGCCGCCCGATGATCTTTACCGAGTATGGTGCCGACACGATGCCCAGCGAGCATAAGCTGCCCAGCGTCATGTGGAGTCAGGAATACCAGAACGAATATCTGGACATGAACCATGCTGTGTTTGACAGCTATGATTTTGTCAAGGGCGAGCTGGTCTGGAACTTTGCAGACTTCCAGACGACCGAGGGCATCATGCGCGTCAACGGCAACAAGAAGGGTATCTTTACCCGCCAGCGCCAGCCCAAGGACGCCGCGTTCCACTTCCGCGCCCGCTGGACGAGCCTGCCGATGGACTACAAGGCAGACAAATAAACCGTAAACCACCTAGCGGGTACCGCCTTTTGCGCGTACCCGCATTTTGCATTTGGAAAGGAGTTTCAACATGCCCAAGGCATCAAATCGAATCAAAACCTATCGCAACGCAAATGGCCCCGTTGTCTCCACGGTCGACCGCCGTGTTTTTGAGCAGGACGGTCTGACCTTCAAGGATATTGACGGCAGCGGTACACTCTCCGCTGTAAACGACTGGCGCAACACCCCTGCCGAGCGCGCCGCCGCCTATGTAAAGGTGCTGAGCGTCAAGGAAAAGATTGCCCAGCTGTTCATTTCCGACTGGCGGATGGCTAAATACCCCATGACCGGCCCGATGGCCTCCATGTACAAGGACATGGAGCGCAAAACCGATGCATACGGCATCCTTGACGAGGGTGAGTTCCGCGGTAAGACGATCTTTGGCGAGCAGCACCTGCCCAGCACCACCACCTTATTGAAGGCGTGGTTCAACCGTCATGTGATCCTGCGCGCCAATGCCACCCCCGCCGACATGGCTGACTGGATGAACGAGGCCCACGCCGTCTGTGAACAGTGCGAGCATTTTATCCCTGTGGCAGCTGCGTCCAACTCCCGCAATGAGAACGGCGAGCTGGTCTTTGGCATGAACGATGCCGGCGGCGTGCTGGCCACCTGGCCGGGAACGCTGGGCATTGCCGCTGCAGTCAAGGGCTACCGCATTGACCTTGTGGACAAGTTTGCCGCCACAGTGCGCAGGGAATGGAACGCCTGCGGCCTGCGCAAGGGCTACATGTACATGGCCGACACGATGACCGACCCCCGCTGGCAGCGCACCTACGGCACCTTTGGCGAGGACCCCGCACTTATCAGCGAGATCATGACCCATATCATTCCCGGGATTCAGGGCAGTGCGCAGGGCGTGACCGCTGACGGCGTGGCCGTAACCACCAAGCATTTCCCGGGCGGCGGTGCCCGCGAAAACGGCTTTGACCCCCATTATGCTGCAGGGCAGTGGAATGTATATGCCACACCGGGCAGTCTGGAAACCTATCATCTGCCGCCTTTTGCCGCAGCGGTCAAGGCGGGGACCGCCTCCGTCATGCCGTACTACTCAAAGCCGGCCGCCGCAAAAAGCGAACCGCAGCACGACCTGCAGGGCAATGTCATCGAGATGGAGCCTTACGGCTTCGCCTACAACCGCTATTTTATCGACACGATGCTGCGCGGTCAGATGGGCTTTACCGGCTACATCAACTCCGACACCGGCATCGCCCACAATATGGCATGGGGTGTGGAAATGCTCGATGTGCCTGAGCGCATCGGCTTTGCCGTCAACCACGCCGGCGTGGACATCATCAGCGGCCTGTTTGACAATGACGCCGGGCAGCAGGCCTATGACCGCGCCCATACCGACTACTACGACACCCACCCGATCCCGAAGGGCTTTACCAAAGACCAGCTTGTGCTGACCGATGAGGCACTGGACCGCGCTGTGACCCGCACCCTGACCGAGCTGTTTGCCCTCGGCATGTTTGAGAATCCCTTCCGCGACCCGGAGGCCGCCGAGCGTGTGGTTGCTGATCCTGCCGACCGCGCCGCCGCAGCCGAGGCTCATCGCCGCAGCGTAGTGCTTTTGAAAAATGACGGCACACTGCCGCTTTCCTCTGACAGGAAGATCTATGCCGAGGCGTTCCTGAAGAATCCCGAACAGGCAAAAGCCGCCACGCAGGCGCTGCGTGCTGAGCTTGCGGACTGCACACTGGTCGAGGACCCTGCCGAGGCCGATGCGGCGCTGCTCTTTGTCTCGCCGTCCTCCGGTGAGTATTTCAACGCTACGCCGGGCTATCTGGAGCTGGACATCTGCGAAAACAAGACGGTCCATAATGTGGATACCGAGGGCCGCCCCACCGCCGAGACCCACACCGAGACAACTCTGTCCGGTGCAGGACGGTTGGCAGAGATTGCCGCAGCGGTACATGCCCACGGCGGCAAGGTGATCTCCAACATCAACTTCACGATGGCCTGGCAGGTAGGCAATGTGGAGCGCCTCAGCGATGTGCTGCTGGCCGGCTTTGACACTTATCGTGATGCCACGCTCGATGTCATCTTCGGCCGCTTTGTCCCCACAGGCAAGCTGCCCATTACACTGCCGCGCGGTGATGAAGTGCTGGCCGTCAATGAGGCAGGCGTCTGCGTAAGCCCCAACGATGTTCCGGGCTTTGCCAAGGACCGCTATATGCCGGATGCCCTCAAGGATGAAAACGGCAAGGCCTACGCCTACCGCGATGCAGCCGGGCATTATTACGAGTATGGCTTCGGCTTGTAATGAACGCCCATATAGAGTAGAATAATGATATCTATGGCGGCATCGCAGCCAATGCGCGGTGCCGCCTTTTTGAAGGAGTGTTGTAAGTGACTGCCGCAAAAACCAGGGATATGGGCACCGGCAGCGTATCCAAGCTGCTGCTGCAGCTCGCGCTGCCCGCCGTTGTGGCGCAGGTGGTGAACCTGCTGTATAACATTGTGGACCGCATTTACATCGGCCACATGGCTGATGTAGGTGCCGCCGCGCTGACCGGCGTGGGCCTGTTCACACCAATTCTGATGCTGATCACCGCCTTTGCGATGCTGTGCGGCTCCGGCGGTGCGCCGCGCGCCGCCATCGCCATGGGGCGCGGGGACAATAAAACTGCAGAAAAGATCATGGCCAACTGCTTTACGCTGCTGCTGATTCTGGCTGTTGTTCTGACTGCTGTGTTTTATCTGGCAGCCCCCAGCCTGCTGGTGCTGTTTGGTGCCAGCGCCAATACGCTGCCCTTTGCGCTGGATTATGCCCGCATCTATGTCTTGGGCAGTGTGTTTGTGCTGATCGTGCTGGGCATGAACCCCTTTGTTACCACACAGGGCTTTGCTGCCTTCAGTATGCTGACCACTGTGATCGGCGCTGTATGCAACATCATTCTTGATCCGATCTTTATCTTCGTGCTGAATATGGGCGTGAAGGGCGCTGCGACCGCCACCATCATCAGCCAGGCCGTAGGCGCTCTGTGGGTGCTGAAATTTCTGACAGGGAAGCGCACAAAATTAAAGCTCCGCGCCAAGGATATGCCGCTGCAGGGGCGGATCATCCTGCCCTGCCTTGCGCTGGGTGTGTCCACCTTTGTAATGATCGCCACCGAGAGCATTCTGTCCATCAGCTTCAACTCGAGTCTTGCGCTCTACGGCGGGGATCTGGCCGTGGGCGCTATGACCATCATCACCAGCGTATCCCAGCTTCTGTCCATGCCGCTGCAGGGTATCTGTCAGGGTGGCCAGCCGCTGATGAGCTTTAACTTCGGCGCTGGCAAGACCGACCGCGTGAAGCAGACCTTCCGGCTGCAGTTCGGCTTCTGTGTGGCGCTGGCGGCCTTGTTCTGGGTCGTCAGCATGCTGGCCCCGCAGGTTTTGGCGGGCATCTTCACCACGGATCCGGAGCTTGTCAGCTACACGGCTTGGGCTATGCGCATTTATATGGCGGGCATCTTCTCCTGCGGCTTTCAGGGCTCCTGCCAGCAAAGCTTTGTGGCACTGGGACAGGCTAAAATCAGCCTGTTTATGGCCTGCCTGCGCAAGCTGATCCTGCTGATCCCGCTGATTTTTATTCTGCCGCACTGTATGCCCGACAAGGTTTTCGCCGTCTTTCTGGCCGAGCCGGTCAGCGACATTATCGCCGCCGCCGTGACGAGCATCGCCTTCTTCACCCGGTTCAATAAAATCCTCGCGGGCGCGCCGAAAAGCAATACGCAGCCGATGTAAGAGCGATACCGTAAACAAATGCTCTGCCAGCAGTAAAATACATGTGTCTATTTCACCAATCCTATCCTGTTTCAGAATGCGGGCGGCCGCTATAATGGTAGCAACATCAGCAAGATAACCTGCTGATGCGGATGTTACCGCGGCCGCGGTTCAGCGGCCGGCGTTCTGAAGGAGGAACAAATCTATGGCTATCATCATTGCTGCAGCCGTGGCAGCGGCTCTCATCGTATTCTGCTTTCTCTGCTATAAGAAAGCCCCGCCGACCCAGGCGATCGTTGTGACCGGTCTCGGGCTGGCCCGCCCCAAGGTTGTATGCGGGCGCGGCGTTTTTGTCCTGCCCGTTGTGCAGCGCGCCGACCGGCTGAACATGCGCCTTTTGAAAATTGATGTCAAGACGCCGGAAACGGGCGTCAAAACCAAGGAGGGCGTTTCCCTCTGGCTGGACAGCGTAGTCACTGTGCAGGTCTACAGCGAAAACTCGACCGTCTCGGATGATGAAGTTCGTGCAGCCGGGTATGATGACATTAAAAAGTACATCAACTCCCGCCAGCAGTCTGCGATCTCGAACTTCCTCGGAATGGACGAGGCGCATATCAATGAAAAGATCAACGATGTGCTGCAGGGCAACCTGCGTGAGATCGTCAGTGAGATGACGGTCGACCAGATTCTGACCAACCGCAAGCAGATGGCAGTCAGCGTGGTCGAAAACGCCCGACCCGACCTTGCCAAGATGGGTCTGGAGGTTGTGACCTTCAATGTGCAGGATGTCAAGGACGCTGTGGATGCGATGGGGCATAACCATGGTGTCATCGAAGCCATCGGTGTGGAGCAGGAGGAGCTTGTGAAAAAGCGTGCCTCGATTGCCAAGGCCGAGGCTGAGCGCGATGTATCCTGCGCTAAGGCTGCCGCCGCCATGGCCGCCAATGAAAAGGAGATCGAAGCCCAGACCGCCATTGCCAAGCGCAACAACGAGTTGGAGTTGGCAAAGTCCCAGTTGAAGGCCGAGGCCGACAAGGCTGCTGCCGATGCCCAGGCCGCCGGTATGATTCAGACCAACCTGCGTGCTCGTGAGGTCAAGGAGTCCGAAGCAGACGCCGAGATCGCCAAGCAGAAAAAGATGGTCGATCTGGCTGCGCAGGAGGCGGAGGTCCAGCAGCGCAAGCTGGACGCCGAGGTACGCAAGCAGGCCGATGCCGAGCTTTACCGCCGCCAGAAGGAGGCCGAAGCGCAAAAGTATGAGGCTGAGCGCGCCGCCGAGGCTGCAAAGTTCGCCAAGCAGCAGGAGGCCGAGGGCATTGCACTGGTCGGCCGCGCCGAGGCGGAGGCCATCCGCCAGAAGGGTCTGGCTGAGGCCGAGGCGATGAAGCAGAAGGCAGAGGCCTACAAGCAGTACAATGATGCCGCCGTTGCCGAAATGATGATCAAGGTGCTGCCCGACATTGCAAAGAGTGTTGCCCAGCCCCTGTCTGCCATCGACAAGGTGTCCATCATCGGCGGAGACGCCGGCGGTGTGTCCGGTATTTCCGGCAATGTTCCGGTGCTGATGGCTCAGACCATTGAAGCCATGAAGGAGGCCACCGGCATCGACATGAAGGAGATCGTCCGCGCCAACAGCATTCAGGCCAAGACCGACCGCAACATCAATGTAACGGGATTGGACAGTCTCAAGCCTGAGAGCCCCGAGAACCCAGAGAT
>ERZ1035001.496-NODE-496-length-20699-cov-6.057208_pt1 | contig 20699 bp, 27 predicted proteins | sample MGYA00520685_ERZ1035001 | MGnify/ENA primary metagenome ERZ1035001 (study PRJEB33766, sample SAMN09781749) | gut metagenome | biome: gut microbiome | host: Homo sapiens | place: Madagascar | study: EMG produced TPA metagenomics assembly of the PRJNA485056 data set... | reverse complement strand
AAACCGGCGACCCGAAAGGGTTCCAGAGTTCGAATCTCTGCGCTTCCGCCAGATATAAACCCCAGGTTACTTGTTAACCTGGGGTTTTTCTTTTGCCTTAACGCAGGTTCGTCCTTCACCAGATTCTTGCCATTCCTTCGCTTGCCGGGCGAACGAGCGTAAAACCAAATTTAGTATAAAGCTCAGGCACATCGGCCATTAAGCAAACGTACGCTCCTTTACAGGCGTGGTTATCCAGCCAGGCAACAAGCGTTTCCATAATGACTCTGCCCAGTCCTTTCCCCTGATGAAGCGGATCAACCGCGACGTCGACGATATCAAAATTCAACGCACCATCCCCTACGATGCGCCCCATACCGACCGGTTTTCCCTGAAACACTATATGCATGCCATAGCAGCTGCCGGGCAGCGCTTTTTGGGCCGCCTCCAGCGGGCGAGGGCTAAGACCCGAGATTTCGCGCAGCCGGCAAAACGCTTCTGCAGTGGGGACGGTTTCAACCACGGTATAGTTATCAGGCATAAGAAGAGCTCCAGTCGGTGTTCAGTAAAGGGCTTCAGTCTGGCAGTAAAATTGACGAAAGACGATTTTACGGACCGATCCCGTTCACACTTTTAACCTCTCACTATTCCCCTGTAAAAAACTGGCGTTATCATTCACCCCGTAAATACCTTTTCATCGCTTACCGAGGCTTTGATGCTGGAGAATGTTTTCATCAGATAATCAGCTTCCCGCCCTTTTCAGGACGGACTGGTTATCGCTGCGCTTAAACCTTACGCACGCACCTGCGGGTGTGGGCACGTTTTTACGCATGATGATTACACAGGTTTTCCAGTATGAATTTATCCCGTCAGGAACAACGTACCTTACACGTTCTCGCCAAAGGTGGACGTATTGTGCACGTCCGCGACAGTTCTGGCCGCGTCACGTCCGTTGAGTGCTATACCCGTGAAGGGCTGGTGCTGAGCGACTGCACGCTCAGCGTCTTCAAAAAACTCCGCACCAAAAAGCTGATCCGATCCGTGGACGGGCAGCCTTACCGCATCAACACCACCGGGCTGAACAACGTTCGCGCCCAGCTGGATAATCGCTAAGGAGCAGTGATGAATACACCCTATACAGATAGCTATGACCGCGCTTTTTTGCTCGACACCATGATGGGCCCAAACGCCATGCGGCTTACCGAGGAGCTGGTTGCTCAACTGCATATCGCTCCAGGGATGCGCATTCTCGCTCTCGGCTGCGGGAAAGGGATCTCTTCTATCCTGCTCGCCGAAAAATATGACGCCACGGTTTTTGCCGCCGATCTGTGGATTACGCCGGGAGAAAATGCAGCGCGTTTCAGCGAACGGGATCTGGACGGAAAAATCTTTCCGCTGCGGGTTGATGCTACAAAAGCGATCCCGTTCGCGCATGATTACTTTGACCTGATCGTCAGCGTGGATGCATATCAATACTTTGGCAACAATGACGCCATGCTGGGCACGCTGCTACCCTTCATCAAACCCGGCGGGCACATTGCGGTTGCCGTTCCCGGGTTTATCGGGGAGTACAGCGAAACGCATCTCCCGGAGGTGGTTAAACCTTTCTGGACCCCTGAGTGGTATTTCTATCCGCTCTCCTGGTGGAAAGCGCTGTGGGAAAAAGAGCCCGGTGCGGCGCTGATCGCCGTACGGGAGATGGATACCTGTCAGCAGGCGTGGGATGAGTTTATGCAATGCGAGATCGCTCAGGAGATGATGGTGCCCATTATGGACGCGGGGGCCGGAGCGTATTTCAATATGATCCAACTGGTTGCGCAGAAGCGCTAAGCAGAATAAACAACGCCACCCTCGGGTGGCGTTCATGCATTGAATGGAATATCGTAGCGGAATGTAGGCCGGGTAAGCGCAGCGCCACCCGGCAAGAAACGCAGCGTTATGAGCGAATAAAAGCCAGAATGTCCGCGTTGATAGTATCCGCATGGGTGGTATGCATCCCGTGCGGGAAGCCCGGATAAATTTTCAGCACGCTGTTCGCCAGCAGCTTGTCCTGGAGAAGGGCGGCATTTTTATACGGTACAACCTGATCGTCATCGCCCTGCAACACCAGAACGGGAACCGTGATGGTTTTCAAATCTTCCGTCTGGTCGGTCTCTGAAAACGCCTTAATCCCCTCATAGTGGGCTTTGGCGCTTCCGATCATACCCTGTCGCCACCAGTTCTGGATCGTACCCTGCGAAACCTCGGCGCCATCGCGATTAAAACCGTAGAAAGGACCGCTGGCAACGTCGAGATAAAACTGGGCGCGGTTAGCCGCCAGCGCTTTGCGGAAGCCGTCGAAGACCTCGATGGGCGTTCCGCCGGGATTCGTCTCCGTTTTGACCATCAGAGGCGGGACGGCGCTCACGAGCACCGCTTTGGCGACGCGCCCCTGCGGTTGTCCATACCGCGCAACATAGCGGGCGACCTGGCCGCCGCCGGTGGAGTGACCGACATGCACGGCATTGTGCAGATCCAGGCTTTCAACCACGGCTGATGCATCGGCCGCATAATGATCCATATCGTGGCCTTCACTCACCTGGTCCGATCGTCCATGCCCGCGGCGATCGATAGCGATAACGCGATAGCCTTCTGCAAGGAAGAAGAGCATCTGGTTATCCCAGTCATCGGCACTCAACGGCCAGCCGTGGTGGAAGACAATGGGCTGGGCCTCTTTTGGGCCCCAGTCTTTGTAGTAAATATTGACGCCGTCTTTCGTGGTTACGAATGCCATACCGCAGACTCCTCTGTTAAGAACAACACGACCCCTAAAGTGTAGGAGAAATCTCAAAAGCGGTTGGTTTAATTCCGGTGAAGGATATTCATTTTGCGTCTGGGCTCTGGCGCGATGCGCCAGAGCCTTCAGGACAGGATTAACAGCAGAGGCGTTTAGCGGTTTTCTTCAATATAGCGGGCCAGGTCCGCCGGGGTTTTCAGCACCGTCGCCACGTCTGTCGGCGGGATCATGCAGCCGTAAACGTCCTGTACTTCCAGGACCATATCGACCGCCAGGATGGAGTCGAGAATGTCGGATTCAATCAGTTCATCGTGAAAGCCCACCTTACGGGATAACACTTTTTCGAACAGGGCGAGAATTTCTTGTTCCATAATTTTTCCTGGGGTCATTAATTTGTGCGGGCGTAAGCGTCCAGCAACTTGCGGTCAATTTTGCCGTTAGGATTCAGCGGCAAAGCGTCTTTTACGATAATTTGTGAAGGCACCATATAGTGGGGAACCACCTTCGACAGCGAGGTTTTAATGGTATCCGGCGCCAGCTCCGTCACGCAGAACGCGGCAATGCGCAGCACGCTGCCGCAGGATTTCATCAGCGGCAGAACCACCGCTTCGTTGATGCCGGACATCGCCAGCAGGCGGTTTTCGATCTCGTTAATTTCAATACGGTAGCCATTCAGTTTGACCTGGCTGTCGTTGCGGCCCTGACAGTAGATGAGCCCCGCTTCATAACCCAGATCGCCGGTCCGGTAGCCGCGAAACGCCTCGTTTTCCCGATGAAGTAATTTCGCCGCGTTCTCCTGCGGCAGGCCGAGATAGCCGCGCATGACGTTTTTTCCCCAGATGATCAGCTCGCCTTCAGCGGAAATTTCCATTCTGCTCTCAGGCATCATGACCCCCACCGGCAGCACGGCGCTGTCGCTGTTCAGGATCGCATCCGTGATCTCGACGACGGTTGTTGCGATGGTCGCTTCCGTTGGGCCATAGGAGTTAATAATTTTGGCCTGCGGGAAACGGCGGCGCAGCTGTTTGACCAGCGCTTTATTCAACACTTCACCAATGAAGATGAAGACGCTCAGCGCAGGCAAATACTCGCTGTTGAACTGTGGGGAAAGTAGCTGCTGATACGCAAAAGAGGGGGTGGAAACCCAGGCGGAGACGGCGTTGCTTTTCAGTCGCTCCAGCCAGTTCTCTTTCTGAATATCCTCTTTGGCGTTCAGCACGATGTGTCCACCCATCGCCAGATTCGCCAGCAAAGGGATCAGGGAGAGGTCAAAACTGAACACCGCGTGGTTCATCAGGACCGGTTTTTCCGGCAGCGAAAAGTCCTGGCTGACCCATTTCATGAAGTGCCACACGCTTTCACGCCCAATCTGCACACCTTTAGGCTTGCCGGTGCTGCCTGAGGTAAACATGATATAGGCCAGATCCTGCTCCTCCAGCACCTTGCCCGGTTCACCCGTGGCGATGAACTGCCGGGTCGCGACGTCGTAATAGTAAGGGGCGCTGGCCAGATGGCAGATCTCCCGCAGGCGCTCCTGCGGGTAAATGCAGTCCACCGGAATGTACGGAATGTTGTGTAGCAGGCAGCTATAAATCGCCACGGCGAACTCGGCCTGCTGGTGTCCGTACAAGACGACCGGCGTACCGGCAACAGGCTGGCAACCCTGATAGCGCTGTGCCCAGTCCGTCACGGCAGCGGAAAGCTGCAGCCAGCTTAAGGCTTCGTCGCTGCCGCTGATGGCCAGCTGCTGCGGGGAGGCGGGATCGTATAATGCCGCACGCAAGAAATTCTGCAGTTCCTGAAGATCGGAGTGATTTTTCATAGAGGTGACATTCCACTAAAGATGTAAAGGGAGCCCGCGGCGCTTCCCAGCGTCAGAATGCGTCCCAAAAACGCAACAGCCGGATACTGCAACCCGCGGTGTAACACCGGGCTGCGTTTGGCTGACCACAGCAGCATGTTGTGAGCGACAGAGATGGCGCCAAACAGCGCGCCGCTGATGACGTAATGGCGTTCCAGGCCATTCCATGCCCCCATGCAAAACAGGGTGCAAAAAATACCGATATTTTGCGCCAGCGTTTTGTTCTGACGGAAAAAGTTGAACTTCATCAGGTTCATATAAACGGGCATAAAGACCACATCGCGCAGCCATTCAGACAGGCTAATGTGGAAGCGGCGCCAGAAGTCCTGCGGATTCTTTGCCAGAAGCGGCATATTGAAGTTTGCCGGAATATTCAACCCAAACAGGCGGCCCGCACCGATGGTCATATTGCTGTAGCCCGCAAAATCAAAGTAGAGGTAGGCGCTATAGGCAATCGACATCACCACGCCCACGGTCAGCGTAAACGGCTTATGGCTCCAGGGCTGCACGACAAGTGAATCAACCAGCATGGCAAACAGGAACTTCTGGACAATGCCGGTAATGATTTGCTCCAGCGCCACTAAAAACTGTTCGCGGTTAAGGGCAAAGACGGGCTTGCTGACGTCGCTCATCCATGTCCGCCAGCGATACATTGGGCCGGCCAGAATAATAAAGGGCATAAACAGATAGCAGAAATAATGCAGGAAATTCTGCCCTTCTTTTTTACTGCGATAGAGCAGCACGTCCACCGCGCGGAACGTCATAAAAGAGAGGCCGATCATGCCGAGATGATGATTAAGGTGCAATTTCACCAAAAATAAAGGCAGCAGCGTTAACACAATCGCCTGCCATGTTTTTAACCATCCTTTTTCTTTTAACGTGGCGACAAGGTAAAAACTGAAAAAAACGACCGCGGGAACACGGTAATCACCCTGAAAAATATAGCCCCAGCCTAATGCGGCGAGGACGGATAACGCCGATAAATACGTCAGGCGATGACGTAATACGCGATTGACCAGCGCAAACGCCAGGGCGGATGAAAATAAATAGACAAAAAACATGCCTGAGCTATACATCATTCGGCCTCAGAACTTTTGATATTCAAAATGCAGCTGCATACTCATGCTGTCATCGACAGAGGTCCACGCGACGATGGTGATCGCCAGCAGGAGATAAAGGAAAAAAAGACGGATCGCGATTTTCATTATTTAAAGCTCTGTGCAATAAAGCGAATCATAGGAACCCAGGCCAGCTCGGAAGGGTGCAAACGATCCCAGTTCCAGCCATTCTGATAAGGCATGGCGTACATATCTAAATAGGGGATCTGGTTCGCTTCCAGAATGGTTTGAATTTGCTTATCAACCGGGCGGAAGGTATCGGTATTGTAAAGCGCCCAGGGGTTAACCGGGTCGACGATAGCAATCACCTGCACGTGACGGTCTTTCAGCAGCTGGACGGTTTTTCTGAACGCGGCGATTTGCGCAGGTACGACCGGCGTGTCATCCCACTGCTGTCGCGTACCGTCCTCCTCGTAAATCGTTTTGTCCATCCACAGGGTGGCCGCGCTCTGCTGGCGTTTTTTATTTAACTCGCGGGCATTCGCCAGCTCTTTATCCCAGTCTGGGGCAATATGGGTGGTGGGCTGCGGCGGCCACGGCTGTACCGTCCGGGGCGTAACGTTGAGCAGCGCCAGCCAGTCGTTTTTTATCAGGGTGCAGACGTTGGCAAACTGGAAACTCACCTCGTCCCATATCAGATCGGGGTGCCAGCCAAAGACACGCATTTGACCAAAGGTTAAATGGCTTATTTCTTTACTATCAATATGTTTTAAATAATTGACTAATATTGGGCGCGCCTGCGGATCCTTCATCAAAGGATTAAAAATAGAGCCCGGGAAATTATCGGCGTAGATAGCAGGTGGTAGACCTTTTGAGTAAAAGCTGTCGGGTGCCAGAAGCAAAACAACTTTACTGTTTGCGTTAAGGCTATTTTTAAAACGTGAGAACAGTAAAAACTGCGTTTCGTCATCAACAAACGCATCGCCATACGCCACGACGGGTTTGTGTAATTGCTTGTTAAAATAATTATAGACAGCGTAATGTTCATCTTCTGAGGTCGCTACCTCAGACGCACCAATGAAGAATATCGCATTCCCTTCTAAGGCATGAGAAATAGTGGCAATTTTTTCCGCTTGTTCTTTAGGCGTCCCCGCCATTGATTTAATCAGCGGCTGGAAGGCGAGCGGTGGATCGAAGCTCGTCACCAGCGGGTGAATACAAAGGAACAAAATGGCCAGGGTTGCCATCAGGATATGTAAGCAAAGCGTATTCTTGATTTTCATCATCAACCCGTAACACTGCATGGCAGTAATGTCTAAAATCTGCGGGAATTCAGATTTATAACAATTACACTACAAATGACCGTCTATTTTTGTGGCATTCTATACCAGAGCGATTTAAAAGGATGAGCGTTGCTATGTTACGGTATGTACAAGGTCGTGGAGAGTGAAGTAGGGTCAGCGTGTGGGTGACTTTTTGCGCAGTCAAACGCGTGTGGGGAAAAATAGAAAAATTCCTGCTTTACAAGGCGCTAATAGATGTTTATAGTGCGCCTCACTTTGGAAGCGTGGCCGAGCGGTTGAAGGCACCGGTCTTGAAAACCGGCGACCCGAAAGGGTTCTAGAGTTCGAATCTCTACGCTTCCGCCAAATTCGAAACCCAGGTCGTTATACGGCTTGGGTTTTTTCTTTTGTGCTGATTTTCAGTATGCCATCCAGTATGCCATTGCCATCTGGCTTGCGCTGGCTCACTTGCGAATGCATCGGACACGCCACTCCCCTTTCATCTAGCTGCCAGCGTTCCCGGATAGTGCCGGGCGATGATGTCATTCAGTTTATCGACCAACTCTGGTCGCTTAAAGGTTATATGCGCCGTCCCCTTCTGGAAATATTTAATCGTAAATATTTCATCCTCATAGCGGGTGCTGTGCCGGTTAGCATGGATATGGTCACCGAGACGACGAGTAACATCAGTGCGGTTGTCGGGAACCGGTTTTCCATCCAGAAGCATCAGCATGCGTTCCAGGTCTGCCAGCCGGTCACGCTGCCAGCCCCAGTTAAGCCCAAATCCCCACCGGTCGAACTTGACCAGCCCTGTAACGATGATTTTCGCACTAAACTTGCAGGGCGAGTTTGTCTTGAAATCCCAGCTTAAACCCTTGAAGACGTTAATGACGCCGCGTTCAAATACCTCACCTTTGTTCAAATGCAGTTGCTTAAAGGTACTCAGAATATTCTCTTCACTGACGGCTGGAATATCATCCTTTTCCAGGCTGTTGTGCCACTCATCACGCGCCTGAGCGTCCATAATCGACAGCATGCCAGAGCGCTTCATTAAATCACGCCAGACATCGCGGTCAATGCTATGGGTGATGACTTTCATTGCCTTTTCTACGGGGTCGGTAAACCAGCAGTCATAACAGTGCCCTGGTCGCATTCCCCAGTCCTTTGCATCTCCACCGCCGATGCTGCGGGTCAGCGTCGAAATATCGTCAAGCTGGTGTATCAGCGTCTCAATCTGTGTAATCGAGGTATTACGTCCGGTGACGATGCGCTCAATAGTCTTCATGCTGGTGCGAAAGGGTAAACAGCAGAGCATTGTCTTCCGCCGTGATATGCGCGGTGCTGCACTGAATGCCGCTAACGAGGGCGACAGGCGGCAGCGGCTCTTCCACTACCAGCTTTCCGGGCTCATCAGCAACGCGAAGCGAATACCCGTTGTCGCAGATCACATCGATCAGGTCGGCCAGCTCAATCCCGTCAATATCTACAGCGATCCGGCCCGCATTGAGGGCCAGAACGTTGATGCTATCGGCTTCCACGTTAACGGACAGCTTCACTGGACCTCCCCGCTGTATTTACCGGTGGTGATGTCGGTAACGGCTTTATACCCGCTGCGGGTATAAAGCCCGGTAGCCTTACGGGCGCGAAAAATATCGATGCTGCTAATAAGCGGTGACTGTGTTTCTGCGTTAAAACCGCGACGGTCCGTACGAACCAGGTCGTATTTCTCCACGATAAAGTTCACGGCGTCGCACAGTGAGATCCCGGCGTTGATGTGGTCCTGGATTACGCCATCGTTGCCAAACGGCGTGTCGTTAAGCATGAGTCCGTAATGTTGCTCCAGAAGGTACGTTAGCAGGGTTTGCCAGATATCGACAGGGGACGGGCGTGACAATACTGCCCGCGTCGGAGTTGGGGGTAACGTATACATGATTATGATTCCGTTATAAGGCAAGAAAAGAAGAGCGCTCACGTAGTGAGCTATATTGTTTAAAATGAAATATCCAGTAATATCAACACAGGCATTATTCAGTCTAAATATTCACGGAGATGAAAATGTACAGAGATATAGAAAGTAAACACATAATCAGCGCTAACATTGAATATTATACAAATTTATGGAGCACGGTTTTATTCTGGGGGAGTATTCCTGTTGTTTTTCTGTCTCAGGACACGGGAGAGAACATGATGTTAAGCGCTTTTGTTTTGCTGGCAATAAGGATGCTAAATCACAGAATGAGTGTTGGAAAATGGTTTCGATACTAGCTCCTGTACATTATGCGGGGTTGGGTAAATCGCGATATAAAGGTAACCGCAACTGCCCAGTGTATCGGCCTCGCAGGTCAGCCCTTTCGCATACAGCGTGACGCCGTGCTGGTGGCGGGGATTGAGTTCAGCGGACACCAGCATTAGTTCAAGCTGTTTGAGCAGCAGCGGAAACGCCTGGTCGAGATGGCGTAAATCCGCATCGCTGAAGGTTCCGTTGATACTGGCGCGATCGGCCAAGTAATGCAGCCGGTTGCCCTCTAGCACCAGGCGAGCGCCAAAACACGGCGTGACGGTGGGTTTTAGTCCCCACCAAGGAGCGTCAATATCATGGTTGGCTGGCGGTGTGTTATTTGACAATTAAAGTACTCCTTAAAGATGTGTTAATTCAGGGTAACGCTGCGCAATACGACATACGGGCCGTTGCGGTCCTGACGGCGTTCAGCGAAAACCGCGAGCACACCGCTGATATCCTGAACCTCCCGCCCGGCATAGTGGCAGATACTGCCGGACCATTTGTATTTGCCGGTACAGAAGCGAAATAACCGGGACTGAGGATGCTGGCGGTATATCGCCATCGCCTGACGTTTGCTGATGATTTTCATCGTTATTCTCCTTACAGCCAGCCGCGTTCGGCAAAAGAGACAATATCCATCCCGCCGACCACCAGGTGGTCCAGCAGGCGGATATCGACCAGTTCCAGCGCCTGTTTAAGACGGGCCGTAATCTGTCTGTCAGCATGACTGGGCTCTGCCTCCCCTGACGGGTGGTTATGTGCCAGAACGGCAGCTGCAGCGTTGTGCTTCAGACCGGCCTTTACGACCTCGCGCGGATGAACGGTGATAGTATTGATGGTGCCCATAAACAGCGTGTCGTGGGCTATCAGGCGATGCTGATTGTCAAGCCACAGGACTGAGAGAGCTTCCCTCTCCAGAGGCGCGAGATGCAGGCGCAGCCAGTCGCGAACGGCATGGCTTGAGGTAAATGACGCACCGGGTTCGCGTAGCTGGCATTCCAGCAGGATTAACGCTTTCCTGACCGTCTGCTGGTCGGCGGGGGATAATTCACAAGCAAATAACGGTAACTGGTGTTCCATAGCGGCTGACCTCAGTCGATGATGTGCATGATGGCGCTGCATTCCGCGTGGTTAAGCGCGTAGTCCCGCAGGCGATAGTAGTGCTCCGTCATGGCGTCGCATTCGGTGCGCATAGCGTGATGGCTGTAAGTCATCAGACAAACGGCAATTCCGGCAGCTTCTGCACTGACTTCGCCGCCGTTGCCGTTCATGGTGTTAAATAGCGACCACTTCTCATCGGTATCTCCATTTGTTTCCGGGGCCATAAACGCACCGCCGTTACTCAGTGTGTAAAAATTCCAGATACACCCGCTGTAGTCTACGCAGAAGCGGTCCATCCAGGCGAAGATAACCGGCTCCAGGGTTATCCACTGCTGTATGCTGCCGAAGTGCTGCGGCCAGAAGCTGATGCGCTGCTCGTCCTGTACGAGGGTGGCGGTCAGCGCTGGCGAAGAACTGGCAGGTTGTGGCGGTAACGGGAGGGTATCGTTAAGGTTAATAATGTCGGTCATGCTGGTTTTTCCTTGTTTATTTATCGGGTTGGGGATGCTGGTTAAGCCGGATTGACGGGCAGGACTGCGCATAGCCATCCTCATCACAGCGTGACGGCCAGTGCCCCTCCGGGAGGCTTAAGCTGCACAGGCTGAGTTCACCGGGTCGGTAAAGAAGGTGCGAGCACCAGGCGCACAGGTCGTCATCGGAGATGGAGCGGCTGCAGGGAGTGTTCTCCGGAGCGGTCGGATAAAGGGTGGCCTGGCGGACGTTATCAGGCAGCGGTGGCATCAGCTCAGCGCCAGCTGTAGTTCTTCTGCCATCACCCAGAGCGCCCGGTTGAGCTTAACGTCGCCGTCTATGCCTCTGACCGCGCGGGTATGGCTGCGTTTGCCTCTGGCAGTACGTCCTGGCAGACCCCCTTTCAGCAGGTTCTCCTGGCAACGATTGAAAACTGACCACAGGTCGTCCTGACTGTCTTCATGGCGGCGGGGCGTTAATATCTGGGATGCCGTCACCGGCTGGTGATCTTCACCAAAGCGGTATGTCAGTGCCGGTCTGGCAAACGCCTGCTGTGCCAGGGGCGGGAGTAAAAGCGACTCCATGGCACCACGTTTTTCTTCCACCTTGTCAAATATCCCCAGTACTTCATAAGCGCCTTCAATGACTTTCTCCACCACGTTACCCCGGTGCGGAACTCTGATTTCGCCAAACGACTGTCCGCAGACGAGCGAATTCGTGCACACACTTCGGAAAATTCCCGGCAATAACTGAAAACTTGATGCGCCATCGTGGCTGTTGAGGATGATGATTTCCGGCACCTGCTGACCGTTTATCTGACCGGCGCGACGCAGGCGGAGCATATGCTTTGTGTGCTCCCGACGGTCCGGATCGCGAACGCGTGACTGGCAGGCAAAGAACGGCTGGAACCCTTCTCTCTGCAGATTCTCCAGCAGGGTGATGGTGGGAATAAACGTGTACCTTTCACTCCTGGAAGCATGTTTGTCCTCTCCGAAGACGCTGGGGACATGCTGCATGAGCTCTTCACGGGTTAACGGACGGTCGCGACGGATCTGGTTCACCCGACCAAAATGGCTGGCTAATCTCATACTTAATTTCCTCATGGTCAATGTCACGGTATAAACAAAAAGACCATGCGCCCTGACGGGCGCATGGTCTGTCGGTGTACTGGCTGGTGTGCGGGTGATGCCCGTGGTGCGTCAGTTCTGGGGGAGCCCATGGCTTACCAGATAACGGTTAAACCACTCCCCGGCATCCGATTCAAAATTCCATGCCCGCCAGATTAACTGACTGTCGCGGTCACGGATCACCAGCCGAAAATGGCTCCCCTTGTCGCCTTCAATGGTGATGTTGCAGTAAAGTGCCGCCACGGCTTCAGCCTGTTGGCGGGTGAAAGGGCCGGGTGGTAACGGCGTATCGTCAGTGTTTTGCACAGTGCGTTCCTGATAATTGGCACAAAAACAAACGCCCTGCCCGAATGAGCAGAGCGTGGAGTAGTGTTGGCTAAAAGATTGTTTACGGCAGAAATGTTATTACGGAGGCTGGTTCAGCGAGTATTGCAGACCTTACGGGATATCAAACTTCGCCACGCAGCCTTTATCGCCAAATGCCGGTATCACTCCGGCAGCACCTTTTAACGTGAAGACCGCCGGTTTTGCACCAGTGCCGGAAACGATCACACGTTTACCGGTACGCAGCTTGTTCCACGCCCACATCAGGTTGTCTTCTCCCACGTGAGAGTCGCTTTCGCTGATATTTGCCTCTTCTTCGTTATCAATTTTCATCGTCAGGGTCTGACCGCTGTCCATGCTGACCTGATGGCCGGTCGCGTCGGTGAAGATGATGGTGGCGGCTTGTGACCCCGAGCTGTCGCAGGCGAGGTACAGCTGTGACTGCCCCTTGCCGAGGATGGTGTATTCCGCCGTACCCTGCGCGAAGCCACTGGTCCAGGTATCGTGGCTACCGAACGCCAGCGCCTGGCCTGAGAAACAGAGTGCAAGGGTAAGAGGGAGTATCGATTTGAGTAACAAAATAATTTTCCTTTAATAAACAATAAGAAAGTTGGGGACATTAGAGGTTGATGTTAAAAGCGGTTTAATCGGTCACCGTGAAGGTGCCCTGGTCGGTGAATACCCTGGCTTCAAGAAAGCTGCAGACTACACCTGCGGGTGGCTGTAGGTATGGCCGAAATGCCAGGTCAGGCCGTCAGCAAAATGCATAGTGGTGGGGGTAAAGGTAGCCCCCTGCGCTACCCAGCCTTCGAGTCTTTTACCCTGGTATGTGACGGTTCCTTTTGTCAGCAGCGGGCATTTACCCCTGTTGACGTCAATATTCTTTATCACAACGGTGTCAGTTTTAGCCGTAACGGTGACATTGATACCCTGTATGTTCTTCTGAATATCGACCTTAATGATGTCATTTTCAGCCGCCCCGGCCATTGATGACAGGGCTGCCATCAGCGTCATGGCTGCAGCAGTAGTATAATATTTATTCATTCTTGTTCCTTAATGCGTGCCCATTCATGCGATACATCGCATTGATTCTGCTAACTAAAATTACGTAATAACATGATGCCCAGTGGATTATGTTGCTGCGGGATTAATCATGTACAGCGATGAATATCGATCGGGTCGATCGACAAAATCGATCGTGATTAAACAAAACCGTTTATCGAAACTTGTGGACTGGTTCATCGAAAGCGAAGTGGTTAACCAAAGAAAAATCCCCACAGGGAGCGTGCTGCGCGGGCGACAGTGTGTGTTACAGCCTGCAGCGCACTGCGAGCCACCTGGGGTAGAGGGGCCAGGTCAATAATCTTATCAATCACTTCCACCACGGCATCGCCAAAGCTGCTGCTGGCGGTGCTGATAACGGTGTCAGTACGATATAGTTTCTGTAGATGGGGAACCAGCGGACTGCGGGCCTGCTTTGGGAGCCGGGTAATCATGGCCTCCACCAGTCGGGACAGGCGATAACGCCCCCGGACCGAAACGGGAAGAATGTCCTGCTCAGCAACCCCCAGCTGACGGGCTACCGCCTGCTGTTTCTTTGCAATACGCTCTGCCTGTAACGCCGAGGGCTGAGCCGACGGCCAGTTCCACCGCTCAGTGGGTTCGGTTTTGTCCACCTGGTTGAGTATCCATAACAGCGGTGGCTGCGGTCCGCTGTACTGCGTGAAGATGTCCTGATAAAACTGCTCTTCCACCGCATAAGCCCGGTCATCGGCCTTGAGCACCCACAGCACCATATCGAGCTGCGGCATGAGGTCACGATAAAGCTCGCGGTATTCGCCGTCGCGGGTAACACTCTCACCTACACCGGGTAAATCAACGAGCGTCAGGAAGTGATTACCAAAACGCAGCCGGACATGCTGAGGCTGGCGGGTACAGGCTTCGACCGCATTCACGGCGCAGACTTCGCTACGGAACAGTGCATTACACAAACTGCTCTTCCCGACACCGGTTTTGCCCATAATGCCAATCACGGGTTCATACGTGACGAGACGGTTAAGCTCCTGGATAAGGTGCTGGCGTAGCGCGTGTGGATAACGCCGCAGATGGCGACGGATAAGGGCATAGCCCGAGGGATGTTTCATATCGGCCTCTGAATGAAAAAAGGCCATCCGGTGAGGATGACCTGCTGGAAATAAACGGTAGGGAATTCACTGAGGTGATATATAGCTGAGAATCATTTAAAAAACACAAACCTCGGATTAACTGGCAGAGTATAGCCAGACCGGCATTACTCACCTGTTTTTTTGTTTTTCTACTAAAGAAAACACCTATAAATGAAATTTCCGGAAGTTGCTACGTAACTAATTTAGTCCAACGCTGTCGGACTGGACTAAATATCAGTTTTTCATATTGACTTGCGATCGCATTCCAGATTAGTTTTCAGTTGTCAAAACAACATTTTCTGGAGGTATTATCATGCAGGAGTTTCCATTTAACGCTTTCCCCAAGTCATTACTTGAAACTATTTTTGATATTGAGGATTGTACACGGGCCCCGGCGGAAATGATTGCATTAACATTACTGAGTGGATTATCACTGGCGTGTCAGAGCCTGATTAAGGTGAAAATAACAGACACCATGAAGTCTCCGGTATCATTGTATTCATTCGTGATAGCAGATTCTGGCGAGAGAAAAACAGCGGTGGAAAAACTGCTTTTCAAACCTTTTCATGAGCATGATCTGCGTGTATTACTCCAGTATGAAGAGCAGAAGAAAGAACATGAGGTCCAGTCTAAAATATGGAGCAAGAAAGAAAATGCACTTCTGAAATGCATTGATAAAGACACTATGAAAGGAATATGTACAGATGAACTTTCACGGCAATTAGAGAAGTTATCCACTGAAAAGCCAGTACCACCGAAAGCCAGAAGGTACATGTATTACAATGTCACCCCTGAAGCCCTGCAGTTTGAAATGTATATCCACTCGCCACAAACAGGACTCATAACTGATGAGGGGGCTAATATACTTAGCAGACGGACCATGAGTGATTTGGGGTTTATGAACTCCATGTGGGATGATGAAAATTTTCATGTCAATCGGAAAACAGGACCGAGTTTTACGATTGAGAATGGACGTATTACGTTGTTAGTCATGGTACAGAAAGCAATATTCGATGATTATTTAAAACGCCATGGAGAATATGCACGCGGGAGTGGTTTGTTTGCACGCTGTTTTATCTTGTATATTGATACGAAATTATCGACACAGGGCCAGCGTTTTATCAGTCGTCAATCTTCCCCTCAGTCAGGTGAGCTGGAGAATCTTAATCACTTCTACCAGCGTATGAATGAACTGGTAGAAAAAAGTGCTTCTCAACACGGGACCGGGCATCAGACATATTTATCATTCGAGCCCTCCGCCCTGGAGGCATGGAAAGAAATTCATGATGAAATAGAAAGCGGTATTGGCCCCGACAGGGAATATGCAAACATGAATGATTTTGCATCCAAACTTCCGAATAATGTTGCACGTCTGGCCGCGCTTCTGAGTTACTATACCGAAGGTGAATGCGCGATAAAAAAAGAATATGTTGAAAATGCCTGGTTGCTGTGTGAATGGTACATGCAACAGGCGATAAAGGTTTTTGGGGCTCAGGAGGGCTACTACGAGGCGCTGCTATTATCATGGCTGCGCCGTGAGTTCAATGAAACAGATATGAATCATGTCAGATTTAATACAATACGAAATGCCGGGCCTAATGTATTACGTAAAGGTAAGTTACTGGAAAGAGTCATAGAGAGACTTGAAAAGGAAGGCGTGATAGACATCGTCCGCTCAAGACGCAAGGCACGAATGGTTTATGCAGGCCGTTATTTCCGTAACAATCCATTTACAAAAAATGCCGCATATAAGCACTACTGGCCGCGATAGTTGCGACTGATCGCAACTAATCGCGAGGTTAGCCTGTGGAAATGCCTAAAATTGTTGAAAACTAATATCAGAGTAAAATTATTACCCTTGCTTACCATTTTTTCGTGAGATTTATTCATGTGGAGGGGCTTATTGTTATATTTTCACTGATGAAATTACTGTCGGTATAGTAATATATACTTACTGGTAATATTATACTTGTTAGCAATGCATCTACTCTCTATCCAGATTAATTATTACTAGCATACTAATACACTATACTCACACAGTTGATTATATTCAGCATGTAACGCCATACGGTTAATTATTACCATCAGATAATGTTCATGTACATATCTGCATGTAACATTACCACGATGATTAATCGTATGGCTACTTATCCTTTCTTATCTCAATCTTACACATTGAGTGAACTATTTATTCAGGTGTTTATATGCCATGTGACTCCTTGAATGCTGATTACCAGCAGGCATTTTACGATGTTATTCGTAATGCCGTAGACGAGTTTCCGCGTACGTTAGCACTACGAGTTGATTTACGTTTTCCCCGCAACTATCAGTATGGCGACTCGAATAAAGAGGTTACGCGTTTTATTGAATCACTGAAAGCTAAGTTGCTGGTCGATTGCCAACGTAAGAACCGACGCTGGAAACGTAACCGATCTAATAGATTACGGTATGCATGGGTACGTGAAGTCGGTGAACTTAACCGCCGTAAGCATTACCATGTATTGCTGTTACTGAATAAAGACTTATATCGCGGTGCCGGGAGTTATAATGCAGATGACAGTTTATACGCATTAATCCAGCAGGCATGGTGTAGCGCGTTAGGCCTGGATGCAGAGCAATATTCTGGTTTAGCGAATATGACTGAGAACGGTTGTTTTTATTTAAACAGAAAATCCCCTAATTATATGCAAGAAGTTACCAAATTACTGAAGCGCATGGAGTATCTGGCGAAAGACCACACCAAGAACTATGACGATGGCTATAGATCCATTGGAATGAGTCGCAGGTAAAGTGTCGGATAAGGTGGACTTAAATCACTTTGCCGGGTAAGTCTGCGCAGTTGTTTCTCTGATAGCAGTGTATGGTAGAACGACAGACATATCCATAGAGGGTGTTTATTATGGTAGTTCAATTGAATCAAGTTTTGGGTTGTTGCTTATATCTTTCCGGCATCAGGAAAACCCCTGTGCCCAAATGGGTAATCTGCATACAATCGCCCCAACAACTGGATTTGTAGTGGCCAAGTAATATTGGCCATGGTTTTACATTAAACACGTTATCTGTTCTCTGATTCTTTTGGCGTCAGCCCTCCGTTGTAATGGTGAGGCCTGACGCTTTTGTAGTAATTCAGGATATAACCGCTGATTTGTCGGCGGGCCTCGTCCTTACCTGCATAACCATTCGCCGGCACCCATTCGGTTTTAAGACTACGGAAGAACCGTTCCAAGGTGCTGTTATCTCAGCAGTTTCCCGCCGACAGACGCTCTTTTTATTTTGTAACGCCAGAGAAGTTGTTGATATTTCTGACCTGCATACTGACTTCCTTGGACGCCCTTCTAAGAGTCAAGCCGTTATCGGGATGCTGTTGACCTGCCTGTTTTGATTTCGCAGTAATGTATAAACTTCGCGTGAGATATAGCGGTTCAGGCAGCGTATTGCTTCCATTTTTGTGTGTCCTTCGGCTACTCGCCGGGCGACATATTCCTTCGTCTTATCATCAGTTCGTAAACGTCCGATAGCGATGATGTGAAGTGCAGTATTTGCAGCACGATCCCCACCCCGGTTAAGCCTGTAACGATTTGTTTTCCCAGAAGATACGGGAGCAGGGCTGACACCACACAATGCCGCAAAACCTGGTTCTGATCTTAATCGTTGGGGATTGTCACCGGCAGTTATCAGCAATTGTGAAGCGCTTTCGTACCCAATAGCATTACGTTTGATCAGTTCAGGTGCCAGCTCATCGACAATTGCCGCAATCATGACATCCAAATCAGCGATTTCGTCATGTAACTCAAGATAGCGTCTGGCAAGTGACTTCAATGAAATGCGATAAACGTTGGTAACATTGCGGTATTCACTGACATCAGGCCTCCGGGATCCCTGAGTCCTGATGTGCTGAATGCGTGTCATATTTCTGAGCTGTTCTCGTAATTCATCCGGGGCAGAAGATCATATTGGAATGGATAATCTGGAGAGTGACCCTGCGGGCTGATACCGCTGTTTTACGGCAAGTTTTTAACGCCCTAAGAGACTTAATCATACCATTGCGAGTTTTGGGTGTGACGGTTCTGATTCCGGAGAATGCGACATGAGAAGCACATTCAGCATCAATCGTGTCACTTTTTCCCCGCCTGCGTCGTTCCATTCGTTCTGGCGCATTTACTTCAAGGACTTCTAACCTGACATTCTGGAAATAGCGAAGCAGTCCGCAACCATAGGTGCCGGTGCACTCAACGCCAATTCGTTTTGACGCTTCAAACGACGCCATCCATTGCAGCATTTGGCGATACCCTTGCCGTGTGGCGGAGAAATACTGGGTACCCAGGACTTTATTGTTTTAATCAACAACAGCGGCAACTTGCAGATCTTTATGTTTATCGACGCCACCAACAATGGCGGTTTCGGTAACGTTGTTAGCCATGACACGACTCCTGTTAGGAAATAGAGGTGAATCTCCAGACAGATAATCCGGACAGGACAGTAAAGAGACAAGCTGTCAGACCCTTTTTGAGTCACGCGCACCGGTGAGGAGATGCCTCGCATGAAGGCGCTTCCGGCAACCTACGGGTCCAGGGCAGGATAAAAAGGTCGATCGCTGTGTGAGTCAGGATTCGGAAAGATCTTCACTGCATCAGTAATCACATCAATCTGATTAAACGGCAAACGAAGTGATGATAAAAACTGACACCGGCATTATTACTATCGCTATGGAACATGACAGCCCGCGGTTGACCTCGCGTTTCATAGGCCATCCTTAGAGCACTGCATACAACTACGGTATCGGCATGTTCTGACAGACTCCAGCCGATAACCATACGGGCAAAAAGATCCATAACAATTGCCCGTTAGCACCATCGATTTCCTGCCCAGATATACGAAATACCTGCGCATCATAGCCGGTCTGGCTCCGTTACCGAGAACTGGTGCTCGAGCAGATTCAGCAGGTATATATGCTCAAGACGAGTATTTTTACAATGATGTTATCCGGGCTGACAACTGCACAGTTCTCCATGCAACCCGGTTATACCGTCTCACTCGATGCCCGGCAATATGGCATTACACCCACTCTTTTTTTAAGTGAAAACGGCTCATGAACGATGGTGGGAAGTATGTGACCGCCGCAGGTGACGAGGTGATCAGCTTCTCAGAGGTCAAAGCTCTTGAGAAAAAAGTCAAACAGCTTAAACAAATGCTGGGACACAAAACGATGGAAGCCGAAATTCTTCGGGACGCACTTGAGATAGCCTAGGCAAAAAAGTTGAAATCGCGCATGCCATTGCTACCACCGGACGATACCCCTCATCCGAATAGCGAAATGCTCTACGTATCGCGTTCGAATCTTTATGAACGGCTGCTGAAGAAACGGCAGCACCGTTCAGCACGATACTGCAAAGAAGATGAGCCCCGACTTTTACCACTTATCCGCCAGATATGCAGCGAGCGGGCTACAAACGTTTATCGTCGCGTAACTACGCACCTCAATCGTGTGCTGAAGGAACATAACTGGCGGGTTAACCCCAAACGTATTTACCAGATCATGCAGGCGAATAACATGTTACTGGCAAAATCTGGCCATAAAAAACTAAAGCGCTGTCATACCGACAAGGTCGTGAAACTTAGCCGGATCCGCGCTGGTGTTCCGATGGCTTCTAAAACCGCTGCTGGAATCGAGAAGTCGTGCGGGGGGCTAGCATTAACTGTTGTCATCTCGAAGTCATCAGTTGCTCGACGACAACAGGCGGAATAAATAGTGTTACGGTGCAGGAATTGCTGACAGAGACTGTAGAAAGCGGTTTGGAAATACTTTTACTTGCCACATGTCGTTGAGTGGCTGACTGATAGTGGCGGTTGCTACATAGTGGACTTAACAAGAAAGTTCGCTGTCTCACTCGGGGTCAGCCGGTGCGCAGTCCGGAGAGCAACGGGATGGCTGAATTGTTCGTAAAAACGTTCAAGCGCGACTAGGTGTATGTAAATGATTTACCGGATGCCATCACTGTACTGGGAAAACTGATGGAATGGATGGAAGACCATAATGACAGGCATCCCCATAAAGGTCTGAAAATGCAGTCACCGAGAGACTACATAAGTTCGCTAATAGCTAAAAATTTACCATGTCCGTTTTAGCGGGGGCAACCCCATCAACACAGTGTAATATGTGAATAATAAATTGACGTGACTATTATGTTGTTGGCATAAATATTTTTAAAGTTCTGTAGAAAAAAATTGGTGGAAACTATTTTTAAAATTTTAAGATATGAACTACGCGTATAT
>ERZ1035001.493-NODE-493-length-20731-cov-7.414007_pt1 | contig 20731 bp, 19 predicted proteins | sample MGYA00520685_ERZ1035001 | MGnify/ENA primary metagenome ERZ1035001 (study PRJEB33766, sample SAMN09781749) | gut metagenome | biome: gut microbiome | host: Homo sapiens | place: Madagascar | study: EMG produced TPA metagenomics assembly of the PRJNA485056 data set... | reverse complement strand
CAGCGCATTCGTAATGCGAAGGTCGTAGGTTCGACTCCTATTATCGGCACCATTTCAACTTCCCCAAACGTCCGTATTCATCCATAAACACCTTGCTTTATAACGATTTTATTTCTTTTTAGTCCGTCGCTGTCCGTAACCATCCAGTAGAATCCGATACGGAATGTGTATAGGATTGTGTATATGTTCCTGTTCGGTCTTGCATTCCTATACACATGCCTTTAAACGATATGCAAATTTGACGCGCTAAGCCTGAAGATAAACCCTATACGCTTGGGGATGGTCAAGGCTTGTCATTGCTTATAGAACCTAATGGGAGCAAGAGCTGGCGGTTTCGTAATCGCTATGCCGGTAGACCCAAAATGATCTCGCTTGGTGTTTGCCCAACGATCACCCTTGCCGATGCTCGTTCCCGTCGTGATGAAGCTCGAAAACTTGTGGCAGAAGGAAAGAACCCTAGTTAGGTTCGAAAAGATCAAAAGCTAGCTCTGCAAACAGAGTCAGAGAACGCCTTCGAAAAGATAGCCAGAGAGTGGCATCAGCTTAAATCTGCTAAATGGTCAGTGGGATATGCATCAGACATCATGGAAGCGTTTAAGAACGACATTTTCCAAGGCCAGTGGGAGAGATTAAACCGCTAGAGCTGCTGAACGTACTGCGTAAAATTGAGAAACGTGGTGCGTTGGAAAAAGTGTGGAAAGTACGTCAGCTTTGCTCTGAAATGTTTCGCTACGTGATCGCAACAGGCAGTGGGGAGTACAATCCTGAGGCTGATCTCTCCAGCGCTCTCGAAGTACACTAATCCAATCATTTCCCGTCCCTAAAAGCTGATGAGATACCTGATTTTCTGCGTGCCTTAGAGGGTTACTCCGGGAGTAAGCTTGTCCAGATAGCAACGAAATTACTGATGATTACGGGCTTGAGAACCATCGAATTATGCGCGGCATTATGGCAAGAATTTGATCTGGATAACGCTATTTGGGAAATTCTCACTGAAAGGATGAAAATGCGCAGGTCACATCTTGTGCCATTGTCTGTTCAGGCGTTAGATTTACTCAATGAACTCAAGATCATGGCAGGGAACTATCGTTATGTTTTTCCGGGGCGGAACGATCCGAACAAACCGATGAGTGAAGCTAGCATAAATCAAGTTATCAAGCGTATCGGATATGGCGGTAAGGTCACCGGTCACGGTTTTAGGCATACCTTATCAACCATATTGCATGAACTAGGATATGAGAGTTCATGGATTGAAATGCAACTCGCACATGTTGACAAGAATAATATTCGTGGTACTTACAATCATGCTCACTATTTAGAAAGAAGATGACATATGCTTGAAGATTATAGTAATTTATTATTAGATAAGATTTCAAAACCTAGTTGATTAGCTTACAAAATGATGTGAACAAGCCTAATTTGAGCATCTTATTTCAGCCACCAATCATTTAGTATTTGGAGTGCAAATAATGAAGCAGATACAATACGGTATGAAGAAAATTAATCTAATCAATCAGTTCAACCTCGAACGTTGATTCCTAATATCAAAACCTAAGAGAGCGAAAATGGAGCAACTTTCTTATACATATAGCAATCTTCTAGAGTGTATCACTTATAGTGATCTCATGGAAAATAAGAGTTTAATTGACTACTCAGCCAGAGTTTTGGCATCAAAGAGCGCACAAAGGAAAGTTACGGAAAAATCGTTCCTTGAAGATGGTGTCAAAGAAATAAACATTTCTGGAAAGAAAGGCATTAAATTTAAAACTATTGAAGATAAACTTATATCGAGATTGTTGGTTCGAAATATAAAAAAAAGCTACAAAATCTCGCGGGTCAATAGACATGATATTATAAAAAATCTAATTATAAATCTCAAAGATGGTAGTCCTTATAATATAGCAAGGCTGGATATAAGATCATTTTATGATAGTATAGATTTCAAAGTTCTCCTTGATAAGATCGTATCTGATGGAAAGATATCAAGGTACGATATAAATTTATTGTTTAAATTTAAAGACTCTTTAGATCAGAAAATGATTTCTGGACTTCCTCGAGGTATAAGTTTAAGCGCTACTCTGGCCGAACTATGTCTTCAGGAAATTGATTCATTCTTTTTAAAAGAGAAAGATGTTTTTTATTACTCTCGATTTGTAGATGATATATTAATTATTCACCATGGAGGGGAAATAACAAAACAGTTTATTACTGATTATTTCTCGAGTCACCTGCCTAGAAATCTTACTTTACATGAAAAAGAAAAATTGGCTTTTTTGAATATCGCCGGGGCTAGGGGTAATATCAACGATGACAAGACGCAGGTTGACAAAGTAGAAGAAATGGATTTTTTAGGATATAACTTCAAAATATACAATGTATATAATGAAAATGATCATGTGTTTTTAAGTCCAAATAGGAAAATACATGTTGACCTGTCTGTTAAGAAAATTCATAAAATTAAAGCAAGAATCATTAAATCATTTGTTGCATTTATAAATAGCAATAAGAGTCATGATGACTTTTTATTACTAAATGATAGAATTAAATTTATCACCGGAAATTATCCAATTAAAGATCCAGTTTCAGGCATTAAAATAAACTCGGGTATTTTTTATAATTACCAATATAAGAATGTTGGCTTCAATTGTTCTCTGGTGGGGCTAGATAATTTTTTACGAAGTATTTTGTTTGGTAGCAACAATACATTCTCAAAAAGAATATCAAACAGTCTCACCATCCAACAAAAGAGATTAATAGCTAAGTTAAATTTTAAAAGTGGCTTTTATATGATTAGATTTCATACTTTTAGCTATTCAAGATTAAAAGAAATAAAGGAGTGTTGGAAATGAATAGATCTGCTAAAGCTGTGAAAAGGAAGGATCACCTTCGCGTTCTTTTAACAGAAACGTCTCCGTATGAAGTGCCGGCTATTTTTTCTAATATAGGTTTTTATAATAATATCACACATCATAATAAGCTTAAATCTACAGGGGATATTATTTCATTTCTCTTCGAGAAAAATCTTAATGAAGATTATACAATACCATTAACATATAAAATAAAAAAAGACATCGATTCCTCTCGCGTATTATCACTAATCCATCCAAGGAGTCAGTTAACTATAGTTGATTTTTATGAAAACTTTTCAAGTATGATAATCTCATCATGTCAGAAAAGTGACTTCAGTCTTCGATCTCCATCAAGGATATCATCTAAATATTTTATTAAAAATAATGAAATGAATGATTTGGAGTATTCACGAGGTGAAATACAATCTGAATATGATGATAAAAAATATAAGCATTTAGCTTCATATTTTTCTTATAACCGATATACAAGATTACATAAGTTTTTTAATTCTATGGAGTTTATTAACTTAGAAAAGAAGTTTGATGTTTTCTGTAGTATTGATGTGGCCAAATGTTTTGATAGCATTTATACCCATAGTATTACTTGGGCAGTTAAAAATAAAGAGTTTTCAAAGCAGAATAGACATGTAAAGAACTCGTTTGGAACAATATTTGACCGCTTAATGCAATCAATTAATTATAATGAAACTGCTGGTATATTAATCGGGCCAGAAGTTAGCAGGATTTTTTCAGAGGTTCTTTTTCAAGATATTGATAGAGAGGTTGAAAACTTACTTGGGGAGTTACAATATTTAAATGGTAGAGACTATACTATTAGGCGGTATGTGGATGATATATTTATATTTACCCTCAATGAAACTATTCTAAACGATGTTAAAGACATAGTAGAAGATACACTGAAAAAATATAAGCTTACAGTAAACAAGCAAAAGACATCTACTACTCTACGCCCCTTCTCTACAGCGAAATCAGGTACTATAAATCATCTGAATGAAATTCTTAATTCGCTAACAAGCAAATTCATCGATCCTGAAAATCCTGAGAAAGTAAAAAAAATATATAGTAAGCGAAATACAGTTGTGTCGTATTTAAATAAGATAAAATCAATGTTCGTACTCGAACGTGAAAACTACAATCTAGCTTCTGGTTACACTATTTCCTCTTTAACTAATATTGCTATAGATTTGGATCGGAAGTGTAAAGCTAGTAGCGATTTTATGAAGAATAATGAGCGTCATATTAGTGATTTCTTCTATGTCGCTGCAGAAATAATTTTTCACTTGTTTTTCATTTCACCTAGCCATAATTCCTCCGTTAAAATATGCATTTTTACAGATATAGTATGTCAGAATGTAGATGGAATGAGTTCTGGAGATTCAGGGGGCTTGAAAGGTTTGATTTTTAATTTGATACATAGTTATTTTGAGAGATGCATCGAAGTTGAAAAGAATAACAAGATTAAAAAAATATCTCTTGAGAACTTAAATTTGTTAATAGCATTAAAGTTACTTGGTGAGGATTATAATTTAACGCGGGATTTTTTAGGTAAAATCTATAATATAGATAGACGTAATGATTTTAGTTATTTTGAAATAATATGTTTGTTCTATTTTACAGATCATGACCCTCATTTTAATAGTTTAAAAACAAAGATGTTTAAACATGTTAAATTGATTTTAGGGAATGTTACGGATATAAAGGTTGACTCCTTCAAGTTTTATTTGTTACTTGATATAATAAATTGCCCATTTATTGAGGAAAGAAAAAGGAAGTCATTAACGGCTGAAGTTGTGAAGTTTCAGCTTAACAGACAACCATCTGCTGCTGAGATTAATATCGGATGGGATGCACTTACGCAGGGCTATTGGTTCGTACAGTGGGATAACTTTGATCTACGCTTATTTTTAGAGAAAAAAGAATTGCTTAGTGCCTATTGATGTTGTAAGTTTTTTTTGCCACGACGAATGGCTTTACGGTCCCCGACCGGCGGCAGGGATTTCATATACTGTCTCATCCGATTGCATGAGTTCACTTGTGCTTGAAGATGGCGGAAGTTCGCACACACTACACTGTTCGTCGTGGCATAACTCGTAACAATCGTGAAATCAAAGACTAAGCAAGCAATAGACACTGGCGCCTCTCTCAGCTGAATGAAGATTTTTATCTTCATTAGTTAATTAAATACCTCAGTAACGCTTAGACGTATTTTTAGCCCTTATCTGCTTCAAACCATTCTTCTTACACAAGGCTGATTAAGTCCCTGCCCCTTTAATCTCCCGATGGGACGCGGTCTATTGCGCCGAAAACCGATAAGTAACATTCTGTCAAATTCCATTGGGTTTTTACCTCTTCCGCGCGCTCGTAGCCCCACCACGCCTTCCCGCTTTATGGAGTGGTTTTCATGCAGTTGCATGACAGGCTCTTAACCGCGCCTTATCTGGCCTGGTACGAAAAAATGCAGGTGCATAAAGTCATGCGATTTCATGCAGTATAGACATGCACTCATGCTACAGACATCAAAAAAACCGGCACTGGCCGGGCTTAAGTGAGCTTTTCTGTTCAGGTCAGAACAGCTTTCTTTTTTTCGGTCGTCATGTGATCCTGATACCGGTGCTGAACCGGTCAGACTCATCACGTCGTCACGGAATCTCAACGGCAATATTTCATTCATCGACTTCAGCATTAGATTCAGGATAAGTTCACGAAACTGCGTATCTGCATCATTTGACCCTTCAATAATGCCCGGTTTATGCGCTAAGCTATTCCGCTCAAATTGTCTGTACTTCATCCTGAGCAGGCGCTCAATTCGGAACTGTGGTAAATAAAAAAGACTCGTAAAAGCTCATCGATACGCTTCTGAGTGATGCCATGATGGCAGTTCACATAGATGTTTGCCTTGTGCGCGGTCGCGTCAACCAGTACCGGCAGCAGCTCTTCTTTTTCAGTAATCAGTCCAGCTACTTCTGTAGCTGTTTCCTGTTGTTCCAGATACTCAGCCCGAAGAGATTTCATCTCCGGCGTTACGATGTCGCCGTTCTGGTCTAGCAATTCCCTGACCTACTCCCGATTATCTTTACTGACCTGTTCAGGTTAGGTCTGATGCTGGCGCAGAGCCCTGAGGTTCTCAATGGCTGTTTCTTTGGCCCGTCTGGCTTCCATCCAGGCCTCAATTTTTTGGTAGAGGTTGATAATCCGGGATTGGCAGCCGGAGGATAAGCCTTTTGTCAGTGTTTTCGTCTGGTGGGCTATTTTGTATGGGGCATAAGTTGGGACATTCAGAGTAAGGTCGAGAGTGATGCCCACATTGAAGCTTAATGTACACCAGAGAGATGAAGTGAAATCCAGAACGAAAGCCTATAATCTTACAGATAATGCTGGTTTATTTTCACCTGCCTGCTAACTCAGAAATTCGTTAGAAAGGTTAGTGTTTAAAAAAGCTCATCTTAAAGGTATCCTTGCATGAACATACCAATCATGAAGATAGGCGAGCAAGTGGCCAGTGAACTGACGGAAAAAGATCTACTAGATAATGGTTTTTCGCGTAAGCAATTATCTCGTCTGAAAGAGGTATTAAGCAGGAATGAAAATGCTGGCGAAACGCTTTCAACTTTAGTGGATGATCTAAGTAAGCGTTTTTATGGTGGAGTGATTTGTCTGATCCTTATCCTGGCACCGCTGATTTTCCTTCCCGTCTTTTATACTCTCTCTATGCTGGTATATTACCTACCTGTTGCATTTTTTGGCGTGATTGCAGTCTGGTATCTGATACCGCTAGGCCTTTCATGGAAAGCGCATAAAATGATGAAAGGCCGGTAGGGGGCTCACTGCGTTTTATTGTTACTCTGCAACTGGTAAAGAGTATGCCCAATTTTGGCGCCTTTAAACGTTGCTCCGGCGCCCTTAATCGCGAGGGCCGTCCGGCTCATGGTGTTTACCTGTCTCATGAAGTCCGGAGCGAGATAACGGTACAGACGCCAGGCATCGGGTTTCAGAGTGAGTTTGAACATGCCATAATAGGACGTACTTAGATCTACCATCTGATAAGCAAGTAAACCCACTTTGCGGTCAAAGCCCAGAAATTCTGCCGAACCTTCAAAGCCATCACGCATAAAATTGATGGGTGACGCCTTTCCCGCCAACTTCTGGACACTCTCTGCTGCTGAAGATACGCCATTAAGTACCAGCGTTGCGCCAGCTATGATCCCAAGCATATTTCCGACCGGAACGGATGAGGCAATAACTCCAATACCGCCTGCAACCTGCAAACCGGAAATGACTACACCGATAAAATCGATGGCATAACCAAAGTATTTACCATTCTCTTCATAGATCCTGACTGATGCCGTGAGAACAGACTCACCTGTTCTGAGCATTCTGTCCTGAATCTTCAGATTATTATTTTCCTCGCGAATATTCTGGATACACAGCTGACATTCCTGTTCCGTCGCGCCATTCCTGATGGCTGCCAGTTGATATTTTCCAAAATCACGCACATTGTCCTGAAAACGCATGCGTGTCAGAGCATCTTTAATATGAAATCCCGATACCGCGAGCGCTGTATTCATTAGTTGATTCACTTCTAATGAGGCCATTGTCAGGAAATAGCCAGAAAAGCGATTACCACCTGTATAGATATCCAATTCCTTCCCTCGAATCGTAATAAAACTGAGAACATAGGGTAGCACATGCATTTCGGACAGCCGTTATAACAGTATCCCTTGCTGCCAGCTACCTATCAAAATATTTTAGTGGATTAGCCATTTTATTCTTCCTTCAGCCCCGACAAACCATCACACATCTCCTGCAACTCATTAAACATCCTTGCCACATGGAAACCATCGCACACCGAATGATGCACCTGCACCGCGAGCGGCAGCAGCACTTTTCCATCCTGCTCGTAGTATTTTCCAAACGTGAACATAGGCGAAAAGAAGTTCTTCATATGCGCAATGTTCATCGTAAAGTTCGTAAACGTAACCCACGGAATCGACGAGACGAAAAAGACATTTTCCCGGGACTCTTCCTTAGGCCAGTATGAAAGGCTATTACCATAGCGGGCCGTATCTTCAGCATACGTGATCTGGAAGTGATGAATATTGCCGTCATAGTGGCTCCACAATGACGAAAACGTCTCCGTTTCGGGGTGGAAAATGGTGTAGCTGGGATGAACTTCATTCCATATGACAAGCTCATTGTCCTTCATGGCCATACGGAACTCAGGATGCCGGTTCATGATGTTAGACAGGAGAAAAATGATCGTCGGGTAAAACTTCCAGCCCACCGCTTTGATATGTTTTCGCAGCGCGGTAATGTCGATGAGAACGGTTTGGTTAATTGTGCATTCAGCAAATGACTGGAAGACTTCAAAATGCTCCTTCCTTGGCCAACGAGATAAATCAACAGGCGTATACTCCGGGGTTGTTTTTTTCATTGTTTAACCTTTGATTATCAACCGTCTACATGATTGGGCCAGAAAAAACCGCACAACCATTTCAACCGTATCTAATCTTCCTGTCAATCTCAGCCTGTGGTTTTCCGAACAGGTATCCCTGCACGAGATCGCAGCCAAGCGCCTGAAGACGTTCAAGCTGCGCTTCGGTTTCAACACCCTCTGCAATGACCCGCATATTGAGGCTCTTCGCCATGCCGGTAATTAACTTAACGATATTAAGGGCATCATCCTGCGTGGATATCGGATTCACAAAGGACTTATCTATCTTAATTTTATCAAAATTAAGTTCACTCAGTCGCGAGAGCGAGGAATATCCGGTTCCGAAATCATCGATGGAAATTTTGACACCCAGCGCCCGGAGCTTTTTGAGAATGGTGATCGGCATGTTGCTGTCACTGAAGAGTGAAGACTCTGTTACCTCTAACTCGAGTCGGTTGGCCGGTAGCCCTGTCTCTTTCAGGATGGACTGCACCATCGTGGTAAACGATTTTGTGCCTAGCTGAACGGGTGAGACGTTCACCGAGATCCTGGCCGGCACCGCCCAGGACACCGCTTCCCGGCAGGCCATCTCAAGCACCGACTTGCCGATCTCATTGATCATTCCCGTTTTTTCAGCGACGGAAATAAAATAATCTGGTGCGAGTATCCCTTTCACCGGATGTATCCAGCGAATAAGCGCTTCATAGCCGTAAATTTCATTGCTGAATGAATCGACAATAGGCTGGTAATAGACAACGAATTCATTGTGATCGATCGCCAGAGCCATATCATGTTCAAGGGTCCTGCTTTCCTGCAGTCTTTGCAGCATCCACTGCCGGAAAACTTTGATCTGCTGCGAACCTTCTTTTTTCGCTTCGTAGAGGGCCAGGTCGGCAAATTTATAAAGGTAATCAGAGCGTCGTTCATTATCAGATAAAACGATGCCCACGCAGGTGGCAATTTTTATCAGCTGGTTATTAATCGTATAGGGCTGGCTGATATGATCGCTGATTTCTTTGGCGCGCGAAACGGCGGCGGTTTCCGTGAGTCCGCTGGAGAGAAGGGCGAATTCATCGCCGCCCAAACGGTAAAACGTATCCTTTGCGCTGCTCATCGAGGTCAGCCGTCGGGATACCTGATTCAGCAGCAAATCTCCCGTATCATGGCCATAGGTATCGTTGACCTCTTTGAAGCGGTCTAAATCAAATAACATTACGGTGACGGGGACGTGGTTTTTATCTGCCTGAAGATTAATTTTGTTGAGATCGTCCCAGAAGAAAAGGCGGTTTTTCATGCCGGTGAGGGAGTCATGATAAACATCATACTCAAGCTTAGCGTTCTGAATTTGCAGTTTTTCTTTTGATATTTGAAGTTCATCAGCCAGGCTTTTAACCTGCATGTGTGCTTTCAGAATGTTTTTATTCTGGTAGATCATTAAGAAGCCAAGAATAAAACTTAAAATCACCAGAAGCAAAGAAAGTGCGGAATAAATATAATACAGGATTTGTATTTTGTTGTTAGATTCATTAACCGTGTTAATATCTTTTGTTAATGCCGTTGCAGACAGCTGGCTGAGCGGTGCGTCGAGCTCATGCATATTTGTCAGGTACGCCTGTAACTCCGGATGGCTCATTTTTTCAAGATGACTATCCAGATAGGCCAGTATTTTTTCTAAGCGTAAAGCGAGCTCCTGATGCGTTTTATCGCTATCAATGTAGCGACCTAAATCGCCCCCCTTCATTAAATCGCCCTGACTGAGCATAATTTCGAGGCGCATGCGGACCTGGTCTATCGTAACGTCATCAGTATCGGTTGCGTATAGACCAAGCCATGATTCAAAACGGTAATACTCTGATACCAGTTGTGCCACGGACCAGGACTCAGTGTATTGAGTCAGTTTTTGCAATTCCTGCTGTCGATCATAAACAAGGTATGCAATATATCCTGTCGTGATAAAAAGAGAAAAAATGATACCAACCAGTATCCTGTTCATTATGTTCTCCTGAACGGCTACTCAATCTTCATTTTGCTTACCTGCCATGCTGATCGTGAGTAATAAATCTGATTATTCAACTCAGGAAGACTGTCATAGGGGTATACAATGAACGATGGGCCTTTATCGCGGATGCGCATATATTCGCCATTGACCTTTAAGGCAAGGATGGCGTTGTATTTTTTAAAGTCGCTGAGAGGGATGATGGTTGAGTAATCATTGAGCGCAATAACATTCACGTTCGTACCTTTTGCACCCACATAATCCATGAGCTTGCTCATGGGGACACCCTCAAACTTCGTACGACCGTTATACCAGGGAGAGGTCGTCTCGAAACTCACTACTCCGAGTTTTTCAAGGCTGGCGAGATCAAACACTGCTTTTCCATTTTCGTTGGTATTTTCTATATTACCGTAAATCGTTAAAATGGGTTTACCAACTGGTTTTGGCAGGTCGCCAGCCCAGGTTACACTTTGTACCAGACAGCATAACAGCAGTAGGGTTAATCGCATTTTGACCTCCACCTTTTTAACAGAAGTATAGGAATTATAATTTAGATATCACACGAGTTGATATATTTTGTTGGGGAGTCGGGGGTTTTATCGTTTTTATTGATGTAAAGTCATTTTAATCAACGAGTTATGTGTTGCGGGTGTCAGGGTGTTTGATACGCGAGCGACGCTTAACTTTTTGATAAAAGCTAAAATTGCGGGCATAAATGCTCTTCTGTTTAAAAAATAATCGTTTTAATTGAGAGATATTATCTTCCACGATAATTGTGGGGTGTCCATGGCTTTTTGGCGCGCGGAATTTAGCGGCTAAATACGCGCCCCGGTTGTGTGGCTGTTTCAGGATGGCGATGATAAGCAAGGACACGAACATTCTGATTGTGCGTGTCCCCTGGCGCTTGCCTTACTTCACGTCATCACGGATGGCTGATGCCGGCTTACCCCCTTTCGCCATGCTGGCAAACACTGCGTCTCGGTAGATCCACGCATGAACGAGTGCGGCAGAGAGATGGACCAGCACCACAGCAAAAAGCAACTTTGCCAGAAGGCTATGGGCGTCGTGACACCAGGCAAAGAGTGCCGGACTGGTCGGGACAATTGCCGGCAGGTTGACGCCATCAAACATGACAATTGGCAGGCCCGCTGCCGACAGTTGCGCCCAGCCCAGCAGCGGCATTGCCAGCATTAACCCATACAGCATCCAGTGTGATGCCTTTGCGGCAAGCACCTGCCAGACGGGCAAATCGGCAGGAAGTGGGGGCGTCCGGCTCAGAAGTCGGTTGACCAGACGAACCAGTGCCAGCAGTAAAATGGCGATCCCCAGCGGCCGGTGGAGGTCGATTAGCCAAATCCGGTGATGTAACGACGTCATCATCGCGGCACCGATGAACAGCATGGCAAGGATCATCACCGCCATCAGCCAGTGCAGGCTTCGCGCCAGGGTATTGAAATGCTGCGGCGCGTGCTCTCGCCTGTCTTTATTTGAGCTCATTTTACCTCCTGCTTTTGCACGGCTTCGGTGGCTTTGCCGTAGCCGATTTCCCGCTCGCGGCGGCTGAAAGAGTGGGAGTAGGCCGCGGAGCGGGCGTTTAAGATGGGATCATCAGACACCGCAACGCCTGCAGGAACGACAGAAGGATCAAAGTTAACGTCGCGGCACGCGCCTGTGGATTGTGCTTCGACCCGCGTCACTTCCAGCGTGCCGGCTACCACCTTTTTGCGATCGTCCGGCCATGGCTGGGAAGGGTCATCCACCGGATCGCCCGGCTGTGCGAGCTGCAAAACGTAATCCCAGTAGAGTGGCTTCTGCGCCAGGCGCTGACGCAGGTTTTCGAACAGGAAGTTATCATCGGCTTTCTGTCGTTGCTCATTGCTTATCGACAGGAAAGGCTCGTGCGGAAGCATCATCCAGCGAACGGCTTGACGTTCCCCCTGCGCGTTCACAAGGTAAAAGGCGTTAATGCTGTAAAACGTCGCGCCTGCGAAGCTGCCGGGTGCGGGTTTTTGTGCCGCCCATTTAAGGTATTTCTCCGCCTCCGGGTACGCTTTTAAAAAGTCTTTGAGACGCTGCGGATCCGGTTTCCCGGTGGACGCATCAACGGCCGTGGCTTTTCGCAAGGCCAGAAAACCTTCCGGGCTGTGCGTGGCGAAGAAAGGCTCGTTGTTCATCGCCATCCGCCATTGTTGCTTGTCATCTGTCTTCAGCAGTAGCGCCATGCTCAGGGTTTTGGTCGTACTATCCGGTGCATGCGGATCGCCGGTACCAATAGAGAATCTACCCACTACGGGCACTTCCTGCTGTGAGAAGAAGCGGGAGGTTGAAAGGGAATCCGCCGAGCCGTTTGGCGTAAAGGTGCCGGCAAAGCAGATGCCTTTTCCATGCGCGCGGCGAAAACCCGGTGGGAAGGGTTTCGGTGTTTCACCCACCAGTGCCTGGCTGACCGTGCGTGACCCAAGCCAGCCCGCCGTCCATGCAAAAGCAGATGCCAGCGTACCGGCGACAACGGCGATCGCTGCCAGCGCGCCCCAGGTTTTTTTGGACCTCAAATCCAGTTTCGACATAGACGTTTTTCCAGAACAAAATATCTTCACCTGTCATGCTCTATGTATTGCGCGTGACAGGTGTTAATACAGTGGCGAATATGGCTCGAGTATAGGAACTAAGGGGCGTAAAGAAAGAATATCACGAAAAGTTTAAACCTTTTCGCTGTCAAAAAGTCCGGGTTACTCATCGTGTCGGAAGTTGTGACCGAGTCGGTGACCCAGCGAGAAATAGTGGCGAAATAGATAATAGAGGGGGTTCCATTTCTCCACATTAAATTTTACTCCTCTCTGAGTATGAATTAATAATGCCTCAGATATGTGGACGCAGGTTATCGTGGCATCAACGGACACCAGGTTCCCCTGCGAACCGGTCAGGGGCGCTATCCCGCCAACCTTAGCCTCTATTTGTACAGGACACTCTTTAATTCTCAACGAGTTAATCGTCACCGCCTTTTCCTTATGGAAATTCCCGCAGCTAAATTTGTCCTGTTCAAAAACATATCCCATCTTTTTCTTCCATTCCGGTGGCGATGCTTTTCCCGTTTTATTTGCGATAGCTTCAATATTCTGCCAGAGCCTGCTGTCCGGTATGTTCAGAACAATATCGGGGTTACCTGTGATATTTTCATAACATTTTCCAGAGGTGCCAAGCCCGAACACGATATTCCGGTCAAGGATCCACCACGACGAGACCGGGCTCAGGTTGGTTGAACCGTCATGATTTTGGCTGGAGATAATGGCGACCGGTGTACCAAAATATAAAGAAGCAAAATCGACCTGCTGGGTTTTCATTTTATCATCCTCTGATTAACGAAGGCCCAGTCTACGTTGTGCAAACGTGCGTTACTTCGGTGAAGCGCGAAGTAAAACGCGGCAGGCTAAAATTCCCAGGGGAACTGCAATAGCTGCCTTGTACCCAACTGAGCGAGAACGTGCATAATGCGTCCACCTTTTGCGAGAACGCGTAAGGTTCGTTTTCCCTGCCGGAACAGATTTATTGACTTAAATCATGATGTCTCTTTCATTCGCCGCCTATCGTGTGCACCCCCTCCTTAAAACGAATCAAAAATGAAAAAAAGACCGTTCCTGATGGTGCTTTGTGCTGTGTGCTGCTTTTTTGTAGCGGACATCGCCATGGCAAAAAACAGTTCAGTTTCCAGTGAACAGGTTAAAGAGAACGTTATTGCAGAGTCGATAGCATCTTATCCCGGAGTATGCGCTTGTCCTTTTAACCGGGCCAGAAACGGAAGCGCTTGCGGGAGACGCAGCGCATGGAGTAAGGCGGGAGGCTATGCTCCCATTTGTTATAAAAATGAAGTAACAGATGAGATGGTAAAGCAGTGGCGTGAAAATAATAGCTAACCCGCCTCCAGCATCCCAAAACTCACAATCCGCGCGCGTCCCAGCTCTTTTGCCCGGTATAGCGCCACATCCGCAGCGCGCAGCAGGTTGTCGGTCTGGGCATGTTGTGGGTAGCTGGCAATGCCAATCGACACGTCCACCGGCCCAATCTCGGTCAGCCCGTAGCGAAGCGACAGCTCATGCACGCCGGTGTAAATCTTCTGCGCGCAGGCGTACGCTTCTGCTTCATCGGCACCGGAAAGCAGCACCAGAAACTCCTCGCCGCCGTAGCGGAATGCCAGCCCGTTGTCATGTGCGGCGCGCTGAACAATTGACGCCACGCTTTTGATCACCAGATCGCCCGCTTCATGGCCGAAACGGTCATTAATGCTCTTGAAGTGGTCGATATCAATCATCATGCAGCTTAACGGCACGCCAGTGCGTATCGCCTGTGCCGTTTGGGTTTGCAGGGTATCTTCCAGATGATGACGGTTACGCAGGCCGGTGAGCGGGTCAAACAACGCTTTTTCCAGCAACGCGTCGCGCAGACGCTGGTTGGCCAGCGCAAGCCCTAGCGCCTCGGCCATCAGCTCCAGATACGCGCGGGAAGGGGCATTATCCGCCGTGATATTCTGGAAGGAGAGCAGGCCAATGGCCTCACCCTGAGCGATAAGCGGCACGCAAAGCGCGCTTTCCGCCTGGGATGCCGGAAGATGATAACAGGCAATATCCGGCTCGCCGTTCACCGGCGGGTGACTCTGCCCGCGACGCACGGCCCAGCACTCGTCCGGGTGGAACGTCGTCTCTTCACCAATCGGCGAAAGCCATTGCGCGACGCAGCGCATCTGCCACGGCTCGCGGTCAAGGACGTAGAGTCGGCCCGCGATCCCCGGCGCGATATTGGGGGCAAACAGCTCCGCCACGTTAATCACATCGTTAAAGTTCTCACACCCCTGCAGCCGCTGGGTCATGCGCGCCAGCAGCTCGCGGATGGCCCAGTCGGCATCGCGCTCTTTTTCCAGACGCTGCCGCGCCAGGCCGTTTTCACGGAAGATGCTAATGGCCTGAGCCATATCGCCTATCTCATCGATCTGGTTGAAATTGGGCGTTTCAACCGCGTAATCCTGGGATGCCAGACGGTGCACCACGTCGCTCAGGCGCACTACGGGGCGCAGCACGCGGCGCTTTAATATAAAGCCGAGTACAAACAGGAACAGCAGGGCGGTCAGGCCGACCGTCAGCTCAGAGGCGGTACGCAGCGCTTTCGATTTTTTTGTCGCATCTTTTACGGAGCCGATAACGCGCTTGTCGAGTATCTGGCGAAAGTGATCGATCTGATTCTGTGCGCGATCCAGCTCCTGCTCATAGGGCTGACCATAGAGCAAGGCAACGGCCTGGGCGTCTTCACCGCGTTCCAGGCTGGCGAGGGCGGTTTGCTGCTCGTCCTGCAGCTCATCGACGATCTTTATTCCTTCATGCAGCAGGGCCAGTTCTTCATCCGATGCGCCGTTATCCTGCAACTTTTCCAGCCGAAGCTCGATGCGCTTCAGGCTGTTTTCTGCCTGGTTATATTCCTTGAGTACCTGAGGATCTTTTTTAATGACGTACAGCCGCGCTAAATCAGACTGCGCCCAGATATCGGTTTCGATATCTTCCGTCAGCTGATCAAATTTCTGCCGTTGTTCAACGGCCTGACGTTCGAGGGTATCCGCACTGGACGCCATCAGCATGATGATGCCGGAGGCGATGGTCAGGCAGACCGTGGCCCCATAGGCCCAGTTTGTTATCGTCGCGATTCGCACCAGATGATCCTTTTACGACATGAGTAGGATGGCGTTCTTCAAATTATAGAAAACGTCTGATTTAAGGCGAAAAAAAAGGCGGCACAGTGCCGCCTGGTGTGGTCTTTATCGTCACGTCCTTACAAATCTGGAGGATTTTTTCCTTCTTCGATGAAATCCGCGTCCAGCTCTTCGGCGTTACCTTCGTGATCGCGTCCGGAAAAGAGGTTCCAGCAGGCGATAAACAGCGCGGCGATGAGCGGCCCGATCACAAAGCCGTTAATGCCGTACAGCTCCATGCCGCCGAGAGTGGAGATCAGAATCAGGTAGTCCGGCATTTTGGTGTCTTTCCCCACCAGCAGCGGGCGCAGAATATTGTCCACCAGCCCGACGATAATCACGAAAAAGCCGACAATAAACAGCCCCTGCCAGATCTGGTGCGTGGCGAAGAGGAAGATAGCGGCGGGCACCCAGACAATCGCTGAGCCGATGGCGGGTACCAGCGAGAGGAACGCCATCAGTGCGCCCCAGAGCACGCTGCCGTCGATACCGGCAATGGCAAAGGCAATCCCGCCGAGGATGCCCTGAACCACGGCCACCGCCGCCGTCCCTTTTACCGTGGCGCGTGACACGCCGACGAATTTGGCGAACAGATGCTGCTTGGCAAAATCGGACAGGGGCAGGGAGTCGAGGATCTGGCGTACCAGATACGGGCCGTCTTTTAGCAGGAAGAACAGCAGATACAGCATGATGCCGAAGCTAATCGCAAAGCCAAACGTGCCTTTGCCGATCAGGAACGCGCTGCCGGCGAGATACTGTCCGCCCTGCAGGGCGACATCGGAGAGTTTTTTCTGGATCTGCGCCGCGTTGGTCAGGTTGTGATCCGCGAGGAAGCCGCTGGCCCAGTCAGGCAGGTGGGTGAAGATGCTCGCCACCACTTCCGGGAACTGGGTGTTGTTCTCCTGCAGTTTGGTGTAAACCACGTTCAGCTCAATGGCGAGCGAGGAGAGGATCACCATCAGCGGAATAAAGACGATCAGGCAGATAATACCGATGGTCAACAGCGAGGCCAGCCCGTTGCGCTCCCCCAGCGCGGTGCGTAGCTTGTTTTTTACCGGGTTGAAGATAACGGTCAGAATGGCGGCCCACAGTATCGCGGAGAAGTAGGGCGACAGCACGTCGAAGAAGGCCCAGGTCACAAGGGCGAGAATGAAAATAAAGAAACCTTTAGTCAGTCCGTTAAAGCGCATCAGTCAGTCCTGGTTACTAAGAAACTGTGTCGACTATAGAACCGATTTGAGGATTTACCAATAATTCTGCGGCTGGCGTGCCGGGCGATGGCTTCGCATGACCTGGCCTATAAATCCTCAATAGTGTGTTATGTTTTGATGAGATTTTAAACAGCTCAGGACGACAGTATGGAAAAGGTTTTTTCAGGCGGGTGCTTATGCGGCGCGGTTCGCTTTAATGCTGCGAACGGGGGCAATGTGCATACCTGCTCGTGTGATATCTGTCAGAAACACACTGGCGCACAAACCGTCGTATGGATTGAATTCCCTGCGGAAAACGTGCAGTGGATCGGCCCGGGCGGACGTCCGGCGACATGGCGATCGTCGGACTACTCCAGCCGGGCGTTTTGCCCCACCTGCGGCAGTTCAATTGACGCAATTGATGATGCACCCACCATTGCCTTTTTTACTGGCGTGTTTGACGATCCGGACCAGTCGGAGTTTGCCCCGGAAAATCACGCCTTCGACGACATGAAGCCTGCCTGGTGGCGACATACCATGAGGGAAGCGTAAAAGTATGATCTGAGAGTTCATCGATACCACTTTCGACTGACCGAAGATCGCCTTTTCCCGCACCATGCTGTAAGTATCTGCTTGCGGAGGTGCTTATGGCCTGGCGTCCGATTCTCTATGTGATCCTCACAACCCACCCCAGACTCAGCGCGCGGCGCGCCCGTTTGCGTCTGGTCATCTAGCTTTTTATTAACAATCGCGGTATAACACACCTTCTTTGGATGTTTAGATGTCCATACGTATAGAAGGTAATATGCAAACACAACAAGAAAATGGGCAGCTTAAGCGCACCATGAAAACACGCCACCTGATCATGCTCTCGCTGGGTGGCGTGATTGGGACAGGGTTATTCTTCAATACCGGCTACATCATTTCCACGACCGGGGCGGCGGGCACGCTGCTGGCCTACCTGATAGGTGCGCTGGTGGTCTGGCTGGTGATGCAGTGTCTGGGCGAGCTCTCCGTGGCGATGCCGGAAACCGGCGCGTTCCACGTCTATGCTGCCCGCTATCTTGGCCCGGCGACGGGCTATACCGTGGCGTGGCTCTACTGGCTCACCTGGACGGTGGCGCTCGGGTCGAGCTTTACCGCCGCAGGCTTCTGCATGCAGTACTGGTTCCCGCAGGTGCCCGTCTGGGCGTGGTGCGTGATCTTCTGCGTGGTGATTTTTGGCCTGAACGTCATCTCAACGCGCTTTTTTGCGGAAGGTGAATTCTGGTTCTCCCTGGTGAAAGTCATCACCATCATTGCCTTCATTATTCTTGGCGGCGCGGCGGTCTTTGGCTTTATCCCGATGCAGGACGGTTCCCCCGCGCCGGGCTTAAGCAACATCACCGCCGAGGGCTGGTTCCCGCACGGCGGCCTGCCGATCCTGATGACCATGGTGGCGGTGAACTTTGCCTTCTCCGGGACCGAGCTTATCGGTATTGCCGCAGGGGAAACGGAAAATCCGCACAAGGTGATTCCGGTCGCGATCCGTACCACCATTGCGCGCCTGATCATCTTCTTTATCGGCACCGTGTTTGTGCTGGCGGCGCTGATCCCGATGCAGCAGGCGGGCGTGGAAAAGAGCCCGTTCGTGCTGGTGTTTGAAAAGGTCGGTATTCCTTACGCGGCGGATATTTTTAACTTCGTGATCCTGACGGCGATCCTCTCGGCGGCGAACTCCGGGCTGTACGCCTCCGGGCGCATGCTGTGGTCGCTTTCTAATGAGAAAACGCTCCCGCGCTGTTTTGCCCGCGTAAATAAAAACGGCGTGCCGCTGACGGCGCTGTCGGTTTCTATGCTCGGCGGCGTGCTGGCGCTGTTCTCAAGCGTCGTGGCGCCTGACACGGTGTTTGTCGCGCTCTCGGCGATTTCTGGCTTTGCGGTGGTGGCCGTCTGGATCAGCATCTGCGCGTCGCACTTCGTTTTCCGTCGTCGCCATCTGCAGTCCGGGCAGCCGCTCTCTGCGTTGCAGTACCGCGCGCCGTGGTATCCGCTGGTACCGGTGCTCGGTTTTATCCTCTGCGTGGTGGCTTGTGTCGGCCTGTGGTTTGACCCAAGCCAGCGCATAGCCCTTTATTGCGGGATTCCGTTTGTCGCCCTGTGTTATGGTGCCTACTATCTGACCCGAAATATGACATCGCAGGAGCCCGAACATGTCGCAGAATAATCCGCTTACCGCCCTCCTTGAAAAGCAGCCGTTTGTGGTGCTGGATGGCGCGATGGCGACGGAGCTGGAAGCGCGCGGCTGTAACCTGGCAGACAACCTCTGGTCTGCCAAAGTGCTGATGGAAAACCCGGAGCTTATCCGCGAAGTGCATCTTGATTATTACCGCGCAGGTGCGCAGGTGGCGATCACCGCCAGCTATCAGGCCACGCCTGCGGGTTTTGCGGCGCGCGGCCTGGACGAGGCGCAGTCCCGGGCGCTGATTGGCAGAAGCGTGGAGCTGGCGCGTAAGGCGCGTGAAGCGTATCTGGCTGAAAATCCACATGCGGGCACGCTGCTGGTGGCGGGATCCGTTGGACCGTATGGTGCCTATCTGGCGGATGGCTCAGAGTATCGCGGCGACTACGTGCGCAGTGCGGAAGCCTTCATCGACTTCCACCGCCCGCGCGTGGAAGCGCTGCTGGATGCGGGCGCTGACCTGCTGGCCTGCGAAACGCTGCCGTCTTTTGCCGAGATTAAGGCGCTGGCGGCCCTTCTGGCCGGGTATCCCCGCGCCCGGGCGTGGTTCTCCTTTACCCTGCGTGACAGCGAACACCTGAGCGACGGCACGCCGCTGCGTGACGTAGTCAGCGCGCTGGCCGACTCTCCGCATATCGTCGCGCTGGGCATTAACTGTATCGCGCTGGAAAACACCACGGCGGCACTGAAGCACCTGCAAAGCCTGACGCCGTTGCCGCTGGTGGTCTACCCAAACTCGGGCGAGCATTATGATGCGGTGACCAAAACCTGGCACCACCACGGCGAAGCGTGCGAGACGCTGGCGGGGTATCTGCCCCAGTGGCTGGACGCCGGCGCTAAGCTGATTGGCGGCTGTTGTCGCACTACGCCAAAGGATATTGCTGAGCTTAACGCGAAGCGCTGAGTTTTTTGCCGGGTGGCGGCTGCGCCTTACCCGGCCTACGGATCGCACAGCGCAGCGCCACCCGGCATAAACAAACGCACAAAACCAACTATCCTTTCCCGCTTTTTATCTAAAAACGAATCGTTATGAGCGATTCATTTTTATTCCTTTATCAAAATTCCCGCGTTGGAAATACTGCCCTCATAACAACAAGGGGAGCAGGCACTATGGCAATTTCATCGCGAATCACACTACTCGGCGCACTGGCGCTGTGGGCATTTCAGGCGCAGGCGGTGGACGTCACCGTCGCGTATCAAACTTCTGCGGAACCGGCGAAAGTCGCGCAGGCGGATAACACCTTTGCCAAAGAGAGCGGCGCGAAAGTTGACTGGCGCAAGTTCGACAGCGG
>ERZ1035001.480-NODE-480-length-21045-cov-49.515150_pt1 | contig 21045 bp, 26 predicted proteins | sample MGYA00520685_ERZ1035001 | MGnify/ENA primary metagenome ERZ1035001 (study PRJEB33766, sample SAMN09781749) | gut metagenome | biome: gut microbiome | host: Homo sapiens | place: Madagascar | study: EMG produced TPA metagenomics assembly of the PRJNA485056 data... | reverse complement strand
CACGGCTCACTTTCACCTTCACGCCGTCGGTGACGGACTGAACCTCCACGCTGACCGGACTCCCCTGCCCGTCAACCAGGCTTATCAGCGTGGTGCCGGAAGATGGCAGCGTGATTTCACGGTCGAGCGTCAGCGTCCGGGTCTGGCTGTTTACCGCCAGCACGCGCCCGCCGGTGCGGATACCGGCATAGTCATCATCGCAGATTTCAATGACATCGCCCGGTACATGGCGAAGCCCTTCGGCACCCACGCTGAAGTCCACGGTCTGCGTTTCCAGCAGTTCTGTTTTAATCAGCCACAGCCCGGCGCGGTGTGCCTGCCCCCGGCTGGTACAGCCAAAGGCATCCATCTTCGTGACATTACGACCGTAACGGGCAATGGCCTGCGTATCTTCAACAAGCTCTGTCGCCGTCTCCCAGCCGTTGTTCGGGTCAATCCAGTTCACCTCAACGGCATTATGGCGGTCCTTCAGGGCGCTGAAGCTGTAGCGGAACGGCGCGCCATCATCCGGCATCACCACATTACTGCGGTTATAGGTCCACACCTTATCCGACGGTCGGTCCTGCACGAACGTCAGCGTCTGCCCGTTCCATACCGGCATACAGCGCATCGCCGAGCAGAAATCACTGAGCACATCCCACGCCTTGCGCTGTGTGGTCAGGTACGCATTACAGGTGATGCGCGGCTCCGTGCCGCCAAAGCCGTCCGGCACTGACTGGTCGCAGTACTGGCCGATGACATACAGCGCCCATTTGTCCACATCCGCCGCACCAAGACGTTTCCCCATGCCGTAGCGCGGATGGGTCAGCATATCCCACAGACACCAGGCCATGTTGTTGCTGTATGCTGGCTTAAACGTTCCGTCCCAGATACCGCTGTATTGCCGCGTCTGCGGGTTATAGTTCGACGGCACCTGCAGAATGCGCCCGCGCAGATGATAATTACGGCTCACCTGCTGGCTGCCGAACTGCTCCGAATCCACCTGCACGCCGACCAGTGCCGTGTTCGGGTAGCACTGTTTCACATCGATGATTTCGGTGTATGACGACCAGAGCGTTTTGTTCTGCAGCTGGTCTGTGGTGCTGTCCGGCGTCATCCTGCGCATCCGGATATTAAACGGGCGCGGCGGCAGGTTATCCACCACCACCGAGGCCAGATACTGCGAGGTGGTTTTGCCCTTAATGGTGATGTCTTTTTCCGTCACCCAGCCACCATTACGCTGGATCTGAACCAGCAGGCGGACTTCCGACGGATTCCGGTCCCCCTTTGAGGTGGTTTCCACCAGTGCCTGCACACCGAAGGTAAAGCGCAGACGGTCGATGTTTGCAGACGTGATGGTCCGGGTGATCGGCGTGTCGTATTTCACTTCCGTACCCAGCACCGTCTCGGAACCGGAGGATTCAAATCCCTCCGGCGGTGTCTGCTCCTGCTCACCTGCCCGGAACACCACCGTGACACCGGAGATGTTGGTATTCCCCTCACTGTCCAGCACCGGTGTACTGTTCAGCAGCACGCTTTTTAATCCATCCACCGGACCTTCAATCGGCCCTTCACTGATGGCATCAATCACACTCAGCAACTGCGTGGACTTCAGGTTGTCCTTCGCTTCGCGCGGGGTATGCCCCTTACTGCTGCCTTTACCCATTTCTCACGCTCCATAACGACAAAACCGCCCGGAGGCGGTTTCACATAAAACGTTTTTCATCAGCGACCAATCACCACAACCTGACCACCATCACCTTCATCTGCCGTGCTGATCTCCTGAGAAACCACCCGCGACCCCACGCGCATTTCGCCATACAGCACCGGCAGCGAATTACCCTGTGCAACCATGTTATCCAGTGAGGAGAAATAGGTGTTCTGTTTGCCGTTATCTGTTGCCTGTGTGCGGGGAGTTCTGGCTTTCGGTGCCAGCATCTGCGCCACACCGCCCAGGATCATACTGGCCCCTGCCGCATACATACCCGATACAGCCGCGGCACCCAGCCAGCCCACAGGGTTCCACCATGCCACCGCAATCAGCGCAGCCCCCAGCACAGCCTGAAACACGCCGCCACTTTTGGCTCCTGCCAGACGCGGCACGATATGGATCACAGCACCATTTGCCAGCGGTTCATTAAGACGGGCTGATAATTCCGTTTCACCTGCATCACGCCCGGCAATGCGTACCTGATACCAGCCGTCGCTCAGCTTCTGACGAAACGCCGGGATCTGCATGGCCAGCGCCCGGATGGCTTCGGCCCCCGTTTTCACACGCAGATCGATGCGGCGGCCAAATCGTTGTAAATCCCCGTAAAGGCAGATGCGTGCCATGCCCGGTGACGCCAGAGGGAGTGTGTGCGTCGCTGCCATTTGTCGGTGTACCTCTCTCGTTTGCTCAGTTGTTCAGGAATATGGTGCAGCAGCTCGCCGCCGCCACAGTAAATGGCGGCATGATTCGGCACCGATGATCCAAAGCAGCACAGCAGCACATCGCCCGGCTGCGCCTCTGTCAGTGCGACACGGTAAAAACCCGTCGCCTCCATATTGTCAAGATAGAGATTCTGACCGTTACGCCACCAGTCATCCCCGCGATGAAAATCCGGCATCTCAATCCCCGCCAGATGGTAAGCATCCCGGAACAGCGTGTAACAGTCCGTCACCCCGTGCTCAAAGCGACGCCCGGTGAGATGCGACACACAGCGGAACTTGTGAATCTCACCCCGGCAGACCAGCCACCACGGCAAATCACTCTGCACCTGCAGCCGCCGGTCGGCCTCACTCAGCCAGGGCAGACCACCGGGGTGACTGTGGACCAGCGCCACAATCTCACCATGCATTTCTGCCTGCAGCCAGTCTTCCGGCGACATACGGAAATACGCCTCCGGCTCACCGGAGATATTCACGCAGGGAAAATATCTTTCCCCCTCCGGCGTGCTTACCACGAAGCCGCACGACTCCGCTGGCGCACATCGCCGGGCGTGCGCCAGAATCGCTGATTCTGTCTGTGTCATGGGATTTACTGCGAAAGTTTGTTAATGGAAAGGAAGCCGCCAAAGTTGCCGACGTTATTGCGGAACTTACAACCGCTCAGGCATTTGCTGCATTTATCCTTCGTGATATCGGACGTTGGCTGGTCATATTCATCCGCGACCGCCGGACCGCTATAACCGCACTCGTCACCGCGATAGGTCCAGGTGCAGGTGTTGGCCAGCATGATACGTCCCGGAAAAACAGCGCCATCCGTTTCCGTCGGCGTGGACAGTACAAAGGAGGCACTCACCGCGCTCAGTTCGCTGCACTGCTCAATGCGCCAGCGGCTGATCACCTCCTGCTCCGGATCGGCGTAACTGTTTCCGTTGACGAAGTTCACCGCATCCAGAAAACGGGCGTAAACCTTACGCCGGACCACCGTTCCGCCGACCAGACTCTGCAGATCTTCCGCCATCCCGGTGACCATGCCGTACAGGTTAGAGACCGTCAGTGTCGGACGGGCAGCACTGCCCTTGCCGTTCAGTTCAAAACCGCTCCCCTGAATGGGATACGCCTGATACTGTCGCCCCTGCCAGGTGGCCGGCTCACCTTTTTCGTTCTGCTCATTACAGAAAAAATAACGTTCACCACCGACCTCTGTCAGGTCGATTTCCCAGAGCACCACCTGGGCTGACTGAGTGAAGCGTGTCGTCTCATGATGTGTTTCCTGTGGAATATCCTGCATCAGAGCCTCCTATGCCACGACCTGTTCAAAATCTGCCGTTATGGTTACCCACAACGCCCCCACGCTTGCCGACCATTTACGACAAACCACCCTGATCGGCTTCCAGTCATAAGGTGGCGTCCACTGAAATGCGCGGACGCCACCGTGCCGTTCCAGAAAGGCTTTTAAAGATGGGTGTTCACATTTACGAACACGTATCGTCACGCTGTAAGTCGACAACTGGTTATTCAGTCCCGCCGCACGACGCTGTTCATAACCATCGCCCAGCTTCACTGTCACCACCTTCGGCTCCGATGCCACAGTCATATCAGGGCGAATTTTCCAGTGAAAAGTTTCCATTACCGATACGCTCCGCTTAACTGACCACCATCACGGGACTGCTGTTGCATAAAGTCCGCTGCTGCTTTTTTCCCGAGGTCATAAACCACCTTCAGGGCAGCCGGACCTATCTGCCCGTTCGTACCATCGTTATTGATCTCGATGTTGTACTGCGGGGCAAACATCACCATACCTGAACCACCAATATCCGCCACAACTCCCAGCTTGCCATCAGCACCACGACGCAGTGGCAGAATGGCTTCAGGCCCCGCTTCTCCCATCACACCCGCGCCTTTTGCAAAAGCAAAAAACGTCGGACGGTTAACCACCGTGCCACTGTAGCGACTCAAATCAGCAGACTGATAAACACCGCCATCCGCATTTGGCGTCACGCTGGCAGCTGCTGCACTCCCCCAGCCAAACGCCGAACCAATCCCCTTAACTGCCTGCATCATGGCCATCTGCGACATGATTTTTGCTAGATCAGAAAGGAGCGAGGCGGTAAAGGATTTGAAGTTCAGTTTTCCGGTGGTACAGAACGTCGCCAGTGCATTACCTGCGCTGTTAAATGCCGCTGTAAACATCTGCTCAGCGGTACCTGCCGCGTTATCCGCACTCTCTGTAAAATTCTGAAACGCCCGCATGGCACCGTTTTTCCAGTCTGCCTGCATCAGTTCCTGCTCCTGCCAGTAACGTCTGTTTTCGTTCAGTTGCCGGTTAAGACTGTCTGTCAGCATCTGCTCAGCATTCCGGTATTCATCTGTGCCGTATGTTCCTTTCTGCTTACTGTCACGCTCCAGCTGTTCCAGTTGCTGCTGGTATTTTTGTTGCAGACTGAACTGCGCCTGGTATCGCTGACGCTGTTTATCCCCCATCCCTGTCGTGGCGATATCCAGGTCATGTTGCTGACGCAGAGTCCGTTCCTCTTCCGCCAGCTGGCTGGCAAGCTGAATAGATTTTTTCTTAAGGTCATTCAGCGCCGTCTGCTTCTGCAGCTCCTGCTGTTTTGCATCCAGCAGCGTCAGCGCCTGAATCAGTTCATCCTTATGCGCCAGCACGCTTTTTTCATCTGCCGTCAGCTTTTTACCGGCTAAATCACTGATACGCTGCTGCAGGGCCAGAAGCTGCTTATGCGCTTCCGTCATTTTTTCCGTGGTCAGTCCCGCGGACTGTCTGGCGGCGGCGATCTGCCCCTCCACCTGCGCCTGCTGCTGACTGTACTGCAACAGCAACCGGGTAGCTTCATCATTGCGGTTTTCAGATGTTTTTTTCTTAATGGCTTTTTCGTAACGTTCATTTTCACGCTGTATCGCTGCGTCCCTGACCGCCTGATCGGCGTACTGCATGGCATTAATACGCGCAATTTCACGCTGATGTCGTGCTGCTTCCGTTTCGTTCATCCGGTTCAGCGCGGCATTTTCAGCATTCCGGCGTTTCTGCTGCTCCTGATAATTTCGCTCAGCCTGCTCTTTTGCATCCTGCAAATCCTGCTGGCGCTTTCGCTCTTGCAGCGCATCCAGTTGTTGCTGATCGTATTCCACCGTGGTGGACGCCTTAGTCCACGGAAATTTCTTCGCCCGCTGAATTTTTTCCTGCAGCGACGCAATCTGCGCATCAAGGGAATCTTCCCGACCAATGTTCATGGCCGCATCCCAGAACTGCTTCCACCAGTCAGACAAGGTTTGCAGCGTACTGCCCAGCGCATTGAGGTTATTATCAATATCCGACGTACGTTTACCGGTTTCCTCTGCCAGTGCAGACATGGCTATCCGGGCGGCGTCACTGGTGCGCCCCTGCTCTCCGAGCACACGGATCTGTTCAAGCTGGGTGGCTGTCAGAAAATGCAGTTCATCATCCAGCGCCTTCGCAGCACTGACCGGATCATCCTTCAGCCGTTTAAACTGACTGATGGTGTCACTGACAGACTGCCCTACCGAGCGTTCCATCTGTGCGGCAGCTTTCGCCACCATACCAATATCGTTACCGTGAAATGCACCGCTCCCCACTACCTGCGCCAGTGACCCCGCCATGGCATGTTGCGTGATGCCATTACCGGAAAGATTTTTACTGAGCGCCCACAACTGCCCGACTGTCACACCGGCATAGTGTCCGGTGAGCTCAAGCTGCCGGTTAAAGGCTTCGCCTTCTTCCCGCCCCTCCATCCAGGCTTTACCCAGACCAATAACCGCAGCAGTGATCCCTCCGATAACCCCCCCCACCGCCAGGCCTTTCGGAGTCATTAATTTATCAATCCAGCCGGCACGGTTAGCCAGGGTGATCCCGGAGCCACGAAGCGCACCGAAATTACCCCGGGCAATTTCACCTATCAGAACACCCATCTCCTGGCGGGCCGCCGCACTTTTCAGCCCCAGCGAATGCGTGACCTTCCCGGCTTTTTCCATTTTGCTGATATACACCTCAGCCGCACTACTGACACCCAGCTGCGCGGCTTTTGCCCTGAGCAGCTCCGTGGATGAAAGATTCTGAGCGGATACCTGCTCCTTCAGCCGCCGGATAAAGGCCGTCTTCTGGCGGGCGGCGGATTCTTCAGCCTGAGCCAGCACGCGGGTTTTTGCCGTCACTTCGGAGATTAACGCCAGATAATCCTGCTGCGCGATGCCACCATTGTTTCTGGCCTGACGGACCTGCTGCTGAATACGCTGCAGCTCCTGCAGTCCGGCCCCCGCCTGTTTCACACTGTCAATCTGACGGTAAAATGCAGCAGCGGCTTTATCCTGAGCAGCAGCCAGTGCCGCCGCCTGCGCCTGCTCCTCGCGCATTTTCCGGTTCAGGGCATCAAGTCGCTGACGGGTCTTCTCCACATTCTCCGCCAGCGAAACATGCTTCTGCGCATTCCCTGCCAGCGCCTGAGCCTGTTTCACTGCGGTGGTCGCCGCCTGCTTCTGACTCGCTTCAAACTGCCTGACCCGCGCCTCCGCACGCGCCGCTTCGCTGGCGGTACCGTTGAGCTGTGCTTTGATACGCGGAAGCTGTTCCTTAAAATCAGCCGCATCAACACTTAAATCAATAACAAGATCAGCTATCTGGCTCAATTCTTATTCCTCCCGCGATACCTTCCCCCAGAAACATCAGTTCTTCATCTGTCCGGACGAGCGCTTCTGTCTCTGAGGGCAACAGGCTGAACATATCCGCCGCTACGGTTTTTCCGGAAACCATCTGCACAATCAGCGTTTTCAGTGTGGCAAATTGCGCATCCAGCCACACATCACTGAAACTCTGCCGCCGGAAATAATCCCCCCACTCTCCCAGTTCTGTGGCTGACATTTCTGACAGCATTCGCCGCCAGTCGCCCCGCCGGAACTCCCGGGCCAGCCGCATGACAAACTGCATTTCCTGCGTCAGGACTTTTCCGGCGTCAGCACCTCCTTCACATCATCCCCCTCTGTCGCCACTGTCAGTGCCATACCGCTCAGCGCCAGAATGCTTTCCGCCGCCACCCCCAGCGCATCCCAGGACCATGTCACGCGCACGGAGGAAAAAAGCGCCGCCACATTCTGAGACTGGTCGGCATTCCACAACGAACGGGAAACCAGCCAAGCGTTGATGTCCATCCCCATTTCCATAAAAGCAATCTGGCGGGCCCCTTCTTCCATTCCTGCAGAAGCCTCATCAAACTGCGCCGCGCGTTCACGGGCATAAGCCAGGTATTCCACACGCTGCAGACCAGACAGTTCATTCAGTACCACCGACTGATTGCCGTAATTAAACGTATCCTGTTTCAGAAACATCTCTCTTCTCCCCGAATAAAAAAACCCGGCGAACCGGGGCTGATGATAAATATGGCCCTGTTATCCCCGGGCGCGTCCGGTACTCTTCTCCTCAGCAGGGGCCACGGTCACCGTGACCACCTGCCCCGTACTGCCATTACCGCTCATACCCACAATATTGACCACACCTTCCTGGCGGGCAGATACCGTAGCCACAAGGCCGCTCAGGCTTACCGTTGCTGTCTGCGGATCCGTGGAAAACACCGTGAGCGTTTTATCCGAGGCGTTTTCCGGTACAAGCGCAAACGTCAGTACGGACGTTTCACCAGGGTGCAGTGTCACCGCCGTCGGTGTCACCGTCACACCGGTGACGCTGACCACCTCCTGACACTCTTCCGCCAGGTACGGACGCCCAATCCCAGTGATTTTGATGGTCCGGGTCATCACTTCCGTTGACGTCACCGCCTTGCCCAGCGAACTCAACCAGCCACGAAAAACATCAACTGTGCCGTTGGGGTACAGAATGCGAAACGCACAAACCTCGCCGGAATAAAACAACTCAACCAGTTTTTTCTGTCCGCTGTCGCCCGGACGCCATGCCAGTGTGGCAGACGTATCGCCAGCGGTTTTCTGGCCCTGAGATGTGCTCTTCCAGTCCGCATTCTCATCATCAAGATACGTGTCATCTTCTGCATCAGCGGTCATTTCGCCAGGTTGCAGATCCTTCACCATCGCAAGACGCAGCCAGGCAGTGTCCGACAAAGGGTTCGCAAACGCATCGCCGTTGCCGGTATACATCCAGAACGTTGTCCCCGCACCTTTCGTCTTTGCCAGTGGATTTGGTGTGGTCATTACCACCTCCTTAATTCGTGTACGTGATCTGGTACGTGATTTCCGCCATCGCCCAGGTGGCCATCTCATTATCACGTTGATAGTTAAAACCGAGTGGGTTCATGGTGTCGATGAGTCCGGAAAGTGCCGGTACATCATTCAGGGCCGGGAAAATGGTGCTCTCCATCCACGTATCCAGCTCTGAATCCGGTGCCTGTGCCCGGATGAAGACGGCAATATGCAGAACAGCCTGCCAGTCATCTTCATCCGTCATTTTTCCGGTGTACTGTGCATCACTCAGCCACACCGCCACGGCAGGCAGTTCCTGCGCATCAACAAATGCCGGAAGCCCGTCAAAAAACGTGGCGCTGTCTCCACACTGTTCCCGAAGGCGTGCCAGTACGACCTGGCGGATTTGTGTATGTCGGTTCATCGTGTCAGCCATAACCTCAGTTGTTGTTTCAGTGCATACCCCAGCTGTTTCGGCATTTCCGCAGTAATGATGCGGTCGCGGGCATCTTCAAATGCCTGTGTCAGCGGTCCGGACAGCGGGATTTTCACCACATCAATGGGGTAACGATTTTTGCCATCAATACGCCGCATCACATGCCAGCGACCATTCGCCAGCTGCTGAATAAACGCATCCCGGAAAAGATATTTACCCACCTTCAGCACACTGCCACGGTACTGCAGTTTTCCACCACGCCGGGCCAGTCTGACCCGGGCCGTCCCCAGCTTAATGGCGGGCAGGTTGCCCCGGTTAACGCGGATCCTGGCCGTCATTTTTCCTGACGGACTGGCTTTAAACACCCGGACACGCTGACGTACCAGTTTCAGGGGTATCCCTTTCACCTGGTTATCTCCCGCAACGGTATTCCCGGCAACCTGCCGGGTTGCAACCGAGACCGCTTTCTGTGCCACACGGTTTATCGCCCATGCGCTGGCCTGTGGCACCATACGGGTATCAAGGCTGTTCAGATTGCGGATGGCATTCTCAAGCCCCTTCATCCCACACCTCTTTACTCAATAAAGATCATTGGCTTACCGTTAAAGCGTTCATGCCGTGTGACCGTCCATTGTTGTCCGTCATAAACAACGCGATCCCCGCGCCGTGGGCGGTATCCCGAAGAAAACACCACCAGAGAGACCGCAGGTCCGGACAGAGCATTCAGCTCTGCCAGTGTTTCTCCCGGGATCACTGTCATATCGACATCATTAATCGAGGCTGTCTTTCCCATCTTTCTGACCGTGATCGCATCCATACGCGCTGCCAGCCGGGAAAAGGGATCAGACATTGAGTTTTACCGGCACTTCTTCTGCACTGGTTCCGGCATCTGCCCAGACAACCCCGACCAGCGGATCAGAGCCGCTGTTAGTCAGCTGAACTTTTCCGGACTTCAGATAAACCTTCTTACCCGTTTTCATGTCATCCGTTTTCAGCTTCGGCAACATAAATACGCCTTCAGCGATACCATCTCCCGTTTCGCCTTTCGCAATATCGGTCAGTGCCACCGCAAAAACATCTCCCACCTGCACCAGTTCTCCGCTACTGATATTTGCACCAGCAACAATCGCCACCGTTTTTCCTTCTTCTACAAAATTCTTTGCCATAACTGTCTCCACACAGCCCCTGAGCGGGGCTGATTTCAGGTACAAAAAAAGCCCTTACGGGCCATCTGAGTTGTTGTCTGCGACGTTTACGCCGTACATTTCACCAGACCGCGGTGATCAACTGGCGCGACACCTGCGTCAATACGCACTTTCGTTGTCACGCCATCCACACTGAAGCCCTCCATCTGATCAATATATGGCGTATCCACACCGTTGAGATAAGCCACTTCGATGGTATCCGTACCTTTCGCCGCAGCCAGATAAAAGGTGGTCTGGCTGTTATCATCAAGACGAGGCTCTGCAATAACGGTCGCAAAATCTTTCACCGGGTTAATAATACCGGCGTTAATGTCAGCCCCCTTGACACTTGAGGAGCGAATGACCTGGTTAGCAACAGACTCCATCGCTGTCGGTACCAGTACGAACGCAGGACGAATATTCAGATGACGCTCCCCCTCTTTCTGAACGCGCATCAACTGACGGGCTTTATCCAGTGATGCCACGTCCATTGCAGCGTTCTCCAGTACGTTTGCATGTTTCGCTTTATCGAACAGGCTCACATTATCCGTGGAGATTTTCGGGTTAGATGTCAGAATGGCATAAACCAGATCGGCAATCGTGGATTTTGCCGCACGCCCCAGTTTCATCGGAACATCGGTCAGCATATTCAGATCATCGTTGATAATGGCCTGACGGGTGATGCTGAACAGTTCACCATAGGTCGCCAGTGCAATCGTGGCCTGTTTATCTCCGGTGGTGACGTATTTATATTCCGCCCCCTCACGCACCTGACGCAGAGCACTGAAGCCCCCCATACCCACACGATGGGCAATTTTAAAATCAGACAACTGACCTTTCCGGGTCCACTGTTCGTAAGTCTCAGGGGCTTCTTCCCATCCCTGCAGAATGGCTTTGTTCGCGACATCCAGCAGAATATTACCGAAATCAGACGTACTGTGCGTGAACGCTGCCCCGACCATCTGCATCGGGTTATACCCGGAAACCCCAATCCCCCTTTCTGTCAGTGACATTCGGGCATATTCACGCAGGGTCATCCCGTTATAGACGTTATCCTGTTCACGCTCAGCAAATCCGGCACGCGCCATCAGCGCCTGACGGATCCCGTCCCCCACAAAATTACCGTTTCCAGCATAAATATGGGCCGGGGTATTTTTATTTGATGGTGAAAATTCCTTACCCATTTCGTTAAGTAATTTCTCACGGGCCTGCTCAAGCGAGCACTCCGGATCGGAAAGACAACTGGCCTGCAATGTCTGATAGCGCCCGCCAAACATACCAAACAGTTCATTAATACCACTCACACGTGCTTTTTGCTCTGCCAGTACCTGCGCACGGATACTGCTTTCATCTGTGGAAGGTGCATTTGTGGTAGTCGCGGTTGTGGCAACCGGAGCCGTAGTCTGATCCTGTGTCTGAGATGCAGTATTTTTGTTTTCAGGTTCACGCGTTGCACTGTTGCGTGGCGGAATAATCATATTTCGAATGGATTCCGGCATTTTTTTAAATTCCTCTGTACGTTTTGACTGAATACATGCCATTGCCTTAACTTCCGGTGTCACCTGGTCAGCAAATCCGTGTGCCAGACATTCGGCACCGGACATCCAGGTTTCATCCGCCAGCATGGCAGCAATTTCATCGGTGGTTTTCCCGGTTTTCTGCGCATAAGCAGGCAACAGGACCGACTCAACTTTATCAAGCAGGTCGGCATAATCACGCATATCATCCGCATCGCCACCACTCACTCCCCATGGTTTATGGATCATCATGAATGCGTTTTCCGGCATGATGACGGGATCACCCACCATTGCAATGACCGATGCCATGGATGCCGCGACACCATCCACATAAACAGTGATGGACGCCCCATGATTTTTCAGCGCATTAAAAATGGCGATGCCTTCAAAGACATCGCCACCCGGTGAATTGATATGGAGATTAATGTGGGTGATATTACCCAGCGCATTCAGATCGCTGACAAACTGCTTCGCCGTAACTCCCCAGAAACCAATCTCGTCATAGATATAAATATCTGCGTCACTTTTATGACCCGCCTTCATTCTGAACCAAGAATTATTCTTCAGGCTGGCCTTCGGTTCGCCGCGAAACCACGCGTTCTGTTTCAGCATTACCACCTCCTTTATCGCAGGCCGGATCGGTATCAAACACCAGATCCAGCCTGCGGTTTTCATCAATTTCGGCCTTGCGCCGACGTTTAACATCATCCGGATTACGACCACTGGCGCGCACCCAGTCTGATTCTGTTGCCGCACCACCACGAATCTGGATTTTCCAGGCTTCAGCTTCCTTGACAGGATCAATCCACGGCATGACCGGACCAGAATATGTTGCGTTATATAATGTTTTTATATCCACATCCGACGGAATTTTCAGCAACCCCGCGGCAACCACCATATTCAGCCATGCCCGGTACACCGGACGGGTTACAGCACCAATAAAACAGTCCTGCAGGATCAGATAGCCATCGGTGGACTCAACCAGCTCCTGTCGCTGGGAACTGTAGGTACCGTTATAGTTACGTGCTGCACTGGAAAAACTCAGACGAGTGCCCGCCGCCATGGCCCGCAACTGACCATTACGAAAAGTTTCCAGATTAGGGTTAGGCCGATCAGATTTGACCATGCCAATATCTTCCCCCTTACGCAGATCGTCATAAATAATGCCGGGAGTGATATGCAGTTCCCGATCATTATCTTTATTCGTCACAGGTTCCTCATAATCCTGCCCGTCTCCTTTACGAATATACAGCCCCAGTGCCGCAGCAATGCGCGCCGCTACCAGCTCAGCATCTTCATATTCCTTAAGCGCACTGATCCGCATCAGCACACCTGACAACATGGATGTGCCACGCGTCTGATGAAGGCGGCGGGTAAACTTCAGATGCACCATATTTTCAGCGGCGATCTCTTTGGTTTCACTCTGTCGCCCGGTAACCGGATAATTTTTATAAACCAGGTATTTTTTCGGCCTGCCCCATTCATCCAGAAAAACCCCCTGATTCATTCCCGCAGACTCATCACTGAGCATGGGCACAAAATCCGGCTCCATTGCCTCGAGCCAGAAAGGCACACCGGCAGTCCGCGCCAGCCCGGCACCTGCGCCTCTGACCATCTGGGCAAACACTTCTCCATCACGTAACCAGGTACGCAACAGCAGACGTTCGAGCATGGGGCGCGTATGCTGCCCGGTCACATCCGGACTGACAGACCATTCCGCCCACAAACGACGGATAATCATTGCCAGCTCTGTAGCCATATCACCATTTTTCAGTAATGGTTGTGGTTCAACAATGATCCCCTTTGCACCAATCACCCGCTCCTCAAGTTTGTCGAAAACACCGATTACCAGGTCATGATTGATGTCCAGAAAACGGGCCTGTTCCCGCAGAGAAACCGCCCCGTACTTACTGAGCTGGTCGGCAGAACGGTTTTCCCGTCGGGCTTTGTGTGTGCGGGTGGGTTTCACGGCCTCATAAGCGCGAATTAACGCCCTTGAGCGCAACCTCGCAGCTTTCCAGCCGGGAGAAAAAACACCAATCACATCATCAAGAATTGCCATCAGAACCTCGCCAGTTTATACCCCGGATTCCCCCGTCGCCGCGCGGTCAGAGCCACAAGGCGGCGCTCCCACTCCTGCCGCCCCTGCCGGATCTCAGATAAGTTTTCCATGGTCATCTGCTGACCATTAAAGGTGACGGATTTTCCGTCCAGCACAGCCATTTCCGCATCAATATAACGCTGGATCATGGCTTCAATATCATTCTGATTCATAACCATCCTCCGGATGTCACCCAGGGGTTATCCTCATCGGGTGCCATTTTTTTTCGTTTCTTTTTTCTGGTCGGGGGACGTTCCGGTTCCGGCAGAACAGGTGGCTCCGCGTTGTCACTGACACACTCCAGCCAGGTTTCCCGGTACGCCCACTCCGGCGCATCAGGCCACTGAATCTTCTCGTACCCATGCAGAATGACCAGCGCCTCGGCATACACCATCAGGTCAAAGGCTTCGTTCGCACCGCGCCCCGGCTTACTCCATTTCCCGTCACTGCTCCGCTCTTCATACGTCAGTTCGTCGTAAAACCAGCTCCCCAGCCAGTCGGGAAAATGCACATAGCCAGGACCGGGAGAATCACGCCATAACGCGTTATTAACCCGGTCTTTCAGAGCGTCAGTCTGAAGAAGCCAGAGAGGCACATCACCCGCAGCCTGCGCCCGTCGGCCCGTTCGTCCGGTGTTATCAGGGAATGTACGGGTGATCAGTTTTGCGCGCCGGATGCTGTCGCCCTTAAACAGGTAAATACGTTTACCAAGGCCATCACGACGGCAACGACGCCAGAATTTATAGGCATTATCAGTGACCCCGTCTTCACCGCCGGAGTCCACCGCCATTGCCATCAGTCGCATTTGTTGAGAAGGATCGGAGGCCAGCGGCCAACTTTTATGAAAAACATCCGTCAGCAGGACATCCCAGTCTTCCGGATAGCTGGCCGGATCAATTCGCTGGCTCTCCCCGTCACTGTCACCGCGCAATGACTGCGTGATGTTATAACGATCAATAATCCAGCGTTCACCACGGCTGCCATAGCCCGTTACCTGAACCACAAAACGGCGATGACGTCCCGCCTGCACATCCACCGTCGCCACAAGGAAATTAACGCCATCCGGCACACTGCGGGAAGGAACTGGCTCCGCCCGCTGCTCAAGCAGTTCACTTTTTCGTTGCTCCATGCTGGCGCGGGGAAGATAAGGTAACCCCCAGTCAGTATTTATAACCGTCTTGAGAGTTTCTTCACTTCCGGTTGTCTCGTATTCCTGTTCTGCAGTAAGCAGTTTGTAAACGAGTTGCGAGAGTGTCTGGTAAGCAGCTGCCGGACCCTCCATCCAGAATGACGCAATACGTGAGCGTCGGGGATCACCATAACGACTACCATCCGCACTGATGGATTCACCATCCCGCAACCAGACCCCACATCCGTTCAGCTCACGTTTCTGGTCAGGCATAATTCGCCTGGAACAGGAAGGACACTGAATATAAGCCGCCTCACTTGCCAGCACGGGATCGGCAATATCACGGAAACCAGCAACCACGTCGCCGCAGGGCTGAAAATACTCACCACAGTGTGGACAGGGCCAGTACCAGCGACGGCGATCGCCACGGTTATAGAGCGACAGGATCCCCGTGGTTGGTGGAGCCTCATGCGGTGAAGTCCGTCGCCATTTCACATCCTTCACATCCCTGCCGGGGGAACTCTCCACCAGCGTCATACCACTGGACATAAATGTGGTGGTACGTTTTGATGCAAGAGAAAAGGCATCCCCCTCACCATCAATATCTTCCGGAAAACGATCATAATCCGTCAGCGCCACACATTTATAATCTGATGAGGACATGATATTGACTGACGGCCAGCCAATTTTCAGGTAGTTACCAGCAAGGAATGTTCTGTCATAAACGTTGTTGTCATTTTTATTCGGACTCAGGCGACTGACCACTTCCGGGCTGACGCGGAATGTTCTGGCGAGTCGTTTTTTGGAGTGTTCGCGGGCTTTTTCCTCCGTCATCTGAATGATCAGCATATCCGCAGGATCACAAATCACGTTGTAAACCACCCAACCGTCAATAAGTCCGATAGTCTTGCCAGTTCGTGCCGGGCCAACGAATATCACCGCGTCATATTCACGCGAAGCCAGACAGTTCATCGGCTCAATAACATATGGTGCCACCAAAGGATCCCACGGAACGGAGTTTCCGGCTCCCATGGGTACTCGCATATATTGAGCGACAGCATCAGCAACCCGCATTCGTCTCGGTGCACGAAGGATATAACCTGAATCGGTTCGTGCTGCCTTTGCGGTTTCCTGATTCAGCATTACTCCTCCTGCTGTAATTCCTCCTCATCATCCGCGCCTGCTTCGGTCACCCGCAGGGCTATCTGATCACGCAGATCATCAATAATGGACTGAACACGACTTACAGCCGTGGGCTGCAGACCACAGTCACGCTCCAGAACATCCGGTAATGTTTCCAGCACCTGCACAACTGCTTTTGCCCAGATGGCAAATTCCCGCCTGACATCGCTTGCCGGAATAAGTTGCGCGGTTTCCTGTTCAAACTTAAGACGCTCACGCTCAGACTGATACCAGGCTTTGCGCTCATGTGCATCCATTTCGCCTTCTGCAACTGGCGGTGGTAATGCCAGAAATGCCGACACAATATCTGCCACCCGGTAGAGCTTTAACTTGTCATGTCCTCCGGCGGGCTGGATGTTTTGCAGTCTTGCCGCCGCAGTCTGACGACATATACCTGCTATTGCCGCCAGTTGGTTAATGTTCAGCATCAGATTTTTCAACTCACGATCCATATCCCCTCCTGACGTTTTAAACATGCATCTTGTGAACACCTTTTCAAAAAGCGTTATAAAGTGCGTTATATGTTGACCAAAAAACACGCAAAATTAACATACTAAAAATAAAATTCGTTTAAATTCAATGCATTGGAAAGATGATGATGATGAATGAAAATGCAAAAACTAGCCTTTTTCCGCGACGCTCCCGCCCCGTGGCAGGCCACCCCACCGGAAGGACCCGCACAAATGAGAGCATTTATCATTAACATTTACAGATAAGATGACGTACATCATTGAAACGCTATTCAACCATATACCGGCAGCATTCGTAGTTGCACTCCGTAACCCTGCGACTAAGGTTGAAAGCATGGCCATCTTTTTGCCACCGGCAAATCTTCAATGGATTTCCCCTGCCGGTTTTTTATTTCTCACATTACAGCAGCCCCTTAGAGTGAAGGGCTGCTGTAATGCCTGTTACTCAGTAACTACCGCGCCTTTCGGTAATTCCATACCGGCAAATACCGGACAACCAGGATGACGATCATCTTCTGTTGCTTCCAGCATTGACTCACCAAACCACTCCGTCGTGGCGCGACCATCAGCTGCTTTGTAGTGGAGTAAGTACTGATTTTCGCCACCCGCATACTGAGCGCGAGCTTTAACCTCACCCCATTCATCACTGATGCATACTTCCACCAGTTGTGACAGTTCAAACTTAAACGGAACAGCAGCGGCACCAATTACAACCGGTTTGTTTTCTGTTTTTTCCATCATCATCTCCAGATATAAAAAAGCCCCGCATTTGCGGGGCTACAAACAGGCATCACAGCCAGTTAGCTAAGTCCGACAGACATAAAATCATCACTACCTAAACGATGGGAACCATAACGAACTTCATACTCCCCATTCAATTCAGAGCGTTTAGACTTTGCGCCATCCTCCGTTGCATAAATGCCGACCAGATGCCAGGGTTTGTCACGTACTACAGCCCAACCCAGAACCCATCCCTGATTATCAGGATCAGCCTTCAGGTTATTTTCTACAAACATAGTGTTCTCCTTTTGGGTACCCAGAGACATTCTATGTCATTCATGAAATAGGCAACAACGTGGCCGTTACAATCCCCGCCATATTTGCGTTCAGATCACATTCAACAGAAATTTCTTCATCCGTGGCATCCACTTCATATGTCCGGGAATAACACTCCGTGCATTTACCACTGAAGATATCCTTAACCAGAACACGTCCACGCTGCAAAACCCTGAATGGAATCGTTCCGTTAAAGGGCTTTACGGTTACCAGTAATCTCTTCATATCCCCTCCGGATAAAAATGCCCCTTGCCGCCCGGGCTGTTGTTCAAAGTTCATCCTGATTCGGCAAGATTCAGAATGTATAAGACAAATTGACACACACAGCAGAATTTCATGCTTTCCGGACGCTGGCGCATCCTTCATTTTTCAGCGAAATATTCTGCTCTTACAGGCGATCAGTTCTGCAGACACTGCCGGATGCCATCAATCAGCGGACAGGCCTGAGGAGCTGCATCAAATAATTGGCGCAGCCGGGACTTTACTTTTTATTTACTGGTGTGAGTGCGACATCTGGCTATTTCATCCCGGGCTTTACTGTCACCGCGACAGATACAACGCACCGTGTCTCCGGTCAGTGTGGTAATGTAAACCTCATCCTCTTTTTCTACCGGAATACATGGAGTATTCCCGTCCCGGCAATACTCAATTTTTGCAGCAAGATGAGTGTCACGCGGATAGAACTCCAGGCGATACATATCCCCAAGGACATGCACTTCCTCAACCTGGCGACCATCTTCAGTTACCGTAATTTTTTTCAGTGCGTACATACGTACCTCCGTTCTTTCGTTTTTTGAGCAATAAAAAAGGCCGCCGAAGCGACCTTTACCATTAAGTTCACATCTTCTGTCAGGATGTATGGCAATCTCTACAGCACCAGTAACACCCATTTGCTCTTGTGTAGCCCAGATTTTTTGCAGCCCTCACAGCTGGCTCGCATGAGTTAAACTCACCCAGCTCCTTACGATTGTTTGCGTCAGGAAGTCGAAAACAAGTTTCTGTATGAACTTCGTGATCGTTCTGAGCATCTTCAAGAGTGTGAACATAGTACTTCATACGTATTTCTCCAATTGTTGCGTACGCATGGAGAAATTATCACCGGGCACAATCTAACTCATTGATAATGATCATTTATTTTAACGCAGCATCTAACAGCGTCGACAATTTCACAGACCTGAGAGGCTGTATCGAAAAGCTGACGCGCTTTATCCAGGCTGACGCATCCCACCAATAAAAAAGGCACCAGTATCTCTACCAGTGCCCATTTCGCCGCCGTTCGCGGCATTCTGTGCGTCCAGTGTTTTCTGCTCATAACACACCTGGTTATCAGCGTTTCAACTGAAAGTGAGGCCCGTCTTTCAGTGTTTTCCAGTCCCCGCCCCATTCGATGGCAGTCCCCAGCTCTGCAGCAGCCTGCTTAAATGCCTGCGCGATTTTCTCGTACAGAGGCCAGTCCCATGACACCTGGCTGCCAATGTAGGCCACAACATCCACCGCATCACCGGTCAGGTGGCGGCTGTTCATGGTCTGGCTTTTCCCTTCCGCGACCAGCTGTTTCTGGCGATACTTACTGCGCAGGCCTTCCGTAATACCGAAATCAACTTCCGTCAGCTCAAGGGCACGGCGAACGACAGCAACCAGTTGTGGTTTGACGCCCTCCAGATTTTTCTCGCTCCGACGGCTGAATCTGAATTTACCCGGCATATTCACCTCAACAATGGAAAGATTTTTGTGACGTTCCCGCGTGCGCGTATCACCAGCACGCAGAACAGCAGGTTAAAAAACACTTCCAGCCAGCCCGTTGCTAACGGGCGACCACACAGATAGCTGAGGGGCGCAAAGGCATACAGCAGCATCAGCAGCCAGGCCAGCCATGACATCAGCGGTTTATGTCTGGAATCACGGCGACGATAAAAAAAGAGCGTCAGCACGATAACCGTGCATAACGCCACATTCAGTAATCCGGGAAGGTTACTTAACATTGCCGCCTCCTCCGCCACGCAGACGGGAGAACAGGCCGGACACCAGTGATGCAATATCCTGCTGGTGGATGAATGACAGAATCTTCACCGACACCACTGACACCAGTACTGCACACAGTGCGTCAACAGGTGCACCGTCAAACCCTGTATGCTTTACCAGCCAGGATGCCAGAACCTCTGCGCCCAGCACGCCGATAATGAACGACACCAGAAAATGCGCCGCCACACGCCAGGCTGAAAGCGCCTGCGGCATCGTTGCCACAAATAACGCCCCGGCGAACGCACCAAACACAATCCCGAAATCCGTTCCGGTAAACAGCCCGAATACCGTCGCCCCACCGAGCGCCGCAGCCGTGCCGGAACCGGACAAGGGTTCAGACATACTTTTTTCTCCTGTAAATAAAAAAGGGCCGCCAGCGGCCCGTAATAAAACACCCCGTCGAAGGCATCCACCGATGTCTTTTATGTGATGTATTCAGATTCAATACACGTTGAGTGAAACGCAGATATAAAAAAGGCCCGCCGCAGCGAACCATAAAGAAACGAGATTCTGAATAAAAAAAACCGCCGGATACGGCGGTTGGTCAATGCAAGAAATACATTCTTAATTGTAATAAAACCGAGGTGTCGGGTGCCTCCCGAAGTATTCCGTCCTGTATGAATACTGTGATTTCCCGTTAAACCGACTCTTTTAACCACCCTCGCTCTGAGGAACACCCCGGTGGTGTTATTTACAACACCAGAATGATGCATCACCGACCCTGCCAGGAAATACAAAATCTCCACCAGCAATGCACCATTCTGCTGTCGCAGAAAAATCAGCACTGAGGCTAACCTGGCCTCAAATCATAGCCAGAGAACAGAATGCTTTTTCAAAACAACCTGCTCCCACGTAATAAAAAATACGCCAGTGCTGCAATACAATAAGGCTTATTTCAAATGCTGGAGCGGGTAGCGGGAATCGAACCCGCATCATCAGCTTGGAAGGCTGAGGTAATAGCCATTATACGATACCCGCATATGGTGCCGACTACCGGAATCGAACTGGTGACCTACTGATTACAAGTCAGTTGCTCTACCTGCTAAGCTAAGTCGGCATTGGTTCCTCAGGAAAAATAAAAATGACCGCGCTTTACATCTCCCTTGGAACCGCAGGGAATATTAATGAGGACAGATACTTTTTCAATTAAAAACTGTGTCAATATTCGTAAATATATGTATAAATTTCTATTATTCATGAAATACAGAAATAATGATACACACATTTAACGATTATTTTTTATTTCAATTACAGTCTGGTTAAATCTCTCTTCTTCCAGTTCCACACCTATTGCACGCCTTCCCAGCGATAATGCTGCTTTTATTGTTGACCCCGACCCCATAAAAAAATCAGCGACCAAATCTC
>ERZ1035001.479-NODE-479-length-21050-cov-8.860014_pt1 | contig 21050 bp, 26 predicted proteins | sample MGYA00520685_ERZ1035001 | MGnify/ENA primary metagenome ERZ1035001 (study PRJEB33766, sample SAMN09781749) | gut metagenome | biome: gut microbiome | host: Homo sapiens | place: Madagascar | study: EMG produced TPA metagenomics assembly of the PRJNA485056 data set... | reverse complement strand
AAATATTTTTATCCATTAAATACACCTACTTTCAAAACTATACTATGGAGGTTTAAAAATTATGGAAATATTAGAATGTCCTCTCTACAAAGAATGTAAAGAAGAGGAATGTCCTTACTTTGAAAATGAAGATTGTACGTATTATATTAAGAAAGAGCAGGAGACTGAATAGTCTTTTGCTCTTTTGTGCCATTTATACTATGCGAAATACCCTTTATAATTGGAGAATCAATTATTTGATGTTTTTCTTTAGCTTTAAACATTGTTTCCTTTTTATCGGGCATATTGTCACCTCTTTGAAAAAATTGTGCTTACATCACCTTTGCACATAAGGTAAGATTGCTCACAAGAGTAAGATGTATTTACCCTTTAATTTATTCGGCGTAAGCTGCCTAACAGTCCTGACTATTCCTTCTTGATCCGGAGACCAAGTTCCCATTATAGTCGATGAACGTTCTTCTCTGTAAAATAAAGAAGCTTCGCTGCAGACCACCCATATATATACGTTGTTACTATATCTATTACATTACTGTAATAGGGGAGTAGTATATACTTCGGTTCACCCTGAATGCTAAATTAAAAGCATTTCTCTATTCCTTCGAATAAAGACAGTTTCGGTTGTTTGCTTAGTAATCCCTTTCTTATATAATAAGATCGTTCCGTGTCACCACCAGATTACATTGGGCGTTTTCTAAAGGACCAACTGATAATTTGTCCCACCCAAGTCTAAAGCTTTATTAAATAGATTCATTCCAATCATTCCAGCCGTTGGACCGAATCCAATTTTATTTACGAGGCCTAAAACACCGTTCCCAGCAGTGAGTAAATCTTTAAAAGTGTTTGTAGTACCTTCTGATTGCCATAACTGTGACCAAGATTCTTTAATCTTAGTTGTTTTGGCTTCAATAGAATCAAGATATGTATTAAGCTCATTCTGAGCTGAACCTTGATAGTTGTTTGTTGCTTGTTCATACACATCCTCAAGCATATCTTTATTATTCAAGAGGGATGCTAATGCATTCGCACGATTTTTCTGTAATATTTAGATAATGTCGCAACCATTATCTATGTTATTTTGTATTTATTTATGCTGTTAATTTATTACTATACTTAGCAATAAAAGATTCCCATTGTTCTTCTGTATTTCCACCGGAGCCATACAACTGATGAAAAAGATCATGTATATCTTTTCTTATACATACCCCTAACGGATATTTATTATGGATGCATTGAAATATATCAAGCATAGAAGATAACTCTTCAAAAGAATAGTCAGATAGATTAGTAGATTTTAACAAATTCTGTTCATCCATTTTTTCAAAGGCTTCTTGTAGTATTTTATTAAAACCATATTTATGATGAATTATGAAATTTTTACTGCCGGTTAATATACATTGATAATTACATGCTTCCATTGAAGCATTCTTCCAATCTTGTATATGACCACGAAAGAATTTACTTAAATTATCATATCCAGAATAATCTTTATTCAAATAATATATTCCTAATTTCCTTCTTTGTTCTTGTATGCCAGATAAAGGCTTGTCCAATGCCTCAGATAATTCAATATCAGTCATTGTTTTATAGTTATCAATAATAAACTGTTTTTGATCATCACTATACTTTTCTTGTAAGTAATTATATGATTTAATTCCTAATTTTCGTCCCATATTAACAATTGAATTATATGTACGGTTTGGCAGTAGTTTTTTAAATTCATCATAAGGAACAGAAGAGTAATATTTCTTAAAAATATCTAATTCTTTATCTGTCCATTCTCTACTTTGAGCTAAATTTAACTTAATAGCCTTTGTACTGATACTTCTAACTGTATGAGTGCCTGTCAACATTTTTTGAATTTCTTTTAAAGGCTTACCGTAATTTTCTTTTAATATTTTAACATCTTGTTCAGACCAAAAATAACTTTCTTTTCTTTCTTTACGGTTACTGGCAATTCTATACACCTGATTTTTAGTTAGTTCTGGATATTTTTCTTGAACTTTAGGAATTCCGTTATTCTTATAGATTTTACAGATATCTTGTAATTGTTCTTCAGTATAGCGGTCTAATAATCCAACACGTTTCTTAATTCTATCTTTTAAGTATTTGCTTACAGTATCGGCAGACAAACCAATTATCTTTCCTATTTCTGTAAAATTATTTCCGTCATTATATAAATCAACCATTTGTTGAATTTTTTCTTCGGTTAATTTCTTCACTCTATATTTTCCTCTCTATTTTTGACTATAAAAAAGCGCCAGACTATTAAATAGCTCTGACGTTTTCTTGTATTTATATATTGTAATTTTTTCTTCAGTTACTTTTACGAAAGTGTACTTTATTCCATGGTTTGATAACCATTTAACTTCGTCCATTAACTGAGTTGCATATTCTTTATCTATTTTCATAAAATTGCCTCTATATACAAAATAACATCTTATATTTTCATATAAGCATAGACTATGTTTTAAATCCCAGAGGGACTCATACCTTTTCGATTTAAGGGGTTCTCACCCACGCCATTTGCGATTGCGCCCTACGATTATTGCTATAGATATTCAGGATTTCCACCTTTATTCTCTCGTCTATAGCTCGACAAGAATCTAGTCGTTGAACGTTTACCCTCGACTTAGGTACCGTATGATCTACGGAATACGTTAGGGTACTTCGCTGCAAACAAGCCATATATCTTTACGTTTTTAAACCTTCATAATCTAGTTTCCTGATTATTGTGGTGTAAAGTTTTAAGCTGCCCTTGCAATTAAATATGTTCTTAAATATATATTGCTATATATTTCAGGCAAAAATTCACCTGCAAGATCTTCAAGAATTTTACTCTGTCTATTGGTTCCTTCTTCAATATCAGCTTGACCAATTTCTTTCCATCTGCCAGCCAAATCAAGTAAAAATGTAAAGTCATCTTTTACTCTTCCAGTAGCGTCAGTGAGAGATATACCAGCTTTACCATTAACAGCAGTTAAGGATTTAATCTCTGACTCAAGTTTAGGAACAGTATCAATAAGACCTTCTATATCTTCACCTTCTGCTGACAAAGTTTCAGCATCAACACCATGCATACGCATAGAAACAGTACGAGCAGCACGAGCAGCTTGGCTTACATCCTGTATAGAACTATTGTAGGCCGTAATCAATGCCATAGACTGTTCAATGTTATTACCTCCAACTTCAAGAGCTGAACCAGAGATCTGTAGACCTTTTGCTAAGTCTGATGTGCTGATTGAGAAATTGTTTCCTATTTGATTAAGCTGATCAATAAGTTTCATAGAATCATCAGGCTTATAGTTATACGCCTGCATGATACCTACCATAGCATCAGTAGCTTCATTAATATCTGCAAACTCAGATACATTTTTAAGAATACCTGTATTCTTAGCCATAGTCTGAGAATCTTTAAGACTATAGCCTAATCTACTCCAATCAGCAGCGCTATTAGTAATTTGAGTAGTTGTGCTACCAATATCTCTAGCATCACTTCTAGCCTGAGTAGTAAAGTCTCTATATTCTTGCTTCGTACCATCAGATGTTTTCTTAAGTTCAGTCATCGCTGAATCTAATTCTTTTACTGATTCAACACCGGATCTAATACCTGTTGTTAATGCTTGAAATCCAAAATTACTGATAAGATACTGACTAAGACTACGGAACTTTTGTCCCATTTCAGAAATATAACTAGATAAAGGTTTTACACTTTGAGATACCTTAGTAAGAGACTGGTCAATATTACCTGGTCCATTTTTATATGCGAATTGATATTTTTCAAATACACCAGAACCTCTATCAATAGTAGCATACATTTTACCTTGAGCTGCATTAAAGTCGGTAGTATATTTACTTCCTTTAGCGAGGTCTGCTGCCATTTGCTGCATTTTATTATGAACAGCATCTGATGCCGGGTCTAAATCAGTACCTACATATTCTGAACGACTGTATTTATTAGGAGTTCTTGAGAAAAACTGATTTACATTACTAAGCTGTCTGGCTTGACGATTAGCTTCAGATTGAAGAGCACCGAAACGTACCTTTTCAGTATCTCTTTCGTCTCCGGTAAGAGTCGCAAGCTTTCTATGGGACTCTTGTAATTGTTCGTATGTATCATTAAAAGATTTTAATCTGTCTTGATAACCTTGTCCTAAAGTTTTGTTTAAAGGGCTAGTATTTGAAGATTTATAAACTTCAGCCGCTTTATTAAATGTTTTCTGTTTTTCACCTAAGTCACTAATTACTTTGTCATATTTATTAGCACTAGAAGTCATAGCTTCGTAAGCAGCTTGATTCTTAGCTTGTGCTTGTCTAAAATCAGTAGAAGTAGTAACCCAATCAGCTGCAGTGCCTTGATTTCGAACTTGTCTTGCTAACTGAGCATTTCTCTGACCTATGGTCTTTTTGGATTGTTTATATGTAGCTTCGTCAATATACCCACCTACATACTGTTCCTGCAAAGTACCAATGGTTTTCATATTTCTCTTAATTTCAGCTTGTGCCTGTTTAAGAGTTAATCCTGCAGGTTTGGAAGAACCAGTGGTAGAACTTTTAGATTCTCCGACAACTATTTTTCCATTCTGAGTTTTGATATTGTCTCCAACAGTAAGCTGAATGGAACCCATACTTTTTGCGGTTTGTTTAATAGTGTTTAATTTATTCTGCAGTCCATCCAGTTCACCCATGATACCTTGATTAACTGATAATGTCACTTCACCTAAATTAAGACCTTCTTTATACTTTGACAGAGTATTCATACTTCTACTCATAGATTTCAAAGCTTTTTCAGGATCAACCATCTGTTCAACAAGATTTGCACCTTTAATAACAGGAGTATTTTTAGCAGCTTTAACAGTTGCTTTACTAATTGTCTGAACTGCTGTCTGAGCATTTTTTGCTAACTGTTTAGTGTTACCTAAACCAACATTAAGAGTAACTTCTTTTTCTTTTAAAGAATTAATTCGTGTCTCTAGCGCATTTAATTTACTATCTTCAACGTCTACGCCTACAACTATTGTATAATCAGCCATTTTCTCACCTCACTTTATAAACCAACAGAATGTAATCCGCTGATAACGAATTTTGTAGCTTGCCCTTTGGCTTGTGTTTTTCTTGCACGAAAGTATTGTTCCCAGTAAGTTCTAATAGGAGTTCTTTTTACTTTAAATCCATGATTACCTGTTTCAAATCCCCAGGAAAAAACTATTCCTGGATCTCCTTCCAATGGCTCCCATATACCATGTCCACCAGACATATGGCTTGAATCAAATCGTGCTCTAAGCTCTGCACTTCGACTGTAAGCAAAGCCTGTAACTGTATGAATATTTTTTAAATCATAGAGTCTATATCCATCAGCCCAAGAAGAGTAGTCATTATAGTATTTTTCTTCTGACTGTTGAGCATCTCGCTCCATCTTAGGCTTATAATCATTAACAAATTGCTGCAGACCAATAGTTATCCCTTGGTCAATCAGCTTTCTTAGCTGTGGTATTGTCCCCATCTTTATCAGCCAACTTTCGTAAATAATCTAAATCTTCCGGAGATGCATTCGCAAAAACCTTTTCTAATACACCAATAAATGCACTGAATCTATTAGAAATAGAGTTTGTGAATGAAATACGGGCAGAGAGTGTTTCTTCAAACATAGCAACCATGTCACCATAATCTACACCAATCATGTCAATGATTCTATCTAAGAGACCAGAAGATACTAAAGCATCATAGGCATCAAGACCTTCTTCATCTCCATAAATAAGATTTGTATAAATCACTACACATGACAGAGAAAAGTTTAAATGCTTATCCATCGGCTCATATGTAAGAAGAGCAGTATCATATTCAAGGATACTTTCAATAACTGTATCTATAAGTGCCTTTTTAGTAGCAAATGGCACATAATTTTCAACTTCAAGTTTTTTTAAGGCTTCCGCCGGATCTTTCTTATATTCGTTTACAAATTCTAAAATATTAATTTCCATCCTTTTTTCCCTCTTTCTTCCTTGCTCTTTTTAGAGCTTCATTTTCATCCCAATCAATCCAACCGGTAGACTTAGTATGGGTAATCCATACATAATCCAAATCAGGATAGATATAATACATCAGTTTCCTTTTAATCTTGGCAGATGGATCAACCATTCCACCTTTAGTATCGTAAACACGTTCACTGCCATCTGAGTATTTAACCCAAAAGTCAGCAACATAATCTATTGCACGTATAGTCTTTCCATTATGTTTGAAAGACGGTTGTAATTTATATTTTTTCTGTAGTTCGTAATCTACAATTTCACCGGAGTCTAATCCAGTGCATATGATGTCTTCATAAAATCTCTTCTCTAATAGAGAATCGAAACATACTTCTTTTTCTGTTTTTCTATCTACGACAGTACGATTTTGTTTACCTTTAGTTGTTTGATCGACACCATACTTAGATCTTTTTTTATAGTTCCTCACGTTATCACTCCAAAGTATGATTTTGATATTCTTTGTAATACGGATAACTTTCTTTCTTATCAAACACCATTACGATCACATCGGGACTATAGTAAACATCTAAAGGTTTTAACCCATGTTTGAGATAAAGTTTCTGTTGATGTGGATCAATAATTCTTACTGCCTGAACTGGATCATAAGGAACTCCTTTCAAGTTAGGTATTACAATCTCCATTTAATTCCTCCGAAAAAATAAGGGGAAACTGCAAAAATAGTGCGGCTTTCCCCTCAATAAAGTATTTAATTTTCCGTCACTATTTTTCTACGTTTTACAGTAGGTTTAGTCTGTACTGTTTCTTCTTTCATAATTTCATCAATCTTTTCCTGAATAGGAGCAGAGAAATTTACTTTATGAGAAACAACACCAGCTAATTCTTTTTTTGCATCCTCTTTGGATAAATCATTAGTGTTATATCTTGCAATGATGTTATAGACTTTTCTACATTCCTCTGTATGAAAAGCTACCATCCAAACAGGCTTATCTGCATCCTTTGAGCACTTAGGGCAATACTCATAAGTAGTGCCACAAGTTACACAAATTCTTGGTTTTGATTTCATCGAGTAATCCTCCTTTTCCTTATTAGAAATACCCCGGACGAATCCGGGGTAAAACAATTCAAGGATTATTCCTCTACGTCATCCTCTGTCATTACGATGTAATACAGTGGAGCACCTGTCTGGCAGTAATCTTTCTGAGCTACACCAGAGAAAGAAACTGTACTGTCAGTTTCCAGTGTCAGATCACAATCTGGTGATACCTGGAAGCTTGGGAATACAATATAAGCTGCACGAACAACATCTACAGAACATGTATCTGCAACGAGAACTTTCATTGTCAGAGAAGAAGTTGTCGGGAACTTGTCTGACTCATTAGTAACCTTAACTCCATTTGCTGTTTCATATTCATACTTAGCAATTAAAGTACCAGTTACTCCAGTTGGAAGAGTGATTTTTCCGCTATCCTCAGCATATACAAATTCAGTTGCAGATGGAGCAGCAGTACTGGAAGCGCTATATGCTTTTCCTAAAGTACCATTTGCTTCCAGAGCATACAGTTTTGTCAGCGGAGCCTTCGGTTTCAGCTTTGCCGGAATTGTATACTCTTTGATACCTGTAGTATCAATATGTAAGATTTTCGGTGCTAAGAATTTAGACTCAGCACTAGCTACAACTTTATCTGTACCAAAAGTCTGAGACAGCATAGAGAATGAAAGTAAGTTACAATCAGCAGATACTTCTACAGATTTGGATGTATAGAATCTTTTAATCAGTACGCCGAGAGCATCTGTTTTATCTTTACTTTCAGAAGTTGTATTAATAGAAACATTAGATAAGTTGTTTAACAGATAGAGCAGTTCTCCGTCACTATTTTCACCAACAATTTCTAAGACTCTATCAATAACCAGAGAATCAAAATTTGCCATAATATTTTCCTCCTTGATTTATTATTCGGTTTTAGTGACTTGTACATTGCTCGAAGAAGAGTGTTCATTAGATAAGTCACGCAACCAATTTAATTGCTTGAGTAGATTCGGATTCTTAGACATATCAACCATTCCGCTGTACATTCCTGCAGAGATGGAAGCAGCAGTATTAATGGCTTGAATCCTTTGGACAGAATCTAAAAATGCATAGATTCCAAGACTTTTAAGACTGTTAATGTCATATTTGAAACCCGGACTATTTACCATAGATGAAATTAGAGGCAATAAAAAAGAACCCGGAGAGGATTCTTGAGAAGCTTCTTTTGCTCTTTGAACTTTTTTCCTTCTATCTTCATCTACTAATAGTTGCAAGGTTTCTTTATTTGCAGCTCGTTCACGCTTAGGGTGAATATTGTGCATTTCACGGATGAAGGATATCATTTCCGTGTATATATCACGAGTAATTACTAACTCAGTGTTTTCATCATATAGCATTAGATTATGAGTTTCTGGATTAATCAAAGGTGTCATATCTTTTAGTGAAATAGTATCACCTAAAAGAAGACGGGTATCTTCAATACCTATATCACGAGTAAGAAGAACAAATAAATCAAAATCATCCAACTTACTGTAGTTATAGCCCAGATCCCATAACTCTGATTTATAGTCAGAAGGTATAGAACATATTTTGTAAACTACATTAAAATAATGATTTTCTCCATATTTAGCTATATCAAGAATAGAAGGCTGATAAATAGTAATCTGATCATTAATTTTAAGGTCCTCACCTAAATAAATGAGAAGCTTATCCATAATAATCACGACCTAATTTATCTAAACGATTACTCTTGAGCCTGTTTTGAATATCATTCGGAGCAGTCTGTTCAAAATACATGTTTCTGTAATAGTAACCGTTCTCGGCTACTTTACCAGAGTCATATGTTTTTACTAACTGGGTACCAAGTATATTTGACCATTGAAATCTTTCCTTAACTAAAGCTGCCAGCAAGTCCTGTCGATCAATACCCCATAAGGTATTGACATCATCCTGGTGACTTATGGTTCGGAAAATAATCTGCTTTGAGACCATGATCTTGTTTGAGTATACAATTTCAGTATCATTCACTTCAAAACAAACAAAGTTTTTAACAGTACTTTGTGCTTCAGGAATTTTTAGGAAAGAATAAATATTTACATTGTAGTAATCTTCAGGACATGCATTTAGAGCCTGGAGTTCTTTATTATTCAAAACTTCAATTATGTCAGAGTCCTTATATAAATCCTCTAAAATCTTTCGCTTATCATAAGAAATGCTATCAAATCCCTGTTCACTCCTGCAAGAGAGCAGTCTCTCGATTCGCTCTTGAGTCATCGCATCACCTCCAATTCAATAGAAGATGGCTGTTTATTTGGAAGAGTAGCCGTAATTTTTATTACTTTTCCTAAATTATCATAGTTTAATAAAGCTTTTATACTTAATGTATTCTCACCTTCAGAGATTTCAAAGTCATTAGTCAATTCTTCAACAGACAGTTTATTTCCATTAAATTCATAAGACCAAGTAACCGTAAGTCCTTTAGTATCACTGATAATAGAAATATTTCTCTTAGAACCTCCTATTCTTAAGGCTCTATTAGATCCTGAACATGATAAAGTAATATCCTCTATAATTGGCTCCTGAGGAATTACCGGAGAATCGTAATAATCACAAATTCGTAGTTCAGTATTGTCTGTGTTTTTATTAAAATGATCCTGCTTCAATGTTATCTTTGTAACCCCACATGGAAATGTATCTTCAATTTTTGATACTTCAAAAACTAAAGGTCTAATCATAGAATCACTTAGCATGAAACGATCATTATAATCAATTGTCTCTGTAGTAGGAGTAGTGGGAACAATGAACTGTGACTGATTGTCTACTGACGTAAAAAATCCGTCACTCCAAACACCACTGTTATAGTTATTACGGTTTCTAATGATTCCGAAGCAACTATAAATTTGTTTGTTTTTTACCCATTTAAACATCCAATTACATTTAAGAATATTGTATCTTATGAAAGAGTTCTTATCATTCTTTCCTAAGATAAGCCATAGTTCATGAACACCTGTATTCTTATCAGGTATTTCAAGATAAAAACCAAAACGTTCAATACCATCTTGGTCCATATATTTCTTTTCAGGGAAATAGCCAGGTCTGAACTGAGCCAGATACTCAACCTGGTCCTTATTGATTGTATAGACTTGAGAATACTGATATTTAATTTCAACATCTTCTAAGTATTCCATAGTCCTGGAGTATAGTTTACACTGTCTGTAACCTATATCATTAGTAAACGTCTTTTGCATGATTTCATCTGATTGAGTACGAATACTATCAGATACTGTATCACCGCATAAAGCCATTCTTTTTCTGAAGATATCACTCATGGTTATCACCTATCTTATCTATGATAGAATGAGCATCAAGAATTATCTTTCTATATTTCTGGTGGTTGAAATTAGGGTTATTAAATTCAAGTTTAGCACATTCTACTGTATTAGCTAAATCAACTACATAAGGTGATGGAATTAATTCAGCCAATGCTGCAATATACAATTGCAAGTTATCAAAATAACTACCAAGTTTTGGATAACCGTTTTCCTGATAGATCAAAAGCCAATGAATCTTATTATGTAGTATTTCTATATAATCAGAAAACTGATCATCATTAAAAGTTCCATATTTGTATTTCATATTACTCACCGTCCAGATAAGAATTACTTCTGGAAGAGTGATTCCTAAAATATTTTCTGGCTTCCTTTTTATATTTCTTCTGAATACTCATAATATAGTTGGCATGTTCTTTCTGACTGGTCCATTTTTCATCTTTTGAACCATAGAACATATTGATATGCTCTAAAGAATTCAAACGAATATCATACCAAGCAACGACCATGTATAAAGCAATGACCTCTATTTCACCGTTAGTAAGAGTATCCTCAAACTCAAACAGAACATCATTCTTTTTAGTTAAATCATGTTCTATTTTTAATTGGTCCAATTCAATCATTGCAATAGCGCTGTTTAACCATTCTAAGCATAATTCAGTCCAGTCATCAGCTGCCAGTTTCATTACTTTTATATCTTCAACTTTATTTTCGAATCGTTTGAATACTGTTTCATAAGAGGTCATAGGATACCTCCTAAATCATTTTTTCCAGTTCTGTACCACAAATCTCATCAACAATACGAAGTTTCTGAATAGAATCAAAAGTGCCATTCTCTAATCGAGTAGCAACTTCAATTTTAATCGCATTTTTAAGTCCTTTAGGAACCTGAGTTAATACTGTTTTAAACTGAGCAGGAGAGAGTGAAAGAATTTCGCTAATATCCTCTGAGCTATATAAAGTATCATAAAGCTCTTTAACATCAGCCCATCTTGGGTCCTCTAACAATTCTTCGTCTTCAATCTGGAAACATGGATCGTAAATATAAGCAGAACGACTAGATTTAAGAGAGTATAAATCTCTGTATTCTACCTCACGGACATCTCCGTATCCTTCCCAACGGTATAAGATATCACTCTGTTTACCCGGAAGCAGAAGAGTACCCTGTACAAGAGAACGACATGGAATTAAATCATTCTGTGCGTATTTTCTAACAGTCTTTGTTTCTTTTATTGACTCTGTAGATGTAGTAGCAGTAGCTGTTTTTGTAGCAGCTCGTCTTGTTGTTGCCATAATATTTCTCCTTTTAATCTGCAAAGAGATGACTATAAAAGCCATCTCTTTAGTTTTATATTCTTGTTTGGAAATTATTATTTAATGGTCCAAATCCCGAATTTTTTCCCAATAATGGTGGCGATACCCATCTTGAGCTGGTATTCATACTCAATGGTCTTGTCCATATTAGTATTACCATCAGATACTTCTTTGATCTGAGCGTCACCTTCATTGTAGATCTTAATAAACTTGTTGTCTGCAACTGGCATGATAAGAAGTTTAGTGTTATCTACTAACTTTTTACTTGTATCATTATTAGCGAATCTCTGTGGAATCTCAACAAGACGGATACCTTCAAACAGACCTAAACGACCTGTAGTATGTCTTTCATTCTTCATTGCGTCAGATACCCATGTGATATCTTCCAGATTGGACAGCTTAGCAAGAGCAGATTTAGTACCCATGATAACAACTTCATCACCTGTAGCCATCTGTACATCTTCAATAAGAGTCATAAGCTCATCTTTTGTAGAAGCAGAGAGAGCACCAGATTTACAGAACTGTGAAGCTGGAAGAACCTTTTCACCTGCTGCCATTACGGAAGCATATACCATATCATTGATCTTCTTATCAAATGCTTCGTAGATTTTCTGTACGAATCCAGCCCAGTCAATACGACCAGCCATGAACAGCTCATATTCTGCATAAATCTTGATTCCATACCAAGATGTTCTTACAGAGAATGTCTGTCCTTCAGCAAGACGCTGTCTAATCAGATCATGATGATTTCCTGAGAGTTCAGATACTGTCAAGATAACTTCGTCCGGTACATAGAACTCATTAGTATCACCATCAGCCATAGATTTGATTTCTACGAACTCATTGAAGAATGGGTTTTCTCCCCAACCAGAAACAAGCAGATTCTCTACTGTTTCCTCAATAACTTCAAATACATCAATTTTATGTCTACGAATAGCTTTTCTAAGTTCTTTTCTTGAGCAGTTCTCATCTACGCCCAGTACTGAAAACATGATCTCTCTAATTTTATCATTAGCATCTTTTGTAGATACTTTTTCTTCTCCCATAGCTGTATCAAACATAAGCTGGGAGTACTCTGCATAATCATTTTCAGCAAAAATAGTTCTTACTTCATTACTAGAAAAATTAAGTTTCATTATGTATTCCTCCTTCCATTAACCAATAGTCAGCTTTTTGCTTGTTACAGTTACAGTTGCACCTTTAGTAATGCTTCCTGAAATGCCTTCAGCTGAGATTTCAAATACGTCGCCTACATACAGTTCATATGCACGAACAATGTCGCCGCTTGCATTGTAGAAATTACTTTCATGTTTAAGAGCAGTAGTATACTCTTCATATAACATTGGTACCTGAAGAATTAACAGAGCGTCACCTGGTTTTGTAACTTCAACATACCAGTTACCGTTAGCTGCTTTATCAAGTACTTTACCTTCAAAGCCGGTAGAGTCTGTGGCTTTATATGTTTCCGGTTTTACGTAATCGCCTTTTGCAACAATTGATCCGTTGTCCAGATCTTCTTCAATCTGGATGTTATAAATATGTCCTGCAATAGTGGCTTTCAGCTTAGAGCTACCAGCAACAGCATGTTTTTCAGCAGAACTCATAAATTTCTGAAAATTAGATGCCATTTTTATTTCCTCCTTTAGATATTTTTAGGCAATAAAAAAGAGCTATTTGATAGCTCAATCTTTGAATAAACTTCCATATGGTTTCTTTGCTCTCTTAGGTTCAGTGAAACCAATAGCACTCGGTTTCTGCTGATAGTTGAAAGTGCCTTTTTCTTTAACATATTTACCTAAAATAGCATCAGCTCTTGTCTGTACTTCTTCTACACTATAAATGGCCTGATTTTTAATCAGATCTTTAAAATCTTCTCTATCTTTTAATTCAGTGTAAATTTCAGCACCAAGAACAGCTTCTTTATCTTTTGATTCATACTCATTGACTCTATTCTGAAGAGCAGCATAATTACTTCTGAGTTCCTCTAATTCAGCTTTCTCTGAAGTAGTAAGATATTCTTTGAATAGTTCAGTTCTTTCATCTGAAAGAGATACTGCATCACCATCTTTTGTATAACCCTGACGGAAAATTTTACTTTCATCCCAGTTGCTGTATACAAAATGATCATCATATGTAGCATTGATAAAATACCATTCGTTATCATTTTCTTCCCAAGTAGACAGAAGAGTATATAATGCACCTCTTACATCTTCATGGCTAATTTCAAAAGTAACTTCAGTATTACCATTTTCTTTCTTAGTGTATCTTTTTTTATTGCTAAACTCTGAATTGTCTTCTGGTTCTGGATCAGCTTCCGGTTCCGGATCAACAACAGGATCTTCATCAGGTTCTTCTGGGTCCACAGTTTCTTCAAATAATTCAGCAAACTTAGCCTCTAACTCTTCATCGGACATAGACTCATAATCAAAGTCAAGGTCTTCAACAGTTTTAGAGTATTTTTCTAACAATTCATTAAGTTTCAACGTTTGGTCTCCTCCTTTCGTTGGTTCTCCAATTTCAAACTTAGCAAGAGTATCTTGCAAAGACTGAATAACTTTTAATAATTTTTCTTCTGTATTAGTAAAGAGACTATTTTTCTCTTCACTGAAATCAGCAATATCTAATCTGGCACCTTCCATACCTTCTTCGACAGGTTTCTCGGTAACAGGATCAGTACCTAAACAAGTTACGCCATTGTATCTGAATTTATCTAAGTGAAGCACTTTGTCTTTAGTATCAAAAGAAAGTTCTGAAATACTTAACTCACAACTTACTTTACTTCCCTGTTTACGCTGAATGATTTCACATGCTGGAGCACAATAATCGTTATAAATTACAGCATCAGCAATAACATAGGTTTTGTCGTGATCTTCATCGTACTCAAGATGATATCCTTCAGGATTGACAAAGACACCAATAGGTTGTTCGATGTATTTGACATTTCCGTCATCATCAAATTCCATAGCATGGGAAGTAAAATCAGTAGTTCCATCAGATAAAGTGGTAATAGCGGCCAGAACTGGTCTATAGTGTAAAGACGGTAAAGCTTCTAACTGAGCTTCTTCAGATATGTAAGATTTATTTCTATTCTCATATAAATGATTTACTTTGAATTTAGTTCGTAAAAAACCATCATCTTCATCAGAATCTTCTAATTCAAATTTTGCCGGAACCTGAACTGCAATATTATATCCAGACTCTTTAGCACTGAATACAGTTGTCTGATTCTTCTGTTCAAAAAAAGAATAGAGATCATCTAATGTAAGTACTTTCTTCTTCATGTTAGCCTCCTTTCTATTGTGTATTTTTATCCTCCATAGAAGAGGAGTACTAACTTGCGCAATAAATATCGGTATAAGTTAGCTTGTTTATATCTATGTTTACATTTGCAAAAGAAAGAGATGGGCAATTTGCAAATGTATAGATACCTTTGGAATAACCGACCTGAGGAAAACCTATAGATTTTAAGATATCCGCTGTTTCCTGGTCAGCAGTTCGAATAAAATGTTTGTTCATCTATCATCCCTCCTGTTCACTGGATTTCTCTGATTCTCTACTTTTTTCACCTTCATCTGTAAGGTTATCAGATTGAGGTCGTCCACCTTTTGTAGCATCTGTTTCTCCATCAATTACTTGCTGTGAAGCAGAACCACTCAATGTGAAAGAAGTACTAAAAGGAATCCATGTTTCATGAAGTTTCAGAACAGTATTTTCAAGATAATCCATAGATAAAGCATCAAGAGGTGAGATACCATCAAGAGCAGCAACAGCTAATTTTACTGGTACACCTCGTTCTCCAGATTTCATAAGTTCTTCTTTCTTAGAAGCCTTTGTATAAGGAGATACTTCAAAATATCTCACTTTAGCATGATCATCGCCAATGGCAAAAGTGAGATACCGATTAACTCGTTCCTCTATCTGTGGAAGAACAGTTTTAATAGCCATCATTGTGTCACAAAGAATGGCAGCAGTAAAAGCAGTTGTGCCTGTGATTTTGTCATTGTCAAGAATCTGCGCACCGCCAGAATTTTTAAATAAATTCGAAGTAGCAGTAGCAATTCTGTTTACATCCTGAGTCTGATCACCCTGAAATTCTATAGGTTCAATTTTAAGAGGAGAGATAGCTGCAGATACGCAGTCTGGAAGAGATTCAACCAGTCTATTGTAATATTCAATAGCTGTATCAATATCTACTGAGAAATCATCTGGTTCATCAGAATTAGTAAGTGTTTCCAATCTTGCAACCAGAAGTTTATAGATTGATAAGTCATCCTTTACCGACTGAATACTTTGGAGATCAATAAGATCAATAAGTGGTTCGAACAAACCGGAAAGAGGTGGCATGTTAAGAGTTGGATCATCAATATTAACTTTTATTACAAAAGTTCTTTCTGGATCCAGCTCTTGCCAACGAAGAGTGTTGTCACTCTGGAAAGAATTGTATTTAGAATTGAATTCAGAATCCCAGTATTCCAAGTCGGCAGTATGACTTCTGAAATAACTAAAGTCAAAAGCACAATTAAGAGTGCCATCATAGTTGACAGAAGATACTTTACAGTAATCTCCGTCAAGAGGATAAATAAAGAAACCAGAATCATCTTCATATGTGTAACCATAAAATGTATCTTCACGCCATGCAATCAATAGACACTTTAAAATTTCAGACTGCATATTCATTTTATCAAGCTGTACTAAAGTATTGAAATAGCTTGCCTTTATTTTCTCATCATCATGTGCATCCTCAGTAAAATCAATCTGAGGAATAACATTGAGAGCCGTTAAATCTACCATTTCTGCCTGATAGGAGATAAGTCTTCTATAATTATGAGAAACCCTATATAAGAATCTACTCAAATTACGAAGGTTAGATTCATTGGTCTTAGGGTTCTGCATATACTGACGCAATTTATCTTTACTAAATACAGTGAATGTTCTTGTTTCTGTCTTAGTCAGATCAATAAGCTGCACAGCCTGCTTTACCTGAGCAAATTTTTCTTGTAATGCCTGTTGTTTAAGAGCATAATTTTTTATCTCTTGAGTTGTTTTTTCCTCTTTAATAGCCAATGTCCCACCTCCTAACTAAACATTTTTCTTACTACACCTCTACGAATAGGCATAGCAGCAGCTATATTTTCTTTTTTCGGACGTTTCTTATTTTTAATATGTTCTCTACGAAGTTCTGAGAGCCCGTAGCAGAGCATAGCAAAACAGTAACTTCTATCATCATGAAGTTTATTTTGCTTTTCAGTGGATAGATCAAATCCATCCTTGCCGGATTCTCGTTTCTTTCGTACCATGTTTACCATTTCTTCTTTGAGCGCATCAATCTGAACCAGACCAAGTTCCTCATCAGGAGATAGTTTGTAAATTTTAGTTGAAGCTAAGTTTCTCTCTTGGAGTTCTTCCTCAACTAATCGTTCTAATTCAGCTTTTGACATAGACTTATCTTTGTATTGAGCAACTAAATCTTTCTTTGCTTTTTCCAGTTCTTTCTCATCTATATCTAACATTGTTAAATAACCTTTATTGTCATACTCAGCAGTGAAATCAACGAGATCCAATCGCATCATCTCAATAGCTGCTTCATAAATAACAGATTTATACATAGTCGGTGGCAGCAGTTTGATTTTATCTACGGCATTAGGAAACTTCTTTACATAATCTGCAGACTGTTCTCTATCTATAAGCCCTCTATGTAAATATTTAGGATCTCCTTCATGACCATCTTCGTACCAATCTTCCATAAGATAATCTGCAATATTAACACCGGCACCACCAGAACCAGCATCTATAAAGATATTATTTATGTTTGTATAGTCATCAACCCCGTCACCATTATAATCAAGAATCAGTTGTTTTAATTTTTTAACCTGTTCCGGTGTACGCATAGGAGTCTTATTTTTCTTACTAAGGTCCATAAAGTTGATACCATTTGCTATACGCATTCTCCAGTTATCGGAAGAATCTTTATAGTATTCACCAACTAAAACAAAAGAGTTATCCATTGATCTGGCAGGGTCATAAGCCAGAGCAAACAATCTATCTTTTGTATCATTAAACATAATTGGGGGACGAATAGAAGAGTTTTTAACAATCATAGAACGTTTGAAGATAGCGTCGGCACCGCCATCAGATGTGAATATATTATAATACTCACGAAGAGCTTTTTCTTTATTCTCACGCATCGCATTGTCAACTTTTTCTTTAGTTAACAGAGACGCTGGATAAATCTTACCTCTATATGTAGCATTAAACATAATTTCACAATTGATATCTGCTACAAAATGGTCTTTGGAACCCCAGATCATAGCTTTACTGTATTCCTTATACTTCTTATAAAAATAGGAATCAGTAGTACTAGCACTTGAAGTGTAGAGTAATTGGTTTGGTAATTCCTTAGGAAGAGTAGTTACATTTACACTTCCACCCATTTTAAAGTTCTTATCCTGAGCTGTATATGGCTCAATAACTTGGAATACTTCTTCATCAAGGAACCCAGATTCATCAAAACATACAGCTTCGGCACGTTTACCACGTTTCGCGTTGACGTTACTGTTTAGTGTTTTTACGAAGCTACCATTATATAATCTATAAGTAAAACCTGCAGGATTCCTTATAAAACCATCATTGTTAGTCATATTGATGACAACTTCATTCCTAAATACATCAGTTAATCCAGTGAATGATTCAATTTCATTTTTAGCAATAGATACAATTTTTTCAAAAGTTTCTATAGACTGGTCACTGGTGCCAGCGCATATATAACATCTACAGTTATTAAGAAGCATACCCCTTGTCATGTAATATAAGGCTAGAAGAGTACTCTTGCCATAGTTTCTGGTACACAACCATAAAGCATACATCTTATCCCAAGAATTCATAAAAGTATAATTCTGCACATCAAGAAGGTCAACACCAATGAATCTTTCCATGAATTTAGTAGGATTCCTGAGACCCCACTGTTTAATTTCAGAAAGTTTTTGCATACCTTCTAACTTACGTTGAGAGATGATCTCCTCGGTAGGTTTAACAAAAATAGTAGGTGTATCTGGAATCCAAATACCAGAATCGGTTTGTTTCATTCCACAATCACCTCATCATTTTCATCAATTAATTTCTTCTCTCTGAGGAAATTTTTTAAATCATCATTTTCTCTACGAAGAATACGTGCTTCTTCAACAGCAGCGTCACATTTATTTTCTAATTCCAGTAACCTTTGACGCTGAGTAGCTATCATTTCAGTATAGTCATTCTCATCTAATGCCAACTGCTTCATGATGGCAGCAGTACTGGCTTCTGCAACTTGCAGCATACCTTGAGAAGTTCCTATATCAAAAGCATTTACTTCCTGTTCACGTAGCTTCATTTCCTTAAGCTCTTTTACTTTTCCAGTCCAAGTGTTAGCACCTTTAGTATTATGATTACTATGTTTAATACTGATTCCGTTGTCACGGGCCAGATCAAGAGTAGTTTTCATAATATCTTTCTTGGTAGCTTCAAGAGCTTTAATCGTAGCAGAATTTTTAATAATAGATTCAGGGGTTTTCTGTAGAGCATTAATTACAGTATTGATTTTTTCAGATTGATTAAGACTATGTACAATTTCTACACAAGCACCAAGTTTCAACTCATCGTCTTGTGTGCTCTCGTCGAGGAAACCAACTAATTTTCCATACATTAGTGGTTTGTCTATATCAGCTGCAGATTCAAATGGATCATAGCCAAGAGCTGAAATAACAGTTCTTTTATTGGTTTTGTACATCTTTTTGACTTCATCAGAATTATCTACCGTACCAATAGTAGGTAGAAGAGTAGAACCGCTTCCACAATCACCATCTTTCCAAGTTAGTGTATTGTATTGCGGCATAGATATATTTTTTATATAGCTAGTCCAGGTATTATTTTTACCTTTACCAGACATTGTATTGGCAGCTTCAAGTATAGATTTATCATAAAGATCTTGGAAAAAAGGTTTATCTAAGTATCTAAGTGCTAACTGTACACTTTGCTCATCGGGAGCTTTCTTATTACCTTTTAAATCTTCAGAATATGCTAATTTAGCTGCACATGCTTTGCATATCCTTGTTACACCAGTAGTACATAGTGGATCCGTACTCATATAAAATTCAGAAGAATCTTTTAACTTGCCACACATATTACATGTAAATTTAGTACGACCAACTTCATAAAGAGCTTCGTCAATAGCACGATCAATAACTTTCTGAGCAGGTGCTTTAGGCTTTGCTCTTGGTACTGGCTTTTTTTCAACTTCTTGTGCCACTAGAGCACCTCCTTTTACTCAATAAAGATACCGAAGTATCTTGATATTGCTACGCCGAAGAATCGAACTTCGTTCATTCATGGTTATGAGCCATGACCAGATTCCAACCTGTACCGCCAGCTATAGTGGGAGAAGAGTGATTCGAACACTCAAAGCAATTGCAACGGTTTTACAGACCGCCGTAGATCTCCAACTCTACAGTTCTCCCGGACGTTACGTTAGGGATTCGAACCCCAGAGGCTTTTACGCCCAGACAGTTTTCAAGACTGCACCCTCGACCTACCGGACACGTAACATTTATCTGTCTTTCCAGATTGTCAGACATTCTAAAACTCAGTAAATTCTCTTATAAAATAACCTAGAGTTCTTTTATAAGTATCCTTTCTTGCAAAACTCGTGTCGTGTTTTCAATCTAACGCAAAGCAGAGTAATCGAAACTCAATCCTGTCGGATCACATGACTTAGCAGGTCAGTTCCACACCTAGTGAATTTACTTTGCAAAATACGGCTCTACGGAGAGTCGAACTCCGGACTCCTGCGTGACAGGCAGGTGCTATAAACCGCTTAACTATAGAGCCAAGAAAGGAGAGGGGGAGACCTGAATCTCCCCAAATGATTATATTAAAAGACATTTGAGATTACCCACAACTCTCAAATACACAAACATCCGGTAGGGGATTTGAACCCCTGTTACCGCCGTGAAAGGGCGGTGTCTTAACCACTAGACTAACCGGACAGACTGCCAACCTAGAATTTTCTAGGCCAGCAATTCAATATATATAATTATTTCACAGCATCTTTGAGTGCCTTACCAGCTTTGAATTTCGGAGCGGTATAAGCTTCTACCATCATAGTTTCTCCTGTCTGCGGGTTACGGCATTCTCTAGCAGCTCTCTCAACAACTGAGAAAGAACCAAATCCAGTGAAAGCTACTTTTCCGCCTGCTGCCAGCTCATCAGTGATAACCTGAAGAAGAGCATCTACCATTGCACCTGTATCTTTCTTTGTGATTCCTGTTGTCTCTGCTACTTTTGTAATAACTTCAGCTTTTGTCATAATATTTGTTTCTCCTTTTGTTCTTTATTATTTATAGGCGTTTGCGAAACGCCTAAAGC